>Ga0302319_10013171_pt1 | contig 15521 bp, 17 predicted proteins | sample Bog_T0_2_FD_203319 | JGI IMG/M metagenome (GOLD analysis project Ga0302319, IMG submission 203319) | Peat permafrost microbial communities from Stordalen Mire near Abisko, Sweden - Bog_T0_2 | ecosystem: Environmental > Terrestrial > Soil > Wetlands > Peat | place: Sweden: Abisko, Stordalen Mire... | reverse complement strand
AGACCACGGCGACGTTCACGCATTGGCCGGCCAGGCTGGTGCCCGCGCCGCGCGGAAGCACCGCCGCACCGGTGGACCAGCAGGCGGCCAGCGCCGCCTCTACATCTTCCGCATCGCGCGGGCACACAACCGCAATGGGGAGCTGGCGGTAATTGGAAGCGTCGGCCGCATAGAGGGCGCGCGATGCGGCATCGAAGCGCACCTCGCCGCGCAGGTTCTTCTTCAGGATGGATTCAAGCTCGCGCTGCGCAGAAAAGCTCTCATGATCGAGCCGCGGCTGATTGGACAGAATCGAAAATGAAGAATCGCCCACCGGGAGATGGTACCGCGTTTTCGATTCTGTGATTGAGTCAAGATCGGATGCAGCCGGCGAGAACGGCTATCAGCGACTAGGCCACTCGTCCACGACAACCCCAAGATCGTTGAGCTGCTGGATGGCTGCCTCCACGTTGCGGCGAACCTTGGGCTTATCCTTCTGCGCCGCCGGTGCTTCGGCAATCGCGATCACGCGCCCGTAGCGCCAGGCAGAAGGCGGAATGGCGACGATGGCCTTGACCAGGTCGGCGGGACGCAACTGCAGTTCCTGACGCCGGGCGGCTGTGGGACGCAGCATGGTGCCCTGGCCGATGGTGCTGGTATTGGCGTCGGCTTGCAAAACACGGAGCGTCACGCTGTCGGCTCCAACCATTACAAATGGATTTGCCCACTCCGACGGATCGTGGACATCGACGTACATGCTCTTGGTGGGCAAAGGGATAGCGTCAAGCTGGGCGCGTTCGTTATCGCGTTCGCTGGCGGTGGCCTGGGCCTTTTGCTCGGCCTGCTTCGCGGTCTGCTCCACGCCGACCACAACTTGCTCTTCCTTATGGCAGCCGGCCAGAGCAAGAGCCAGAATCAGCGCCAATCCCATGTTTCGCTTGCAATCGATCACGACCATCAGGATAACAGGAACGGCTTTTCAGGAGAGACCAGAGCGTGGCGCCACTATCTGTGGAATTCTGCGACGGGTGCGTTGCCCATCACAGCGCCTGACCCATTCTCTGGTTGTAAGCTGCACACAAGTGTCCTGTCTCTAAAGTTCTTAACCTAACTGCCGCTGTCATCTGAGCGCACGGGCCCCCAAATGCTCCTCAGTTTGGGGGTGGTAAGCGAAGAATCTGCGGTTGCTTTTCCTCTATTTTTGATGCGAACGCTAGAGACAGCACACAAGCTTGAGGTGCGCGAAGATGATCAGGAAAGTTGTGGCCATTGTCGGCAGCTACCGCAAGGGCGGAGTGACTGAAAGCGCGGTAGAAGCAGTTCTTGAAGGCGCGCGGGCCAACGGCGCAGCCACGCAGATGATCCGCCTGAACGATTGCGAGCTAAACTTTTGCACCAACTGCAGAAAATGCACCCAGGCTCCGGGCGAGGAACGGGGCGTCTGCGCCCAAGGCGACGATCTTGAGCAGATTCTGGTTGCCGTGGAGAGCGCGGACGCAGTGGTGCTTGCCTCTCCAGTGAACTACTACAACGTGACTGCGCTTTACCGCAGGTTTCTTGAGCGGCTGCTTGGGTATGCGTACTGGCCATGGGGACAGAATGCGCCCAAGACACGCACCAAAAAGCAGCCCCGGAAAGCTGTGCTGGTGGCCACGTCCGGCGCGCCCGGATTTCTGATTCCTCTGCTGACCGGCGCTGCCTCGGCTCTGCGCTTGTCGGCCAAAATGCTGGGCGCAAAGCCGGTAGCGAACCTTTGGATTGGGCTGGCCGCCGGAGAGCCGAATCACCAACTGTCGCAGCACGCGCTCGAACGGGCGCGGCGCGCCGGTTTGAAGCTCGCATAAGCGCAACTGCCAGCTCCATGCCGAATTTACCCGTCTGCCGCTCTCCTTCCGTTATCATCAAGGTAGAGCTGAAGCCGCACAGGTGGCGGCTTCGCGCACGATGATTCTCCTCGACTCAGATCTAGACCCCGACCCGGCGTCGCTTTCCAAAGCGGTGAAGAGTGAGGCCGTGCCAAAATCCGCTGACATGCGCCTGCCTTCAACCCGGACTCTCGCGCGGTTTCTTTCTCAAGCGCAGAGTGCGGTCCGGCTACGCGGCCAGGTCACAGTTCTGCTTACGACCGACGCTGCTCTGCGCAACCTGAACAAGCGCTTTCGCGGCAAAAACAAGCCCACTGACGTGCTGTCTTTCCCCGTTGATCAGGCGCAGCCTGGCGCGGAAAAGCTCGCCGGCGACCTCGCCATCAGCATTCCAACCGCACGTCGGCAGGCCGCGGAGCAGCAGCACGCGCTCTCGACGGAAGTGAAGGTTCTTGTTCTGCACGGACTGCTCCACCTGGCCGGCTACGATCACGAAACGGACTCCGGCCAGATGGAACGCCGCGAACGCAAGCTGCGCGCAACGCTGCGGTTGCCGGGCGGTTTGATCGAGCGCAGCGCAGAACCGAAGCGGGCAATTTCGAAGTCTTTGAACTCAAAGCCAGCGGCCGCGAAGTCTTCGGCAGAGGCGCGCCGCCCATGACGCCTTTCAGTATCATCCTTCTGGTTCTGCTGGCCGCGGTGCTCACGCTGGCCTCCTATATCAGCCGCATCTATTGCGAGTTCGGCAAGATTCTTGCTCACGAAGTGCAGGAGAATCTTGACGCGTGGGAAGAAAAAATCGCTCCGCAGCTTGGCCTTACCCGCGAACACGCCGCCACCTGCGCATCTCTGCTGCAGCAGCTCTCCCTGGGCATCATTGCGCTTGAGTTCGGCGCGATTCTCTTTGACCGCGCTCCGCATCTCGGACCACCGACCTACGCTGAAATCGTGCAAGCGCTTCTCGCGGTGGTGCTGGTTGTGGTCTTCTGCACCCAGCTCATTCCCGCGTATCTGTTCAACCGCACGCGCGGACTGTGGGCCACGCACATGGTCTGGCTGGTCCGGCTGCTGCTTTGGACGGTGACGCCGATCAGCGTCTTCGTTCGCTTCTTTCACTCTGTTGCCGCATTGGCTGAGGTGCCGGCAAGCGACGAAGAGGAATCTGCGGTCGATGTGGAAGCGCTGCTTGAAGCCGGCGAAGAAGAGGGCATTCTGGAGGAAAGCGATCGCGAGCTGGTGCGCTCCGCGGTGGAGTTTGGCGACAAGCTGGTGCGCGAGGTGATGACCCCGCGTCCGGCCATCTTCGCCGTTCCCGGCGACATCACGCTCGAACGCTTTCTCGAACTGCTGAGGGAGCACAACTTCTCGCGCGTTCCGGTCTACGCCGGCTCGCTCGACAACATCACCGGCATCGCCTTCGCGCACGACCTGTTGCAGATTACCGACGAAGAAGCCAGCACTCTCACTGTCGCCGCCATTCAGCGCCCGGCCGTTCTGGTTCCTGAAACCAAGCGCGGCTATGAGCTGCTGCGCGAGATGCAGCGCGAGAAGCAGCACATGCGCATCGTGATCGACGAATACGGCGGCGTGAGCGGACTGGTGACGATCGAGGATCTGCTTGAACAGATCGTCGGCAACATCCGCGACGAACATGAAGAGGAGACGGCGGTCGAAGAGCCGCAGCGCGAACCCGCAGGCTCCTGGCTGGTTCCGGGCAGCTTTCCTGTCGATCAACTCTCCGATCTCTTCGGCGAACCGATTGAACTGGGCGAGGACTACGAAGCCACAACGCTCGGCGGCCTCGTCAGTGAGATTGAGGGCCGCATTCCGCTGGCCGGAGAAGTGCTCATGCTTGAACCGGCAGGCCTGCGCATTGCGGTTGTCGTTTCCACGGATCGCCGCATCGATCGCCTGCGCGTCTTTCCGCCCAAGCCCAAGCCAGCCTCAGAGCACGATTGAAGCTTCCGCAAGCGCAGAATCAGCCGGCCGGTTCTGCCTTCGGCAATCATGCCGAGATGATAGCAACGATTCACGCGCGCATCCGCGATAATAGGAGTGCAGGAGAACCGCAAAACTTTGAAATCAGGATTCGTCGCCATTCTCGGACGCCCCAACGTGGGCAAGAGCACTTTGCTCAACGCCCTCACCGGCGAAAAGGTCGCCATTGTTACGGCGAAGCCGCAGACTACTCGCAATCGCATCGCCGGAGTGGTTGAAGTGGCGGCGCGCAAAGGGCATCACCCGGCGGCGCAGATTGTGTTTGTGGATACGCCGGGCGTGCATAAGGCCGGCTCGCAGCTCGACCGGCGCATGTTGCAGGAGGTGTATGAGGCCCTGGAGACACGCGATCTGGTTCTGGTTCTCGTTGACGCAACACGCCGCATGCAGTTCGCTGAGCCCGGTTCAGAGGAATCTCCGTCAAAGGGGAAAAACACCGCGGCACAGAGCGAAGACGAGTTTCTGTTCGGCTTGGTGCGCAAGCTCGACTGCCCGGTCTTTCTGGTTCTTACCAAGATCGATCTGGTGCAGAAGGAGCAGCTTTTGCCGCTCATCGACGCGCTCACCAAGCAGTACAACTTCGCTGAGATTATTCCCATCAGCGCGCGCAAGCGCGACGGCCTCGACGTTCTGGTGCGCAAGATAGTGGGCGTGCTGCCCACCGGCGAGCGCTACTACCCCAAGGACCAGTACACCGACCAGCCAATGCGCTTTATGGCTGCCGAGCTCATCCGCGAAAGCATTCTCGTTGAGACCGGCGAGGAGGTGCCTTATGCGTCGGCGGTGGTGATTGAGCAATTCGAGGAGCCAGAGCCTACGACGAACAAGGCGCGGAAGCCGCTGACGCGGATTGCCGCGGCAATCTACTGCGAGCGCGACGGGCAAAAGGCGATCCTGATCGGCAAAGGCGGCTCAAAGCTGAAGGAGATCGGCACGCGTGCGCGCCATCAGATCGAGTCGTTGCTCGACTCGCGGGTTTATCTGGAGCTGCATGTCATCGTCGAGCCGGGTTGGCGCGATTCGAACTCCTTTATCGAGACACTCGACTGGCGACATCAGTTGGAGAGGCTCGCCGAAAATCAGCCCGCGGAATTGCCCGAAGACAACAAAGATCCGCAATAGAGCTTTTCGCCGCGCGTCCCCTCCCGATAGAGCAGCGGTCGTCCTGCAAAGGGCGCTCTGCGTCTAAACAGCAGGCGCTTGGGCGTTTTCAGGTTCGCCGGGCGGGATCGCTTGCATCCGGCCACGGTTGAGAGCAGAATCGAAAACGCCACAGCAGACCATTGGGGAGCCGTCATGAAAATCCGCACTCTGTTTGTCTTCGTTTTCTCGCTTGCACTGGCTGGAGCCGCCCTGGCCCAGGATCAAAACGCCGCACCTCCGGCTCCGCAGGGTAATCGGCAGGGCCCGGGTGGTGGCGGGTTCGGCCGCGGTGGTTTTGGCGGCGGCATGGGCATGGGCGGTGGGCGCAGCGTGATGGGCACGGTAACCGAGGCAGCGGCCGACCATTTCACGGTGAAGACCGAGACCGGCGAGACCTATACCGTTAAGTTCAGCGCTACGACCCGCTTGATCAAGATGCAGGGCGGTGGCCCCGGTGGTGGCGGCGTGCGGCCGGGTGGTGGTCAAGGACAGGGTGCGCCAGGACAAGGCGGCCAGGGCGGTTTTGGCGGCGGCATGGGCCGTGGCGGCAACCCTCCGCAGCAGATCAAAGCTACCGACATCAAGGTGGGCGATGCAATTACCGCATCCGGCGAGATCGACGCAACCGCCAAGTCGGTTGGCGCGGTGATGATTGTTCAGCTCGATCCGGAACGTGCCAAGCAGATGGCCGAGATGCAGGCCAACTTTGGCAAGACTTGGTTGCAGGGCAAGGTGACGGCGATTGAGGATGTGAAGGTGACGCTGACCGGCACCCAGGACAACGCTCCCCACTCGTTTGTGGCCGATGAAAACACCACCTTCCGCAAGCGCCGCGACCCAATTACGCTGGCCGACATCCAGGTGGGCGACATGGTGCGCGCCGACGGCGCAGTGAAGGATGGAGTGTTTACGGCAACGGCCGTCAGTGTGATGGGCGGCGGGCCTGGTGGCCCCGGTGGCGGACCGGGCGGTGGTCCCGGTGGTGGACCTGATGGACCTGGCGGCGGTCCGGCGGGTGGACCCCCAAGTGGCCCTCCGAGTGGCCCTCCAACCGCTCCGCCCAATGGCCCTCAGTAGAGCCGAGTTGCAAATGGCTGAACGATTTCCTGCTTGAGCAGCTCCCGGGGGCAGAAGCCGCTCAAAATTGCCGGGCAAAATCCAGTCCGGTGCGGCTGAGGCGGCACAAGGAAAACCTGCCGGCGTCCTTGCCGCGGACTTCCTTTATTTCAGCGAAGTTCCAGCCAGCGAAGCATGAAGACGAGAAGCCAGGCGGCTGAGTTCGAGGGACGCGTTTCTTGTATCTTCAGCGCCTTGGGTTGTCTGTTTCGCTGAGGCCGCCACACCGCCGATGTTTGTCGTGATCTCGCCGATCTTCTGCACCGCTTCAATCACGCTGCGTTCGATTTCTTTCGTCGTAACTGTCTGCTCCTCGACTGCCGAAGCGATGCTGTTAGAGATGTCGTTGATTGACCCGATGATGGTTCCGACGTGCACGAAGGCTGAAGCGGCTTCACTGGTGCCGCTCTGAATCGCATCGATGGTCTGGCCAATTTCTTCGGTCGCACGGGCCGTTTGCTTGGCGAGTTCCTTTACCTCATTGGCAACAACGGCGAATCCTTTTCCGGCCTCTCCGGCGCGAGCCGCTTCGATGGTCGCGTTCAACGCAAGCAGATTTGTCTGCTGGGCAATGGAATTGATGACCTTGATGACTTTGTGGATCTCGCGGCTCGATGTCTCGAGCTTTTTCATGCTGTCCTTGGCCGATTCCGCCACACTCACCGCGTTTTTTGCAACTCCTGCCGATTCGTTGGCGTTCTTTGAGATTTCGCGAATTGACGCCTGTACCTGCGATGTGGCGCCGGCGACGGAAGATACAGTTTCGGATATCTGCTGACTGGCGCCCTGCAGAACCTCGGCCAGCATCGCGGTTTCTCCCGCGCTCGCCACCATCGATTGGCTCAGGGTTGTCAGCTGCTCTGAGGCTGACGCTAGGTGCGTCTCGCTCTCGGTAAGCGCTTCACGCATCTGACGGCTCTCCGTTACGTCGCGCGAGAAGCCAAAAGTGCCAATGACGCGGCCATCCCTGGCGATGAGAGGCATCTTAGTTGTAGATACCCAGGTGATCCGGCCATCAGGCCAGGTCTCCTTCTCCTCCTTATCGCGGAGCGGGCGGCCGGTTCGCATGATCTCCTGCTCATCGGCGAATGCCGGGCCGGCATGTTCCTGGGTGAAGAAGTCGAAGTCCGATTTGCCGACAGCATCCTTGGGAGATGCGAGTTTCAGTGCTCTGGCCTGTGTTTGGTTGATCAAGACAAACCGGCCTTGCCGGTCTTTGAAGTAGACCCCGCCCTCCATCTGATCGAGAAGGGCGGAGAGAAGGAAGTTATAATCTTCCAGCAGCGGCTCGCCAGCTTCCTCGGCAACCGATCTTCCGAATCCCTCTTGCAGCTTTGTTTCAGGTAGTTCCGCCAATTCAATCATGTCATCCCCTCGAATCTCGTCCAAGCCGATCGCCATCGAGCTTCGCACGGATCTTGAGTCCCGCATCTTGGCTGCTAGTGAGATCAGCCTTCTATCGGCACATGGTTGCTGATTTTTCAGAGAATTGAAGACGGAAAATCCCATCGGTCTCTTCAACATCGGAGGCGAATTTCGCAAGTTGCTGAATTACCGATAGCTACGGCTGAGTTCGGTCAGGCGTCGATCGAGGAGGCTTAGGCTAAGGAATCTATTCGAGGTTCTTAATCTGCGTTTCGTCTGGAACGGTCAAGGCAAACTGGTCGGCGGGCATATCGATGTTCTTGTTTACAGTCACGGTGGTGAGCACAATCTGCAAATTATCCAGGGGCCGCTTGATGACGATGGTAGAGGGGTACATCCCGAAGCCGAAATCGCGGTAGTCGGAGTAGGTCACCTGGGTTTCAAGGTTGCCCTCGGCGTCATACAGATCCTGCCCGCTGGGCAGCAGGCTGTCGCGGCGGAAGGTGATGACCCGCACCGGCTTGTCACGATGGCTGCCGGGGATGTGGCGGGTAATGCTGAGCACGTATTCCTGAACGAAGTACAGGTGCTTCTTGGCGGCATCCTCGACGGTTTCCGAGTCCGAGGTCACCGAGTAGTACTCGTCCGGCTCAAGTCCCCGCACCGCCAGCGCGTTGGTAAAAAAATCGGGACGGATGTTCTCATACCAGATCGCCGACTTCTTGGTTAAAGTGTTGAGTCCTTTAATGGCGATCTTTTTCTGCGGAATGTAGAGCGTGAAAGACTTGCCATCGCTGGCCAGGTCGAAGATCTTTACGCCGATGACCGGGGTGCGGCCCAGAACTCTGAGCTTGTTGGGCTTGCTGAAAACGATGTTGCCGCTGACGGTGGTGTAGGTTGTGTCTTCGCCGGTGCTCGCCTTCAGAACGCTAGCGTGGATGTCCACCTTGGTGGTCATGTTGTCGAGCGCGGCCCAGCGCTGGTTGAGCTGCTCCACAAGCTGGTCGGGAGTTGCCGTTTCGACAATGGCGTTTTTGGGAACGGGGAGCTTGCGCGTGGTGGAGATGAGGAAGCAGCCGGAAAGCAGCAGCGGCAATCCGAAGGCGCAACACGAGGCAAGGGTGCGGGCTGTCTTCATTGTGCCTCCGCCTTTTTGAGCGCGCGCCGGTAGTCGGCTACGTTGCGGTTGTGCTCGTCAAGTGTTTCGGCAAACAGCGAGTGGCCTTGGGCATCGGAGCTGGCGGCAACAAAGTAAAGATATCGTGTGCTGGCGGGCTGCATGGCGGCCTGCAGGGCGCGTGCACCTGGATTGGCGATAGGTCCGGGCGGCAAGCCGTTATGGATGTATGTGTTATAGGCCGTGTTGTAGCCCAGGTCGCTCTTGTAGAGCGTTCCCCGCCAGCGATTATTGAGCTCCAGGCCATAGATCACGGCCGGGTCGGTCATCAGCGGCATTTTCTTCTGCAGCCGGTTTTCGAACACGCTGGCTACCAGCGGCCGCTCCCCCGGAACTGCCGTCTCGCGCTCTACCAGCGAGGCCATGGTCACAATCTTGTGCACATTCTCCTTCAACCCCATCTGGCCGGATACCACTCGGAAACGCCTGACCATTGTTGCGGCAATCTGCTCAGGTGTAGCCTTGCGGGGAAACTTGTACGTATCCGGAAACAGGTAACCCTCCAGAGTTTTTGCCGCCGGGTCTAGATCGGCAATCAAGGCCGTCCGCTGCTCGGCTGCATCAATGAATTGCTGCCGCGTACCCAGGCCCGCCTCTTCAACCCGAGCGGCAATGTCGAACATGTTCGAGCCCTCCGGAATGGCCAGGGTCAGGGTAAAAACATCTCCGCGCCGGATGCGCGCGTACACTTCAGTGGCCGGGGCGGGGTGGTCGAAGCGGTACTCGCCGGCCTTGAGCCGTCCCCGTTTCCAAAACCGCAGCAGATCGAAAGCGTATTGGCTGCGAACCACGCCGGCCGACTCGAGCAACTGGCCAATGGCGGCCGTGGACGAACCGGTCGGTATCTCAACAAAAGTTTCGGTTTTTGGTCCAAAAGGCGTAAGCACAAGCCAAGCCGCCCCGGCTGCGGCAACAACGAGAAGCAGAACCAACACGGCCAAGGCTCTGGCCGCGCCGGGAGTCTTGCCTTTTCTGCTTTTCCCTCTGCGTCTTGCCATCCGGATGCTATTGACCCTTCACCAATTATGAGACGCCCTGAGCCCCCTGGACGACTCATCTTTTGATTGTACCGGCACGCTCCTGATGGGCCGGTTGCCGAGCCGCCAGGGTGTGTCCACATAGAGGGGCGGGGATATAGCGGCGGGGGCGGTTAATCTTGTAGCGATGCCAGAAAAGCCCGAACTCGGCCTCGAACCCCGCTTTCTAGGGTTAGACGTGGGCAATCGTCGCATTGGAGTAGCCGTCTCAGACGAATTGGGAATAACGGCTCAGCCGGTGATGACTCTGGAGCGGAATCGCAACAGCAGAGACGATCTGCGCCGCCTGGCGCGGCTGGCGCGGCGATTCGGCGTTGCGGGGATCGTCGTCGGCAATCCGGTGCATCTCTCCGGCGAGGCCAGCGCACAGACCGCCAAGACGCAGGCATTTGCCGCGGAGTTGGGCGAACTGAGCGGGCTGCCCATCCACCTGTGGGACGAGCGCCTGACCACGCGGGATGCCCACCAGATTCTGTATGAAGCCGGCCATGCCCGCCAGCAGCATCGGCAGGTGGTAGACCAGGTGGCCGCCACGCTCATTCTGCAATCGTTTCTCGACCAAAGAGAGAGAGCCGGTTCTTGAAAAGCGGTTCGCCCCACTGTTTGCGGCTCTGGTGAGTCTGTGGAATGTGCCCAACTCCAGGTGCAATGCCATGGTCCGCGTATAATTGGTTGTCAGGTTCTTTAATCTCACGCGCACGGAGTGGCCCCGCTCCCCGCAACGGTCTACGGATGCCCGAACACATTAAACGAAAGCTTCACGAAGAGATTCAGGCCCTCGAGTACGAACTCGCCCACGAGTTGCCCGCCGAGATTAAGAAAGCGGTGGCCATGGGAGACTTGTCTGAGAACGCCGAGTACCACATGGCGAAGCAGCGGCAGGATTTTGTGAATGCGCGCCTGGGGCAGCTGAAGAAGCGCATGGCCGAGCTTTCGCTGGTGAATCTGGCCAATATTCCCAGAGACAGAGTAGGGTTTGGCTCTACAGTTGTGGTGTTTGACTCAACCAAAGAAGAAGAAATTGTTTATCGCCTTGTCACCAGCGAAGAGTCCGATGTTTCAAAGGGGTTGATTTCGACGACCTCGCCGATCGGACGCGGGCTGGTGGGCAAGCAAGTGGGCGATGTGGCAGCGATTGTCACGCCCAACGGCAAGCGCGAACTTGAGATCTTGAAGCTGACCACGATTCACGACGAAGCCGCCGCGAGCAACAAAGACGGCAAGTCGACAGCGGGCGCGAAGCAGTAACCAGAAGTTGGATTGAAGGAAGACCTTAGATGACCTGGACCAGTGCCTTTGGCCGTGCCTGCGGCTGGTTGCTCGACAAAATCGTTCATGGCCTGGCGCTTACCCGTATTTCTCCCAACGCCCTCACGTTTATCGGCCTGATGATCAACATCGCCGCGGCGTTTTTGTTTGGCCACGCCAACGCATCGAACCACGACATCATGTTTTTGTATGCCGGCATGGTCATCTTCGGCGCGGGAATCTTCGACATGGTAGACGGCCGGGTTGCCCGGCGCACCAACAAGGTCACGGTCTTCGGCTCGTTCTTCGATTCGGTGATCGACCGCTACTCCGACGTGGTGCTGTTCTTTGGATTGCTGGTTTACTACGGGCGCATCAATCGCTTCCGCTATGTGGTGCTGGTTGCGTTTGTCATGGTGACTTCGCTGATGGTGAGCTACACGCGCGCCCGCGCTGAGGCGCTCATCGGCCAGTGCAAAGTGGGATTCATGGAGCGTCCGGAGCGGATCGTGCTGGTGATTATCGGCGCGGTGTTCAACCACTGGGGCGCAATGGCTCCGGTGCTGTGGGTGCTGGCCGTGCTCTCCACCATCACCGTGGTGCACCGCATTGTGTATACCTACCAGAACACCAAGCACCTGGCCCCGATCGGGTAGGCGTTGCGTTCCCTTTTTCCTTGTTCAGTGCCGGAAGCCACTGCACTCTCTTGCGGTTGAGGTAAAGTGATACGGTAGTGTCAGATTCCCGGCGAAAGGAGGCGCAGCCATGGCTCAACACCCGTTTCTGAAGTCGATCCGACCGGTTAATCTGCTCTCCTTTGGCCCCAATACCGAAGAGATTGAACTACGGCCTCTGAATATTCTGATCGGCCCGAATGGGTCGGGTAAGTCGAATCTGATTGAGGTCTTTGATCTTCTACATAGGCTGCCGGATAAAGATCCTTGGATTGATATCCGAGAAAATGGTGGGGCTGATGAATGGATATGGAAGGGAAAGCTACGCAAGGGCTCAATAGGCGAGATTCATCCATCGGTCCAGATAACGTTTCGGGCAGAACGTCCTGACGATGTCCGCAATTTCAAACTCGAACTAACAAAACACTCTCCAACGTACTCGTTTCAGGTCTATTCGGAAACGATTTCGCCCCATCAAGATAACCATCTTGTCTACCTTAACCGCCCATTCAATGCCCCTGAGACAGCGTATATTTACGAAGGGCGGAGTCCTAATTCCAAGATTGAAAACCTCGACATTAAAATATCTGTTCTTGCGCAGCTCTTTGGCCCCTCGTATCAAAAGGCTCTGGCAAACTTACCCCAAGAACTCTCCAAAATTGCCCTCTATCGAGATTGGGCTTTCGGAACACGCTCGCTAGCTCGCGACTTACAACCTGCGGGCCTGGATAGCTACCAACTGGCAGGAGATTCCGGTAATCTCGCGCAGGTTCTGAAGGCATTGCGCGATCGCGGCGAACCTTCAATCTTTGATCGTTTGATCGAGCTTTTCCGATTGTTTTACGCTCCAACAAGAGATGTCGATACGGAAATCTTAGGAACGTGGCTCCGCGTCATGATCAAGGAGGAAGGGCTGAGTTCGCGCACGCCCGCCGAGCGGCTTTCGGATGGGACTTTGCGCTGGTTGATGCTCCTTATCATTTTGCTCGATCCGACGCCACCTTCGGTTATCTGCATCGACGAGCCTGAGCTTGGGCTTCATCCGGACGCGATTCATATTCTTGCCGATCTGCTTCGCGACGCCTCGACGCGGACGCAGTTGATTGTTACTACTCATTCCGATGCCCTTGTCGATGCTTTCTCGGACGATCCCGAGGCTGTTTGTGTCTGCGAAAAGGTCGAGGGTTCGACAGTTGTTCGGCGGCTGGATAAAGATCGGCTGAAGGTATGGCTGAAGGATTATTCGCTTGGGCATCTATGGATGAGCGGTGAAATCGGGGGGAACCGCTGGTGAGCGTGCGGGTGTACGTCGAAGGCGGGGGCAACAACAAGGATACCCTCAAGCGGTGCCAGGAGGGATTTGCCCGATACTGCCGAAACGCAGCGCCGAATCATCCGCAACCGCGCATCGTCGCATGTGGTGGACGGCAGCAAGCGTTCAATAGATTCCGCACCGCTGTTTTGAACGCGCAGGCCAACGAATCTTGCGTCCTGTTGGTCGATGCTGAATCGGCGGTTTCCAATGCCGGCCCAGTAAATCATCTTCAGGCACGAGACGGCTGGAGTTTTCCGGATCTCGGAGTCCACCAGGTTTTTCTCATGGTTCAGGCAATGGAGGCTTGGCTATTGGCCGATCATGGCGCACTGGCGGCGTTTTATGGCCAAGGATTCCTGGTAAAGAGCCTTCCTGGCAATCCAGATGTGGAATCGATTCCGAAGGACGACCTCGAGCCAAGGCTTCGGCACGCTTCGGCTCCGACCAAAACCAAGAGGGAATACCACAAGACCAGACACGGATTCGCAATCTTGGCAATGATCGATCCAGTGAAGGTCGCAACCGCTTCTCCCCACGCGAAGCTGTTCAACGACTTTCTTCGCAGCTTGTGAGCCAAATCTATCTGTTACTTTTCTTCCAGTCCTCGTAGCTGATCCGGGGGATGGAGATGAAGGCGTCGCGCGTCTTTACGTAGTTTCCCAGGCCGTTCATGCGTCCGATTGAGTGCAACTCATCGGCCCTTACATAGGGGCCCGCGGGGTCGACGAAGCGGTCCTCGATATACACCGCAACCACACGCCCCAGAATGATGCGCGAGCGGCCCACCTCAAGGGTGGTGAACTCGCGGCACTCCAGCGCCGCGTGAGCCTCGGCAATGCGGGGCACTTTGATCTTGGTAGAGGCCGCGGGCGTAAGACCAGCCATCTCCACCTCGTTCAGCTCAGCGGGAAATTCGATGCCGCAGATGTTCATCTGCTGCGCAATGTCCTCGGTCACCACGTTTACCACAAACTCGCCGGTGCGGCGGATGTTGCGCGCCGTGTCCTTGGGCACGAACTCGCGCCCTGGGCGGTCGGCCACGCCGATGCCGACGATGGGCGGATCTACGGAGAGATAGTTATAGGCGCTGAAAGGCGCGGCATTCAGGCGTCCGTGCTCGTCCATGGTGGTGATAAGAGCGATGGGCCGCGGCGCCACCAGCCCCACAAGCAGTTTGTAACTGTAACCGGCGGGAGAGGATTCGAGATCGTAGTTCATGCCTGTCTTTCTTTTTGTTTACGTGCGATCGGGGCCTGTATCAGCATCTCACCTCAACGACCGAGCAGCCCTTTCCCGACGGCTTCCAACGCGCCAGGAAACTCGTCACTGAAGAGGATTGCATTTGCCGCATGTCCTCAAATTCGCCGGTCTTCTGGCTGTACAGCAGAGCGCCTTGGTCGCTGAGAACGGCAAGTGCGGGCACGCCTTTTTTAAGTGGGATTCGATACCTTTTGGCGAGCGCAAGGTTCTGGTCCTCGTGCCCGACGTTGATGTGGACGAGAACGAAGTTGGCGTCGAGGATGGGTTTGTTGTTCGGGTCGTGGAAGTAGATATCGAGGGCCTGGCAGTCGCCGCACCAATTGCCCCCGAAATCCAGCAGGATGCGCTTGTGCGTAGCCGCGGCAGTTTTGAGGGCGGCCGACAGGTCGTGGCTGGCCTGCGCAGGGTCGGGGTAGATATCGTGGACTGCGGCCAGCATCAAGGTGCCGGGGAGCGCGAAAACGCTCAAGAGCGCGATCAATTGCAATTTTCTCATCGTGTTAGACCATCCTGGGCCGTACTGGGAATGCCCTACCGCCGCGCACGGTACTATGAGACATAGTAGAACCCGTGGGCGCGACCGTCACAGTAAGTAGTGGATGTTGCGCGCGCATCCTTGGTTGCAGGTTTGGAATGACGGATGCCTACGCCGGCATGGAGATTTAGTGGCGATTACCGTTGAGGTTGGGGTGAAGAACATATCCGAATTGCGCAAACGGCTTGAGTCGACGGCTTTTCCTGACCTGGGGGCGATGATGGAGGGCTATGCGCACGCGGCCGCAGAGATTGGACGCCGCGAGTTTGGCCAGAAACTGGATTTTACTTCAGAGTCGATCGACGGGCTGGACGACATTCTTGTCCGAGTGGGCGAGAGCCCAGAGCTGGACGTGGATTTCGAGGTGAGGCTCTGGGGCAGTTATCTGGGCGAGGTTCTGCGGCGGCGCTACGCCGGTTCGTGGGAGATGACCCAGTATCCGGGCGGCGTGGCTGCGGTCCCTGCCGTGGATCTGCGCGGCTCCCGGCTATTCCCCATGATGAAGGTGTACCGCCGGCTGACCGAGGGCGAGGAGGACGACCTGCGGGCGTTTTACTCCATGGTGACGGAGCGGCTGGGCAAACCGGCACAGGTGAACTAGTGTCTGAAGGCTGGTGTGACGTTCGGCATTTGACCTGCCCGCAGGGCAATCGCATTTGAAAAACGGAAAGGGATTGTTTTGAAGGGCACGGATTTATCCGTGCCGAAGAAGGTGGCAAGGAACAAAATGTGCTTTAGCACCTGAGGGATGGTTTTCGAAGGCAGCAGAAACCGTCCCCCAGTGGCTAAAGCCGATCGATTTTACATAT
>Ga0302319_10013168_pt1 | contig 15524 bp, 6 predicted proteins | sample Bog_T0_2_FD_203319 | JGI IMG/M metagenome (GOLD analysis project Ga0302319, IMG submission 203319) | Peat permafrost microbial communities from Stordalen Mire near Abisko, Sweden - Bog_T0_2 | ecosystem: Environmental > Terrestrial > Soil > Wetlands > Peat | place: Sweden: Abisko, Stordalen Mire... | reverse complement strand
TGTGCAACACACGGTGACGGAAGTTGCTCGAATCCATGAAGCCCCCAAAGCGGCCTGGAAAGATAAAGGCTTCCGGAGATGGATCCTTGCTTTGGTCCCGCCACTCCGCCAATTCCGCTGCCAATTCCCCGGCGATTGGAACTGTCGTGAGGCTTCCCCGTGTCTTCCCAAAGGAACGAATCTTCCCCTTGTAGGTCGTCTCCTGAATAGAGATGCCCGGTGCGTTCGCATCGAAGCACTTCCACTTCAGCCCGAACAACTCACTGGGACGAAGGGCGTTCGTCATATCGAGTTTGAGCAGAATCCGATCCCGAAGACCCAGCTTCGCCAGGGCAGACCTCAATTGATCCCACGTCAGAGTCGTTTTGTCGCTTTCCCGCAGATTAGAGGGGGTCTTTAGGGAACGCGCAGGATCTTTCGCGAGGAAGTCCTGATCGACCGCCTCGGCAAAGATGGCCTTCACGTAGGACCGAATCTGCAAAACTCTATCCCTCGAACGAGACCTGGCCAGCTTGTTGAGGTGGGTCTGCAGGGTGAATTTGTCGATGTTTTCCAATCGGACCTCACGGAACTCCACGCCCAAGAGCGGGACACCGAAGAAAACCGCCAGCGGCGCGAAGAGTTCGTCGAGGTGATTGGCAGGATCGACCTGGACCGGTTGATCTTTCTCGATGAGAGCGGCGTCTCAACGCGAATGACGCGGCTGTATGCGCGTTCTGCCGGAGGGGGCCGCATTCATGAAACCACCCCCGGCGGCAGATGGAAGATCCTCACCATTCTGGGCGCCATCGGCACCCGCGGTATGGTCGCCACCATGACCGTCGAGCCAGCCACGGACCGGGAGATATTGCTGGCCTATCTCGATGAGGTCTTGGGCCCGAAACCGAGGCTCGGCGACGTGCTGGTGATGGACAATCGCAGTTCGCACAAGGTAAGCGGAGTGCGAGAAAGAATTGAGGCGGCAGGAGCCCGGCTGCTCTCCCCACCGCCTTACTCGCCCGGCCTGAACCCCATCGGGAGAGCCTGGGAGAAGCTCAAACAGCTCTCGCGCGCTGCCAAGGCAAGGACAAAAGAGGCTCTCGATGAGGCCTTCGCCCAAATGCTCCCCTGGCTCACCGCAGAGCATGCAAAAGCCTCGTTCAGACTACCCTGCAATGCTCTACAGTAAGGAGAAATGCTCTAGTACTACAGTTGTACTTGTTCCTTGTTGCGGAAAAGGGCAATGGCCCGCGCCTAAAGGCCGCGCAATCTTGCTCTCGTTCAGGGGGTTGAAACCCCCTGCTCCCTCCGGAATCTCCGATCTACAACACTAGTACTAGACGACTTGCACGCCATCGCATCTGCCGGACCGAGACGAGCTGGAGCCGAACACCGTCAGATTCGGCGCCGCTGCCTGATCGCCGGGCGCATCCGAAAGACATTGCCCGCAAAAAAGGAGGAGATTCAATCTCCTCCCTTCAAGAGCAAGCCTGGCAGCAGTTTTATGGCACGGTGAAGGGACGCAGCCCGTCCGTCGGAAAGATTCCCGTTGGCCCATTGACCGTCGAAGGCTGAGCGCGGAACAGGTAATGCACCGAGAACCCCGCACTCACCGAATCGTAGTTGCGCGAGTTGTTGGCGCTGAGGAACCAGCCGGCAAACCAGTGCGGGCCCATCTGGTAGGCAACGTGGCTGCGCAGGTCGTAGTTGGCGCCCACGCTGGTCTTGGCGGGCAGCATCAGGTCGCCATAGGTGAGCGAGCCGACGGTGACGGTCACGCTGTTCTCCAGGCCCGTCGAAGCCAGCGGGAATAGCGGCGCGGATTGCTCCTGGAAGGCCTGCACGCCCAGGCTGCCGAGAATGTCATAGTGCCAGCGCGGGCCGTAGTGGCCCACCCAAGTGAACGGCACGTTGGCCAGGAAGTACCACTGCGGGCTGAAGTAGCCGCCCATGCCATAGGTAAATGCGTTCTCGTTGTGCGCGTACCGCATGGCGAAGAAGTTGGCGCCGATGCTCAGGTTGCCGAACTCCGGCATCGTCTTGATCCGCCAATACGCTCCGCCGTCTCCGTCGAAACGCGTGTTGATCTCCACATGGTTGCCGGTCAGGTATTGCCCACCCACACTTGCATAGAAGCCGGACTCCGCATCGCTGTGCGCAAACTGCACTTCGCCCTGGTTGTTCACAACGCCGCCCCAGATCTGCCCCTTACTTCCGAGCGTGTTTCCGCTGGGGTCGCGCAGGCCGGCGTAGGAGAGCTGGGTATCTCTGACCGGGTCGCGACTAAAGCTTAACGTAAAAGGGCCCGGGTTCCACATCGCCCGGCCGGTGAAGGTGGCCACCAGGAAGCCATCCGGCGTGTAGCCGCCCGCCAGCGCCAGGCGCGGAAAGGCCAATTGCAGCTCACCGCCCACGCCCTCGGCATTCTGCTGCGCCGGAGGCGTCAGGGCGGTGTTGATGAGCGATCCCATGGGCTGCGGAATGGTGATCCGGGCCAGCGGCGAGCCGGCAGAAGAGGCTCCCAGCACGCTGATCAGGCTGCTGCCGTCGGCCTGTCCCGAGTCCAGAAACACCGGCTTGGCCACGATGGTCACGCGCGTGTTGTATCCCAGCGGCATCGAGGCTTCGAACGGAGCTTCCAGCGCTGCCAGGTGGTCAAAGCCCAGACTTCCGGAGCGATAATTCAGCATGCTCGCACCGCCCAGCCACGGGCTATAGCCGGACTCGATCGAGCGCAGCTGCATCTCCGCCTCTTCCCGCGGGCTGATCGGATTCGCCTGCCGCTGCATGCGAATCCACGGACCGCGCAGCGGCGGAAGGTTGCGCTGTTGCAGCTCTTCGTCGGTGATCCCGGCGTCGGTCTTCGGCGCTGAAGGAGGGGCTGGCAGCTCGGCCGGAACCTGCACCTGACCTGCGGACAGCGTCTCCGGCGTGTTCTCCGCTGCCGGCGCCTGAGATAGTGTCTGGGGCGACGGCCGGCTGACTTTGGCCGCGGTCGTGGCCGCCTTCTTCTTCCGCCTCACCGCGGACCGGGCAGCCGCCGGCTTGGCCCGCGCCGGAGTTGCCTTCTGCGGTGTTGGAGGCTGCGGCTTTGTGGTCTGCCCCTGTTCCTGTTTGACCGCTGAATATGCCCCCGTCACCGCCTCTTGCGCTGACGGCGTGTACTGCGCGTAGTTGTACTGGCCGATCCCAACTGGAGCCGCACGCATGCTAACGGGTGAACTGACCGGGCTGTTCGGCAGGCTGTGGATGACCGCTGCCGAGCCTTGCGTCAACTGCCCGTCCGTCTGGCCGGCAAACTGCGCCTGCGCCTGGGCAGCCAGCGGTCCCATCGGTTGCTTCGTAATGCGCAGCTCTGGCGCAGGCGTTGCTCCGGCATCGTATCCGGTCGAGTCCACCGTCTCCTCGGAAGGCGGCAACTTCATCCTCCCCGCATACTGCGACTGGCTGGCAAACGGCAGTGTCGTAAAGCCGCCTCGCAGCTGGATCTCCCCCAGCCGCACAGTCGAGTGAGCCCACAGCCCCTCCACCTGGCGCCGCTGGGAAGCAGTCAGGTCCCGGCGCTCGCTCAGGCGCTCCAGAACCGGCCGCAGCGCCTGGTCGTCTTCCAGATTATCCAGCAGAAACGCCCGCTTCACCTCGAGTGCCGTGGGCGCCGCCGCATGGCGTCGAAGGCAGAGGTCGTCCGCCCGGTTCAACAGCGCGGCGGCGTGGGCAACTTCGCCCGCGAAGATGTACAGCTCCGCCTCAGCCTGCAGAAACTCGACATCGCCCTCCAGCTGCGCGCGCATCTCCGCCGGCAAGGCGTCCAGCCTTTCGAGAGCCTCAGCATTGCGGTTCGTCGCCACCAGAGAAACAATCAGCTTCTTCCACCCGTCAGAATCCTGGGCGCGCGGCGCGCTGGCGGAGAGCTGCCGCTGTCCCAAGACGGCTCTTGGAACGAACGAGACAGCGCGCAAGGCGCCGAATCCCGCGCGCATTCCAAAGCGGTCCCGCGGATTGAATTGGAACGTTGCGGCCATCAGCAACGGACGGCTATGCGCAGGAGCAACGAAGCCGTAATTGCGACCGTCGATGAAATTCGTATTGCGCGCCAGCCATACCGTCTGGCTGGCGATGCGCGCCCTCGGCCGCGTCCACGCCTGCGGAATATACACCGGCGCCTGTCCTTTGTTCACGGCCGGCGAATAACCCTGCGGAACCTGCTGTCCCGTCTGGTCTGGCTTCTGGATCGCTAACGTTCGTTGCTTGGGTCGCTGCGCGCCCTCCCGGTTCGGCGTCAGTGCGTCCAGCGTTGAGCCGTTATAGGGATCAGGCCCATACGCCGGCAGCGGCGGCACTTTGGTCGTCCTGGCAAATGGCTCGTCGTCCGGATTGAGCAGCCGCTCCAAATCGGCGGTTGTCACCGCGCGATGCGCCCTCGTGTCCTGCTCTGGATAAACCAGCGTATGCGCCAACTTTTCCTGAGGCGACGCCGCAGGCATCGCGGCCAACGAGGCGCGATAATAAGCGGCGGCGCGCTGATTGTCCCCGCGCGCCTGCTCGTAGCGCGCGGCCTGCGACAAAATCGCCGGGTCGTGCGGGAATTGCTCCATTGCCCGGCGCAGCCAAAGCTCGGCCTGGTTCCTGTCGTTGGCCGCCAGCGCCGCGCCAATGGCTCCCTGAAAGTCGCCCGCCGTCGCGTCCTGCATGGGAATCGTCTTATAGAGCGCCAGTGATTCCTTGGCCCGTCCCGCCTGAGCATAGCCGCCGGCCACCGCCTTGCGCACCGCCAGGTTGTCCGGGAAGGCCTGCGAAGCCGCGTCCAGAATCTCCACCGCGCGCTCCACGTTGCCGTTCTCCATCGCCGCACCGGCCCGCCGCACGCTCCAGTTGGCCCAGATCTCCTCGACCGTCTCCCGCTGTGCCGTCGTCAGGTCGCCCCGTCCGCCCAGCCGCGTCAGCTCCGCATAGAGCAGCCGGTCGTTGTTCGCATCGAACAGCAGCCATGCATTCTGAATCGCGATTGCCGGCGGCAGCGTTACTTCCAACTTCGCATAGTAGAGCTGCACGCGGTTCATGGCCTCCACCGCATGCGCCAGGTCGCCCGTTACCGCGAAGAGGCCGGCCTCCATTTGCAGAAACTCAACATCGCTGTCGAGCCGCTTGCGAACCGCGGCTGGAATCATCGCCATCTGCTGCACCGCGTCGCGATTGCGGCCGGTGGCCACCATGGCCGCAATCAACCCCTTCCACGCATCGGCCCGCTCCGGGTGCGCGCTCAGCACCTGCTGGTAAAGCGCGAAGGCATGCTCCGCGTCGTTGCGCGCAAGGTATATGTTCGCAAGCTGCATTTGCAGCGCCACGCCCGGCCGCCCACCCGCACCCATCTCCAGCATCGCTGCCCGCTCCAGCAGCCCCCGCGCTACCTCAAACTGGTTGGCCTGCCGATAGATCGAGCCCAGCATAGTCAGGAATCCGGTATCGCCCATCGCCGCTTCGTATGTGGCCGATGGCATCTTCTTCACATCGTCGATGGCGCGCTCATCCTGGCCCATTGCGTGGTGCGCGCCCGCCAGGCCCATCCACGCAGCCACGTTGCCTGGATCATCGGACAACAGTTGCGCATAGAGCGCCTCGGCCTGCTTGTAACGCTCGGATTGGGTCAGGATCGCCGCATACTCGAGCTTGGTATCGGCCTTCAGCGTCGACCCGTTGCCGGGAAAGGGCAGCTCCAGCGCCTGGGCCAGCACGCGCTCGGCATCCGCTGTGCGGTGGGCCGCCAGATAGATGCTGGCCAGCGAGCGCAGATACTCGGGGTCCTTGCTCAGCGCCGTCTTCACCGTCGCCGGAAGCCGCGCCTCCACCGCCAGAGCCGTGTCATTCTGGTTCTCGCGCGCATACGAAAGAAAAAGCCCGCGCCACCCATCCGTCGAGTCCGGCTGTAGCTTGATCATCTGGTCGTAGATCGTCACCGCCGCCGCATATTGCTGCTGCCTGGTCAGCAGCCCGGCGAGCCCATTCAGCGCCTCCGGCGAGCGCGGCCGCATGGTCAGCGCCTCGCGGTACTTCTCCGCAGCATCCTCAAACCGGTTCCGATCCATGGCCTGAGCAGCCTCGCCCATCGTGAACCAGAAATGCGATGTGGCCAGCGCATCCACAACCGAGCGGTCCTTGAACCCGTTGGCCTCCGCCTTGCCCAGGTAGGTGACGGCGTCGGCAAAGTTGTTCTGCCGCATGCGCAGAAAACCCATACCCGCCGCGGCGCGTCCGTTGTTCGGCTCCGCGGCCAGAATTGCCATGAACCGTTTCTCCGCCTCATCGAGGCGCTTGGCATTGAGCGCCGCAAAGGCAGCACGCTCGGCCGCGGTGCGCGCAATCCCCGTGTTCCTCTGCGCCGGCTTCGATTTATTCGCCTTTAGCCGCGCGGCCGGCTCAGCATCCCGCGGATGCTCCTTCAGATGAGCGCGTAGCTCGGTCGCAGAGACCGGGCTGGTTGCAGGGCGCAACTCGGCGCTCTCGGCACGGGTGCTGGCCAACGCTTCAATCTTGGCAATGTTGGGGTCGCTGGGATTTGTCCTGCGCAGCCGTTCGAGCGCTTCAATGGCTTTGTCGGAGCCGGTCATCTGCAAATCCCGGGCAAGGCCTTCCAGCGATTCGGCGCTTTTCGGATCGGAGAGCAGAATCTGCTGCCAAAGCTGGATGGCCATGTCCGGCCGGCCCCGCGCCTCCAGCGCTTGCGCCTTCTCCACCAGCAAGGCGCGCGTGGATTGAGCCGAGCCAGCCGGCTTGCGCGGAGCTTTTTGAGCAAAGGCCGGCCCGAGCGCCACAAACAGGCAGCCGGCCACCAGTGCACCCTTTCTCCACGCCCGCAGGCGAACCGTCATCAGCGCTTCCATTCCACGTTCAGTTCTCCACCCGCACCAAAACGGAATCGTCCATCGATAAAGCCGGTTGCAAACAGGGCAAGATTCTGATCGTAATAGCCCGAGTCCTTTCCATACAATCCCGTAGACGCATCGCGTGCCTTCATCAGGCGCACCATCTGCCGGTCGCTGGCCCTGGACGAATTGGCAAATGCTCGCAGGTAGGGCAGCACGGCAGCCGAGAAACCCACAGGTCCATCTTGCGCCAAAGGAATGCCCTGGTCACCGACCTTTTCGGGGGGGGCATCATGATTGGCAAGGTAGACACTCAGGGCGGGAACGGCGCTCAGCACCCGGCCGCGCTCGGTGCCGCCGCCGCCGATCATTCCCGCCCACAGGTAAACCCGGATCGCGTCGTAGCTGCCGCCGGCCGTTTCGCTGTCCTTGTTGCCGGTTTCCATGGGCGGCGCGGGGTAGAATCCGTCGCCCGGAATATAGTTCACCCAGTCCATCGCATAGCCGTGCCGCGCGCTCTCTTCCAGCATGTGCGGAATGCCCTGGGCAACCTGGCGCCACGGGCCGGCTGGGTCCACCGCGGCCAGCCGTTCGAAAAGAAACAGCGGCATGTAGCTGGGATTCAGCGTCCACGTCTCCCCGTGCTGGAAGCCCATCGGCCCGGGCAGCAGCATGGGTCCGAAACCAGGCAGGTTGGCCACCTCGCTTTTGGCAATCTCGGCCAGCATCGCCCGGCCCAGCGCGGCATAGGCAGGCGCGCTCCACAAACGCCCCGCCTCCAGCAACGTATAGGCCATCCACACGTCTGCGTCCGCGGCTGAGTTCGCATCCAGCTGCTTCCATCCGCCGTCTTTCGCCTGCCCCCACAGCCATCCGGGCAGACGGCCGGCCAGATTTCCGCCGGCCATGTTCACCTGCATCCAGTTGAGCACGCGGTCAAAGCTGCCGCGGTCGTTATCGGCAAGCGCGAAGAACAGCGCATAGGCCTGGCCCTCCGAGGTGCTACGGTCGCCGCTCGCATGGTCGATGACCCGCCCCTGCGCGTCGATAAAGTGCGCGCGGTAGGCCTCCCACAGAGGCCACGAACTCTCTCTGCACCCGCCTGCCGGGCAAAGCGCCAGCAGCAGTGCGCTCAATAACCATTGCTTGCCCAGCCGGCATATCCCATGGACCATGGCTCCAGTTCTCCACGTTGAGGCTACGGCTGGATTCGCGTCGCCGTCCCCGCCAAGAAACCACACTGGCAGATTCTTTCACATTGAAAAGTGCGATGAAGGCGGCGCGCGGGCAATTGCATGGGTGACTGTGATCCCCGCCCGCAAGGTCTTCCGCGCCAAGCCCCTCAGCCACCTAGACCGCTTCCCCTATCCCCTGCTTTCCAGTCTTCCATCATCCTCAGCCGCGCCCGAGCCTTGGCCCGCAACCACAACCGTGCCCACACTGCCAGCAGGAACGTCAGAAGAAAGATCACTACCACAATCATGTACGGGTATTGCAGAAACCACAGTTGCGCCTGCGTCCACCACGGCAGCATGCCCACATGATAGACATCCGTCCCGATGCGGAAGGATTGAAACTGCGTGCCATGCAGCACCGAGACCGACCCGGAGATCTCGCTCGACTGCTGCACGTTGAGCAGTGTGGCCATGAACGGCTCAAACGACGCCGCATCCTTCAGATGAATAGCCACAATGCTGCGTTCGCCCTTGCTATCGTAAGGCGAACGCATGCCCTCAATCACCCCATCTGGCGTGCCGCCCGCCATCAGGTCGCCGCTCTCCGTGTGCTCATCGGATGGCTTCAGCTTCCACCACGCCTGGTGCCGCACCGGATCAAAGAATCCCTGCGTGTCGCGCACCTGGATCGTGCCGCTGTGCAGCGTCACCGGCAGGCTGTTGTTGAGCTTCTCAAACCCCGGCTGATCGTCTCCGGTGCCGATGACAAGAAAGTCGGCCGCCGCTCCATCTCGCAGCGCATCCACGCCGGCCACTGTAACCCGCAGCACAGGAAATCCCGTCTGCCTGCTGAAGTGGCCCATCAGCGTCACAAACGTCTCAATCTCCTGCTCGGTCGGCGCCGCCGGCAGCACCACCGTGGTCTGGCCCAGGTCGGCCAGCCGCGTAAACGGGAAGCCGGCGTTGGAAAATACCTCCAGATTAGGCAGCGGCGCATAGTGCGGATAGCCGTGCAGATCAAGATACGAGTCGCGCAAGACAGCGCCTTGCATGTTGATCGGCGTCGTGTCCTGGCAGCCGCCTTTCTTCTGCGCCCGGAAGGTGAAGTCGAATGACAACGAGTTTGAAAACGGTCGTAGATTCACCACCGGAACCGGAACTTCGACCTGCATTTCGCGCGAGGCCTCTTGTCCTGGCGTGAGCGGAATCGATCCCAGAAATGCGTTGTTGACGCGGATCTGCATGCTCGACAAGGGGCCGATGGGGACAGAGTTGTAGCGGTATTTGAGAACCAGCCTGGCGTTCGGCTCTCTGCCGTTGTAGTCGATGTCTGGGGGAATGCGGAAGTGAACATTCAACGGCGTAGAGCCGTCACCCTGCAACTGGTCCACCGGAGTCGAGCCCCCCAGCGCGATTCTCTGGCCGGCCTGCGGTAGTCAGGCAACGTGAAATTGTCGATCGCCGTCTGCGCGCCGTTAAGCATGTCGCTGTCGAGCGCCACGGCCTGCGCCGCAATCAGCGCCTGGTCGGCGTTGGCTCCGGCAATCACCAGCACCTTGCCGTAGGCGTCGTTGGGATTAATGCGCATGGCCACAGTGGGCGCGGTTACATTGGCCAGGTTCAGCCCCGGCGGCAGGTTCGCCGCGCCGTCGGAAATCACAATCGCATTGCCTGGCGGCAGTGGCCCAATGTGCACAGGAAACCGCACCGGCCGATTCTCCGCGATGAGCCCGAAGTAGCTCGCCGCCACGCCCGCCGCCTGAATCGCTTTCAAACTTGGAGCCGACAGAAACACCACCGGAATGCTAAGCGGCTGAATCACCGCCGGATCGAGAAACGGCATCGGCAGCTGCTTCAGATCGTCGGCCAGCGGCAGCAGGTCGCCTTCAATATCGAGATACGTGTTGCGATGCACCCGCGCCCACAGCGTGGTGTTGGCCGGGTCCTCGCACACCGTCGTGTCGTGGCCGATGAACTCGATGCTCAGCGTGTTGTTGTGCACCAACAGTTCCGGCGGAATGATGAACTCCGCCTCGGCATCCTTGCTGTCCGACCCTCCCGGTTCACCCGGGGTCGGCTGCACGGTGGCAAACAGCGTGCCGTTCATCATCAACTTAATGTGGCTCAACTGCGGCAGCAGGCTGGGTGAAAAAGCATAGTTGAGGTGAATCTTCGCCGTCCGCACCACGTGCGTCTGCGGCAGCGTGAAGTAGACCTCATGCCGGCTGTCGATGCCGCGCAGCTCAATTTGCGGCGAGCCCACGTCCTTCAGCGTGAACGTGTCGCGAAACTCGCCCGGTCCCGGCCCAACCACGGCGCTCTCGCCGGCTGGCGTCGCCAACGATCCTGCATCCGCCGTCTGCGCCTTCATGCTCAGCGCAAAGCCGGTAAAGAGCGCGGCAACCAGAAACAGCGCCATCGACCGTGCGATGGAGAGCGAGGCGGCCTTCTTGCCGGCTTTCTTCCTGCCGCCGCCCACCAGGCTTTGCAAGGACTGCCTGAGCCCATGCATCGAAATCCGGAAGATATGCCCCAGGCTGCGCAGCACGTCATCGCTCTCCCGCGCTTCGCCCCATCCCAGCCACGAATCCGCGCGCGAGTAAAGCACCATGGTCAGAGCTTCCTGTTGGGCAATCGTCCGTTGCTCAAAATGCACGCGCAGCACCGATCCTTCCGTGGAGACCACCGTTGCCGGCAGCTCCGCATGCATCGACGGCAGGGGAAACACCAGCTGGATCGGGGTCTGCGGAGCAAAGTTCACTGCCTCCCGGAAGCGCAGGCTGGAGCCGCCGGAAGACATGTCGATCGTCTCGCCCGCATGAATCTGCCCGTCCGGCATCCGTACCATCACCGGTGTCACAAGGCTGATGCGCACCGTGGTCCGCACCTGCTTCATCTCTCGCGCCACCGCCGTGCACACGCCCAGAATGACGATGTTGAACAGGCACCAGACCGCGTTCATGATCACCGTGCCCGGCCGGTCGCGATCGAAGATGAATAAACGCAGCGGCGCGGCAATGAAAAGACCGACCGCGTTAAAGAACAGCATGATCAGAAACGGCTGCGCAATGCGCGAATCGAAGAACGTGTTGCTCACTACCCCGCCCTTGGCCGTGACGTTGTACTTGCCCCGCCTGGGATTGATCAGCGCCATCAACGTGGGTAACAGGATGTACGGCGACAGCACCGTCTCGTAGATCTCGTTCCAGAACGAGTGCCGGTGTTCGCCCTGGATCCGCGAGTTGGTCAGGTTCGACAGCGTCAGGTGCGGCATTGCGTAGGCCAGAATCGCCACCCAGTAGCCGGGAATGATGGTGTGGCTCAGCAGCAGGTAGACCAGTGGCGCCGAGAGAAAGATCAGCCGCGGCACCGCATAGAGAAAGTGGGCCATGGCGTTGAAGTAGCACAGCCTCTGCGCAAACTTGAGCCCCGGCGCGAACAGCGGATTGTCAATGCGCAGGATCTGGATCATGCCGCGGGCCCAGCGGATGCGCTGGCCCACATGGGCCGAAAGCCGCTCCGTGGCCAGCCCGGCCGCCTGGGGAATGTTGATATACGCCGTACCCCAGCCATTCATCTGCATGCGCAGCGAGGTATGCGCGTCCTCGGTCACCGTCTCCACCGCGATGCCGCCAATCTGGTCCAGCGCCTTGCGCCGCAGCACCGCGCACGAGCCGCAGAAAAACGTCGCGTTCCAGAAGTCGTTGCCGTCCTGCACAATCCCGTAAAACAGCTCGCCCTCGTTGGGAATCATGCGAAACTGTTCCAGGTTGCGCTCGAATGGATCGGGCGAATAAAAATGATGCGGCGTCTGCAGCATGGCCAGCTTTGCATCGCGCAGCATCCAGCCCAGCGTCATTTGCAGAAAGCTGCGCGTGGGCACGTGATCGCAGTCGAAGATGGCCACATAGGGCGAGGTCATGGTCTTCAGCGCAGCGTTGATGTTGCCCGCCTTGGCGTGCGCGTTGTCCGGCCTCACCCGGTAGCCCAGGCCCGCCTCAAACGCGAACTGTTCAAACTCCCTGCGCCGCCCGTCATCCAGAATGAAGACGTGCAGTTTCTCCGCCGGCCAGTCCATGTTCAGCGCGCCCAGCGCCGTGTAGCGCACCACCTCCAGAGGCTCGTTGTAGGTGGGAATCAGAACATCCACGTGCGGCCACTCTTCTTCGTTCTCCGGCAGCGCCATCGGCGCCCTGCGCAGCGGCCAGATGGTCTGAAAGTAGCCCAGAAACAGAATCAGGAAGGCATAGCTCTCGGCCAGCAGCAGGCTCAGGATGAAGAACGCGTCCATCGCGCCCCAGTGGTTGGCCGGGTCCCGGAAAAAGTGCGCCGTCTGCGACAGCCGCCAGTAGCCGTAGCGGAGGGTGCAGAACATCGACATCATCATTAGCGAGAGCGTGATCAGGTAGGAGTCCGAGCTGCGCGCCAGCGCCAGCGAAAGCAGCAGCGTCAGCAAGCCCAGAACAGCCTGTTGGGGCCAGGGCAGCGGAACAATAGCCAGGAAGCAGAAGATGAACGCTGCCGCAAGCAGGAATACCACGCGGAAAATTTTAGTAAAAACATTTCCTCCGGCCCCGATCTCCTGCCAAAGGCCCGAAGCTGTCATCTCTCGCTCCAGCGAACGCCGCGATAACTCGCCGTCGCCGGCGCGGAGAGGCTCTTCACCCAGCCCGCCAACGTGACGAAGTCCTCGGCCAGCGTGGAGCCGGGAGCATAGTCCATCACCGTCATGCCTTCGGCCAGCGCCTCGCTCATGGCCGGCGCGCGGCGCAGTGCAAACGGCAGCAGCCGCTCGCCCAGCTGCTCGCGCAGCACCTCGCGCACATCCAGATGCAGCGGCAGCGTGGCATCGAACTGGTTCAACACATAGTACGGCAGCGCCGCCTTTCCGGACTGTGTGTTGTTGTGCTCGAAGAACGCGTCAATCGAACTCACGCTGACCACCGAGTTCATGTCTGGAACCACAGGAACCAGTACCAGCGGCGCCATGCGCATGATGCGCCGCGTGGTTGCGCCCGATGCCGTGGCCAGGTCCACGATCACCCGGCTAGCTCCACGCGCAAACTTCGCTATCTCCCCACTGAGGCTCTCTTGGTTCGGCTGCTCCTGTGCCAGACCCTCGGGATCGATCGTCACCATCTGCACCGGCGCGTCACTCGCCACGCCCGGAGGGGTGAACGTCCTCAACACTCCTGGACGCTGGTCCGTTGCTCCAAAAAAGAAAGGCAGCAATCCGAAGGCAGCCGTATCCACCAGAAGCACCCGCTCGCCGCGCGCCGACAAAGCCCGGCCCAGCGTAGCCACCAGGCTGGTCTTGCCCACGCCGCCGGCCAGCGAAAAAACCGCCAAAGCCGGGGCCCGCGAAACCACTGGAACCGGAATCGCCTCAGGAGGCGGAGGCGCAGACGGATCAAACACGCCGCGCAGCGCAAACCAGCGCGAGGTCAACCGGTCCCGCGATCCTTGCAGCGTGTCCTCGGGAGGGTTCGAAACCGGGGGATAAGGGATAGGAGGCTGCGGCGGCGGGGGCGGCGCATACGCCGGCTGTGCGCCGGCCACCTCGACGTTCCCTGGGCTCAGCCATGCCGGCCTGCCAACAGGCTCGCGGGTCTCCGCTGTCGCCCATGGATTACTCTGTTGCGCAGGATCCTCGGCCCGCGGCGGCGCAAACTGCTGCGGAGAGTCAGCCGGCCTGTAAGCCTGCGGACGGGCAAATCCCGGATAATCAAAACTCTGCGCCTGCAAAGAAGCCGGTGTAGGAGTCTTTGCCGCTGGCGGCGGTACGAAGCGATCCGGCCGCGGCTGCCAGCCGCGTTGCTGAGCGGCTTGTTCGGCTGCCCGGTCGGCGGCTTGCTTTATCGCTAAAGCTTCCTTTGCTAACTGCGCTTGTTGCGCCGCTTGCTGCACGGCCAACTGAGCAGCCTGTTCCCTCGCCCTTTGCAAAGCCAGCTGCGCGACTCGTTCTGCCTCTTCCTGCGCAGCTTGGCGCGCAGCCCGCTCGGTCTGCAGTCGCGCCGTCTCCAGCCTTGCGGCTTCCTCAGCCGCTGCCCGCTTTGCCGCTACTTGCGCAGCGTAGTGTGCCGCTTCTTGTGCCGCTTGCTCTCTTGCCTGCTGCGCCGCAAGTTCCGCCTGCCTGGCTGCCTCTGCGGCCGCAACCTCGGCATCGTGCGCCGCCTCGGCCGCGCGCGCCTCTTCGGCTGCACGTTCATCTTCCGCCACATGGGCCGCTATCACTGCTTCCCCGCTGTTGCGATTCTCTTCGTCCAGAGCCTGTTCCGCGCGCAAACGCGCCTTCTCCCGGGTCTGCGCCCGCGAGGCTGAAAAATCCCTGTACTTGGCTCCGTGCAGATTGGCCCACGAATACAACGTGGCTACGTCTTCCGGCGTCTGGTTCTGGTCGCCTTGCGGATTTAGATCGGTCATGGGTCCCTCACCGATAGTTCGATGCCAGAAGATCCCCATCGGTCCTTGCCGGCGCCTTGCCTCCGGGCTCCCAGAGCCCCATCAAGCAGCCTCATTCGGGGAGATCTTCTCATCCCGAATCCTAGCCGTGCGCGGTTGTCAGAACAATAGCACTTGAACGGTCCCCTCCCTACCACTTTCTTGCCATGGGCGGGGGCGTAAAACACTGCATTTTCTTCGCCATACGAGGCTTGGACGAAATTAGTTACCCTAGTCCAGGGAATGCGCTTACTATCGTACCGGCGGTGAAGATTACCCACGAGCGAAACGTACCCCATTGCAGCCGCAACCAACTCCCACTCAACTCCTTTTGCACTCTCACTCTCATGCGGCCGCACCGCGGTTTTTTGCGGCGCCCCGCCCACCCGGCTCGCGCCACGGTTGACCGCACAGCCAACCGCAGCCTGTGGTAGTTTTAGAAGAGCGGCCTTTGCACGAGCTCGTAGCTCAGTTGGTAGAGCAACGCCCTTTTAAGGCGTGGGTCCTGGGTTCGAGCCCCAGCGAGCTCACCATTTCGTTTCAGTCACTTAGCCGCCATCGCTCTAAAATCTTCACCCGTGATTCACCCGCAATCCGGGTGAGCCGCTATTGGGCCGTGGGCGCAACGGGCGGAAAGAACGCCGTAGTCGCTGCGGTATGTGCTTCAAGCCGGTCGCTATGCCGCCCATGCACGTACAGATTGAAGGTCGTAGTCACGTTGGCGTGACGCATGAGACCTTGTATGGTCTTTGGGTCTGTCTTTTGCGAGGCCAAGAACGTGCTAGACCATGCCTCATGGCATGCGCCCCAAGTCGTTCACCCGGCTTGATCAATCCCAAATCCAGAGCAGTCTGTTTGATGTAGGTCCGAACCATCATCCCGCCGGAACGGGGTCAGGTTCCCTTGCGCTGAGATGATGCAAAGACCCAGTCAGTGTCCTCGGAGTCAATACCCCCGGCAAAGCCGGGGGCTTGATGATGTGAGCCGCTCAAAGCGGCTTGAGCGGGGACGCTAACGCGGCCCCGGTTAGGTTGAGCCACCTAATCGGTGGCTGGTCACTTCCATAGGT
>Ga0302319_10013167_pt1 | contig 15525 bp, 12 predicted proteins | sample Bog_T0_2_FD_203319 | JGI IMG/M metagenome (GOLD analysis project Ga0302319, IMG submission 203319) | Peat permafrost microbial communities from Stordalen Mire near Abisko, Sweden - Bog_T0_2 | ecosystem: Environmental > Terrestrial > Soil > Wetlands > Peat | place: Sweden: Abisko, Stordalen Mire... | reverse complement strand
CCATGACGCATTTGCCGCACTGGATGCACAGGTCCGTATCCCAGACAGGAATGAACTGCGCGATGTTGCGCTTCTCCCATTTCGCTGTGGCCGTCGGGAAGGTTCCACCGGCCGGCAGCGCGCTCACCGGGAGGCGATCGCCGTGGCCTGCGGCCATCATGCCAAGCACATCGCGGACAAACGTCGGCGCGGCAGCGGGAATCGCGGGGAGAATGTCGAATTTCGCGCTAACGTGGTCGTGCGCCTTCACTTCGTGCAGGTGCGCAAGAGCGGCATCGACAGCGGCGTAGTTCTGTTGCACCACCGCGTCGCCGCGCTTGCCGTAGGTCTTCTTAATGGCTTTCTTGATCTGCTCGATGGCCTCTTCCCGCGGCAGAACGCCGCTGATGGCGAAGAAGCAGGTTTGCATGACGGTGTTGATGCGGTTGCCCATGCCGTTCTCGCGAGCCACGGTGTAGCCGTCGATCACGAAGAGGCGCAGATGCTTGTCGAGGATCGTTTTCTGGATCGTCCGCGGCAGATGCTGCCAGACGTCCTCGGCCCCATACGGGCTGTTGAGCAGGAAGACCGCGCCCGGCTCAGCAGCTTCGAGCACGTCTACCTTCTCCATGAACTCGAATTGATGGCAGGCGATGAAATTCGCGCGCGAGATCAGGTAGGTGGAGCGGATCGGCTCCGGACCAAACCGCAGATGGGATGTGGTCAGGGAGCCGGACTTCTTCGAGTCGTAAACAAAGTAGCCCTGCGCGTAGTTCGGCGTCTCTGAGCCGATGATCTTGATGGAGTTTTTGTTGGCGCCGACGGTCCCGTCAGCTCCCAGTCCATAGAAGAGCGCCCGCACGGTGCGGGGGCTTTCGGTCGAGAAGCTCTCGTCCCAGCGCAGGCTGGAGTGGGTAACGTCGTCGTCGATGCCGATGGTGAAGTGATTCTTCGGATGTGGTTTGGCCAGCTCGTCGAAGACGCCCTTGACCATCGCCGGCGTGAACTCCTTCGAAGAAAGACCGTACCGCCCGCCCACGATCACCGGGAACTGTGCCAGCGGCAGCCGTCCTGAGGACAGGGCTTCGGAGATTGTTGTGACCACATCCTGATAAAGCGGCTCGCCGGTCGAACCCGGCTCCTTCGTGCGATCGAGCACCGCGATTTTCCGGACCGTTTCGGGCAGCGCCGTCAGGAAGGCTTCAGCCGCGAAGGGACGAAAGAGATGAACCTTCAGCAGGCCAAGCTTTTCGCCGCGGGCATTCAGTGCGTCAATGGCCTCCTCGGCTGCGCCTGCGGCCGAGCCCATCAGGATGATGACGCGATCCGCGTCGGGCGCGCCGTAATAGTCGAAGAGCCGGTAGCTGCGGCCGGTCTGGCGGGCAAAGCGATCCATCACATCCTGCACGATGACCGGGCATGCCAGGTAGTAGGGGTTGCAGGCTTCGCGCGCCTGGAAGAAGACGTCGGGGTTCTGCGCGGTTCCACGCAGCACCGGGCGGTCCGGCGACAGGGACCGGTCGCGGTGGGCACGGACGGCTTTTTCGTCCAGCAGCGCATTGATGGTCTCGTCGGAAATGGGCTCGACTTTGTTGATCTCGTGCGAAGTGCGGAAGCCATCGAAGAAATGCACGAAGGGGATGCGGGATTCGAGCGTCGCCATGTGCGCGATCGTCGCCATGTCGGCGGATTCCTGCACAGAATTCGACGCCAGCATCGCGTAGCCGGTCTGGCGCACACCCATCACATCGGAGTGATCGCCGAAGATGGAGAGTGCGTGGGTTGCGAGGGAGCGTGCCGTCACGTGCATGACTGACGGCGTCAGCTCGCCGGCAATTTTGTACATGTTGGGGATCATCAGCAGCAGGCCCTGCGAAGCTGTAAACGTAGTGGCGAAAGCGCCCCCCTGGAGCGCGCCGTGCATGGCTCCGGCCGCACCGCCCTCGCTTTGCAGTTCGGCGACCGTCGGGACGGCTCCCCAGATATTCTGGCGGCCTTCCTCCGACCACTGGTCGGCGAACTCCGCCATCGGGGACGACGGCGTAATGGGGTAAATAGCAACCACTTCGGAAAGGCGGTAGGCCACGGAGGCGGCTGCTTCGTTGCCGTCGAATATCGCTGTTTTAACTGGGGCGCTCATGATTCTCCTTGCTGGGCTATCGAGCGGCGAGTGCGAAATCGCCCTGGTGCTCATCTACTTACCCAGCAAGAAAAGTCTGCGCTCCGGCCCGGACCCCCGGCTGTGACATAGAACACAACTGTGCGAGGATGGGGAAAGCGGCCAATAGCTGGTAGCTGGGAGCCGGTAGCGGCGTTGTGATTTTGGTCACGGAGTGAGGATGCATCTCACGCGTAGCCTCGCAGGAGTTGCGGCCGACTCGCCGGAGAATGGATGGATGACTGAAAACGCGGAACATCCCTGGCTGATGGTCGTCGGTCTGCTGGTGGGCGGCGTGGCCTTTGGCATCACGCCCCTGCTCCTGGCCTGGCTCTGGGCGCGGGTCTTTTCGCCCAACAAGCCGGGCGCCGAGAAGAATGCCACCTACGAATGCGGCCTCGAGTCCAAAGGGGACGCCTGGATTCAGTTTGGCGCGTCTTACTACCTGTACGCGATCGTTTTTCTCGTCTTCGACGTGGAAGCGGTGTTTTTGCTGCCCTTCGCCGTCGCTTTTACGGGACTTCCCCTCGGCGCGTGCCTTGCGATGCTCGTCTTTTTGTTGCTGCTGGTGGAAGGCCTGATCTGGGCGTGTCAGAAGGGTGTTTTAACCTGGGCGTGACGGCAGGGAACAGGGTAAATGGTGCAGAAAAGCGTCCTGCGAGCAAAACCGGGCTGAGGGCCAGGAGCGAGGAGTGGAATGGCGGATGATCTTAAAGAACTGAAGATCGAGCTGAGCAAGAACGGAATCTTCACCACCACCCTGGAAGAGGTTTACAACTGGGGGCGGAAGAACTCCGTTTGGCCGCTGACCTTTGGCCTCGCCTGCTGCGCCATCGAGATGATCGCCACCACCATGGCCCGCTATGATCTGGCCCGCTTCGGCGCCGAGGTCTTCCGGCCTTCGCCGCGGCAGGCCGACCTGATCATCGTCTCTGGAACTGTGACGAAGAAGATGGCGCCCCAGGTGGTGCGCCTCTACAACCAGATGCCGGAACCCAAGTACGTGATCGCGATGGGCGCCTGCGCCATCTCCGGCGGACCCTTCCGTGACGGCTACAACGTGCTCAAGGGCATCGACCGCTACATCCCGGTGGACGTGCATATTCCGGGGTGCCCACCGCGCCCGGAGGCGTTGATTCACGCCTTCATGACCCTGCAGAAGAAAATCGAAGAGCAGTCGCTGAACGGCGCGGATCGCCCTCGTCACCTGCACGCCGACTTGCCCAGCGAATTTCCGGTACCTGCTTTCGGCGCACATGGGCTCGAGCCGGCGCAGAATACAGAGGTCTTCCTCGCCGAGCAGGGCAATCCGCTCCAGGGCAATCCACTGAAGGTGATCCAGTGACCCTTCCCCCGATTGAGGACATCCAGGCGCAGATCGTAGCCGGCGTCCCCGGATCCCGCGTCACGGTCCTCCCCAATGGCAGTCCCTCGGCGCAGCATTCGCTTCTGTTGGATCACGAACATGCCCGAGCGGTGGCCGAGTTCCTGCGCAACGATCCAAACCTGCGGCTTGACTACTGCTCGCTGGTCACGGGCGTGGACTGGCCGGACACCGAGACGACGGAAAAAGTGAAAGTGAAGAAGCTGGTCGCGGGGCCGGATGGCTCCGAGCAGGAGCAGGAAGTCGAAGAGACGCGGAAGACCAAAGTTCCGGGCTACCTCGAAGCGGTCTACCACCTGTTTTCGATGGAGAAGAAGCACGGCCCCGTCGTCCTGCGCATGCGCACCGCGAATCGCACGGACGGCACGCACCTGCCGTCTCTCACTGCTGTCTGGCGCAGCGCGGAGTTCCAGGAGCGCGAGGCCTTCGACCTCTACGGCATCATTTTCGACGGCCACCCCGATTTGCGCCGCATCCTTATGTGGGATGGCTTTGTCGACCACCCGATGCGCAAGGACTACGTTCCTCCCGCGGATGACATTCTGGTGACAGGGGTGAACCCGTGAGTGGGCACGTGGCGGATCTCGAACCCATCGTCGGTCCCGGCGACAACGGGCTCGGCGACATCATGGAAGTCTCCATGGGGCCGCATCATCCTTCGACCCATGGCGTGTTTCGCATGGATGTGCGGCTCGAAGGGGAGCGCGTTGTTCGGCTGAAGCCGGTCTTCGGCTACCTGCATCGCAACCACGAGAAGATCGCTGAAAACGGCGCGTACCTCTCCGCGATTCCCTATACCGATCGCCTCGACTACCTCTGTTCCATGACGAACAACTGGGGCTACGTGCTGGCCGTCGAGAAGCTGGCCGGCATTCAGGTCCCGGAGCGCGCCGAGTACATCCGCGTGATTGTTTCTGAACTCACTCGCTTCCAGAACCACGCTGGGCTGGTGGGCTTCCTCCTGCAGGACATGGGCGCAAGCGGCACGCCGCTGATGTACGCCTTTCGCGAGCGCGAGAAGATTCTCGATCTGTTCGAGTCGCTCTCCGGCGCGCGCATGATGTGCAACTACATGCGCTTCGGAGGGCTCCGCGTCGACGCCTCCGCTGCGTGGCTCGAGGAAGTGCGCCAGGTGATTGCGGGGTTGCCGCGCTTCATCGATGAATACGAGAAGCTGCTGCGGGGCAACGAGATTCTGATGGCCCGCACCCAGGGCGTGGGCGTTCTGCCGCGCGAACTGGCGATCAACGCCGGCGTCACCGGTCCGATGCTGCGCGCCAGCGGCGTCAACTACGACGTTCGCAAGGTCGACAAATACGGCATCTACGACCGTTTCCATTTTCGCGTGCCGCTCGGCGAGCATGGCGATGTCTACGACCGCTACATGATGCGTGTGCTGGAAATGCGCGAGTCGCTGACGATTCTCGAGCAGGCTCTGCGTGATATTCCCGCGGGCCCGATCATCGATCCGAAGACCCGCCTGCGGGGGCTGCGGCCCAAGGCTGGAGAAGCTTACGGCCGCATCGAGTCACCGAAGGGCGAACTGGGCTTCTTCCTGATCAGCGACGGCTCGACCAATCCCTATCGTTATCGTGTGCGGCCGCCGAGCATGATCAACCTCACGATTCTCGAAGATATGTGTCTCGGGGAAAATATCGCCGACACGGTCATTATTCTGGGCAGCGTGGACATCGTTCTGGGCGAGGTGGATCGATGAAGCAGGTTACAGGTCGCGGGTTACAGGGTAAAGAGGGCAGTCATGCTGGGTGAAGGGATCATTCAGGGACTGGTCGAGACGGCGCGGAACTTCTTCGGCAGCTATGTCGAGACGGATCGGCTGACGACCGTGCAGTATCCCGAGGAACGCCTGCCCCTGCCTGAGGCGTCGCGGGTGTTTCCGTTTCTGCTGTACGACGGGAGCGATCCGGAGGCAGGCCTGCGCTGCGTGGCGTGCCAGATTTGCGAAAAGGAATGCCCGCCGCGCTGCATCCACATTGAGAAGAGCAAGGACAAGAAGCCGGACTTCGTGGGGAAGCAGCAGTTTTATCCGGCGGTCTTCGACATTGACGTTTCGGTCTGCATGAGCTGCCAGATTTGCGTCGAAGTCTGCCCCTTTGACGCCATCCGCATGGACGACGAGTTCGAGCTCAGCACCACCGACCGCTTCGGCGGCCTGCACTGGACCAAGGAGCAGCTGTCCAGGCCGAACGAATACTACCGCACCATTCATCCCACGGAAGCCGCCGAGACCGATGAGCGCCGCGTGAAGGAACTGGTCGACGCGCGGGCCAAAGCTGCTACGGCGGCCGCGGCTGCCGCAGCAAAAGCCGCTCAGGCCCCGGCCACTGGCGACACGGGCAATGGCGCAACCGCCCCGGCGCAGACGGGCACGGTGACCTCAAAATGAATGCGCCGAGCGCTGCCGACCAGATTTTCGTCATCCTGAAGCACTGGCTGGTGGGTCACACACCCGCGCCACTCCAGACGCTGGTTTCGATCGTGATCTCGGTCGCGACGATCATCGCCGTCTTTGGCGGCTTGTTCGCCCTCACCACCGTCTTCGAGCGCAAGGGCCTCGGGCGCATCCAGAATCGCTACGGCCCCAATCGGGTTGGCCCCTTTGGTGTCTTCCAGCCGCTGGCCGACGCCGTCAAATCGCTGACGAAAGAAGACGTGGTTCCCCGCTCCGCCGATCATGTAGTGCACTACCTCGCGCCCCTGGTGCTGGTTGGCATCGTCTTTCTGACATACGCGGTGCTGCCCGTCGGCCGCAACATGACGGCCGTCAATCTGGATACCGGCGTCCTGTTTTTCTTCGCCGTTGGAACCGGCACGGAGCTCGCCATCTTCATGGCCGGATGGTCAAGCCACAACAAATATTCGCTGCTGGGCGCGATGCGCGCAATCGCGCAGATGATCAGCTACGAGATTCCCCTCATCCTGGCCTCCATCGCCGTCATCATGACCGCCGGGACGCTCTCCACGGTTGCCATTGTCGAACGACAGGCGCGCTACTCCGGCACCCTCGCCCATTGGTACGTCTTCACGCCGTGGGGGCTCGCCGGTTTCATCCTCTTCATGATCGCGGCCACCGCGGAAACCAACCGCAGTCCATTCGACCTGCCTGAAGGCGAGTCGGAGATCATCGCCGGCTATTTCATCGAATACTCCGGCTTTAAATTCGCGCTCTTCTTTCTGGCTGAATATCTCGAGATGTTCGCTGTCAGCGGCCTCGGCATCACGCTCTTCCTCGGCGGATGGTCCGCCCCTTTCAGCTTTCTCACGTGGGTTCCCTCGTGGTTCTGGTTCTTCGCCAAACTGCTGACGCTGATCTTCGCGTTCATCTGGATACGCGGCACCGTGCCCCGCCTGCGCATGGATCAGCTGATGAACTTCGCATGGAAATTCATGCTGCCGATGACCCTCATCGTGATCCTTTCCGCCGGCATCTGGCGATTTTTGACCCCGGCTGTGGTGGGGCCGAAGCCCCTCGGCGCTGTGATACGCTGGCTGGTCTGTGCTCTGGTGATCCTGGCTCCTTACATAGCTCTCGCGCGCACGCTCGGAGGCAATCGCAAGATCGAAAAGAGGACGTATCGCTTCGCGGAAGACTGAGTATGCGCGGCGATTCAATCGGGTGGTGATTTGAGTCACAGTCGCGCGCATGCCGCTGTGAAATCGTAGGAGTGGCCCGGCATGGCTTTCGCCGTTGCGAGCGCTCCGGAACCATGACAGCACCGGTGCCCCGGCTGTAACGCACCAGAACTGCGCACGAAGAACGATGACTCTGGCTTTCCTGATCCTCGCTCTGCTGACTGTGGCCGGAGGCGTAGCCGCCATGACGCTGCGCCGCCTGGTCCACTGCGCGCTCGCGCTCACCGTCGCCTTCGCCGGTCTCGCGGCTCTCTATCTGAACCTTGGCGCGGAGTTCGCCGGCCTGGCGCAGCTGCTTGTCTACGTCGGCGCCATCGCCATTCTGATCGTCTTTGTGGTTCTGCTGACCCGCGGCGGTGAGAGCGATCCGGAACACGTATTCTCTCCCGCCGGTCTCGCCGGACTGGTGATCGCCCTGGCGGTCTTCGCCGTCCTTGCCTGGGCGGTGATGACCAGCGCCGTTGCACACGGGGCGCAGTCAACACCCGCGCCGCAAACCAGCATGCTGCAGATCGGCCTGACTCTGATGCAGCGTTATGTCCTCCCGCTCGAGGTCATCGCCCTCATGCTGACAGCCGCGATGATCGGCGCCGTGATTCTTGCTCTGCGGGAGAAGCCGACTTCTCCGGCCAGCCCATCGCCCAACCCGGAGTTGCGCGCCCGATGAACCCCCTTGCTGGCTGTCTGCTCGTCTCGGCTCTTCTCTTCTCCGTCGGTATCGCCGGCGCTCTCACTCGGCGCAGCGCCATCCTGGTGCTCGCCGGCATTGAGCTGATGCTCAATGCGGCCAACCTGAATTTCATCGCCTTCTGGCGCTTCGGACCCCATCCGGAATTTCTCACCGGGATGATCTTTGTCATCTTCTCCATCGCCGTCGCCGCGGCGGAAGCCGCCGTCGGCCTGGCGCTGATCCTGGCCATCTACCGCTTCACCCGCACCTCCGATGTGAGCGAGATTACGGAGATGAAGGGATGACCGGGAACAGTCTCTGGATCGTTCGCAATCTCTGGCTCATTCCGGCGCTTCCAATGCTGGCGGCTGGCTGCAGCGCCTTCCTGAAGAAGTCGGAGCGAACCCTCTCCGCGACCCTGGCCATTGGCTCGATGAGCCTCTCGCTCCTGCTTGCGCTCTTCGCTTTTCTGCAGATGCTCATCGACCCCACCCGTCAGGTGGTCAGCTTCGCATGGCTCCGTTTTGGCGATCAGTGGCTCTCGCTGGGCTGGCTGCTCGACCCACTGGCGGCCGTCATGCTGGTGATGGTCACCTTTGTCGGCCTGTTGATCTTCATCTACAGCCTCGGCTACATGGCGCACGACGACAACTTCACCCGCTTCTTCTGCTTCCTCTCGCTCTTCGCGGGGGCGATGCTCGGTGTTGTCATCGCCAACAGCCTGTTGCTCCTCTTCATGTGCTGGGAAGTGGTCGGCCTCACGTCGTACCTGCTCATCGGGTTCTGGTTCCACCGGCCTGCCGCCGCGGCAGCAGCGAAAAAAGCCTTCATCACCACGCGCGTCGGCGACCTCGGCCTGCTGATCGGTATGGTCTGGCTCTATGCGCAGAGCGGCACGCTGATCTTCTACGACAACGGCCGCGGCTGCCTTGAGCAGAGCGCGGTGGCTGGACTCGCCGGCCACGTCACCCTCTTCGGAATGGCCGTCTCGACCGCCATCGGGTTGCTGATTTTCTGCGGGGCCGCCGGCAAATCCGGCCAGGTTCCTCTCCATGTATGGCTGCCGGATGCGATGGAAGGACCAACCCCCGTCAGCGCGTTGATCCACGCCGCCACGATGGTCGCCGCCGGTGTGTACCTTGTCGCGCGCGTCTACCCGCTGATGAGCGCGCACGCGCTCGAAGTGGTCGCCTGGGTGGGAGCCATCACCGCCCTCTTCGCCGCCTGCATCGCCGTCGCGCAAGACGACATCAAGCGCATCCTCGCCTATTCCACCGTCTCGCAACTCGGCTACATGATGCTTGGCCTCGGCGTCGGCGGCGTCGCGGTCGGCGTGTTCCACCTCATCACGCACGCGTTTTTTAAAGCGCTCCTCTTCCTTGGCGCGGGTTCCATCATCCACGGCTGCACGGAGGAGCAGGACATTCGCAACATGGGCGGCCTGCGCCGCTTTATGCCTGTCACCTTCCTCACCTACGCCGCAGGCATGCTTGCGCTTTGCGGCTTTCCCCTTTTCGCCGGCTTCTGGAGCAAGGACGCCATCCTCCACGCCGCGCACGGCTGGGGCGTTTCGCGCGGACCGTTTTACCTCGGAGCGATCGGCGCTCTCCTGACCGCCTTCTATATGACGCGTCAGGTCTGCTATGTCTTCTTCGGCCAGCGCCGAGCGCCCGCCGCCAGCGTCATGCCGGCAACCGTAGCCGCTCATGCGATTCCAGCCGATCAACTGGAACCCGTCGTCTCGGCGCGCCTCGGTGAAGTCTGCGCCATCGAAGATCCTCACGAAAGTCCCGTGGTGATGACGAGGCCGCTGCAGATTCTGGCCGTCTTCGCCGTCTTCCTCGGATTCGTCGGAACCCCAGCCTGGCCGTGGTTCCAGTCCTTTATTGCCGGTCAAACCGCGAAGTTCGACTTCGGCGGATTCTCCGAACCCGGCCTGCTTTCGATCATGCTCGTCTCGTCGCTGATCGTCTTTGCGGGACTTGCGTTCGGCTGGTGGTTCTACGGCCGCAAGCCGATCCTGCACGCGACCGATCCCGACGCACTCGAGCGCCTGCAGCCAGGCATCTTCCACGCCCTTGCCAATCGCCTTTACGTCGACGAGTTCTACGGCGTAACCGTGATCGCCCTCATGCGCTTCCTGGCGGCCTTCTCCGCCTGGCTCGATCGCTGGATCTTCGGCGGCGCAGTGAACCTCATCTCCTGGCTCGTCAAAGGATTCGGCTGGCTGGACGCGGGCGCCGATAAATTTGTCGTCAACGGTGGCTTCGACGAGGGCTGCCGTGAAGTCGCTCGCGGAGGACGCCTCTTCTCCCGCCTGCAAAACGGACGCGTCCAAACCTACCTCAGTGTCCTTGCCGCCGCCCTCGTGGTGCTCGCTGTCCTGCTGCTTTGGGGGCGCCGCGGATGATTACCCTCCTCACGCTGCTGCCCATTGTTGGCGCGCTCGTCGTCCTGGCGTCCTACCGGTCGCCGCAGCTGGCGCGCATCTTTGCCATGGTCTTCGCCGCCGCCGCGCTCGTGCTCTCGCTGCTCTTCTGGTACCGGCTCGATCCCGCCAATCCCGCCATGCAGTTCGAAGAAGTGCATGCCTGGGCGCCGTCGCTTGGCATGTCGTATCACGTCGGCGTCGACGGACTCGGCGTTCTGATGCTCGCCCTCTCGGCCATCGTCGTCCTCATGTCGCTCGCCGCTTCCTGGGCCAACAAGAGGCAGGGTCCCGTCTATCTCGCCCTTGTGCTTCTTCTTGAAGCTGGATTATTTGGAACATTTACCGCACTTAACTTCATCCATTGGTTTATCTTCTGGGAGCTCAGCCTCATCCCTGCCTTCTTCCTGGTTCGCCTCTGGGGAGGACCTGGCCGCGCCCGCGCTGCGAATCTCTTCTTCCTGTACACCATGGTTGGCAGCGTCGCTTTGCTGCTGTCGTTTCTCGCTCTTTTCCTTGCGACCGGTCGCTTCGACTTCATCGAGTTGGCGCAACTCGCCCAGTCCGGGCAGCTCACTGCATCTTTGGCGCAGAATCTCCACTGGGCCGGAAGTCCTCAGCACCTCGCGATGCTCCTCTTCTGGGGCGCCTTCCTCGGATTCGCTGTTAAAACCGCGGTGGTTCCCTTCCACACCTGGCTCCCCGTCACCTACGCCGAAGCTCCCAGCGAAACCACGATGCTCCTCACCGGAGCAATGTCGAAGATGGGGGTTTACGGATTCCTGCGTGTCCTGCTGCCGATCTTCCCCCAGCAAATGCGGCAGGCTTTGACGCCCCTGCTGTGGCTCGCCGTCGCCACCATTGTGCTGCCTGCCTTTGCTGCGTGGGCACAGAAGGACCTCAAGCGGACTTTTGCCTATTCGTCTATCAATCACCTTGGCTACTGCGTGCTCGGGATTTGCGTGGCGGCCCGGTTTACCGGCGCCGATCCGTCGCTCGCAGCGGAGAAATCCGCCGCCCTCACCGGGGTCCTGCTCCAGATCTTTAGCCACGGACTCACGGCCGCTTCTCTTTTCTGGTTCATCGCCCTGCTGGAGCGCCGCAGCGGCGGCCTGCGCGGGATCGATGACTTCGGCGGATTGCGAAGGATCATCCCTGTCTTCTCCGGTCTGATGAGTATTGCGATCTTCGCGTCGTTGGGTTTGCCGGGACTCAATGGATTCCCGGCGGAGTTCCTCATCTTCAAAGGCGCGTTCCCGCTGGCCGCCTGGGCAACATCGATCTCTGTACTCGGCCTGCTGATGACCGCGGTTTTCCTGCTCACCGTGATTCAGAAGGTGTTCTCCGGCCCCGTGAATCCGCGCTGGGAGGCGATGCCCGATCTGACCACCGCCGAACGTCTGCTGCTGCTGCCAGCCATTGCGCTGGGGTTTCTGCTCGGCCTTTATCCGCAACTGATCGGCGGCATGGTCCACTCCACGGTGATGCAGTGGGTCACAGGAGCGAGGCTCTGATGCTCGCGTGGACCCTCTATCTCTCGTTCTTCGGAGCCCTGGCCGCGCGGCTCAGCCCTACGAAGAGCCTTGCCCGTGTTGTCGCACTGCTCACAGCACTGGCAGGCCTGGCCATTGGCGTCGTCACGTTGCTGCACTGGCAACCGGGAGAATTTCTCACCGTCACCCACGTAACCTGGATTCCGCAGCTCGGCATCTCGTATTACCTCGCCGCAGACGGGATCAGCCTCACACTGCTGCTGCTCACCGGCATCGCCGCAACTGCGGGCATCCTTTTCTCGTGGAACATCGAACACCGCACTCAGGAATTCTTTGCGCTGTATCTCGTCCTCATCGGCGGTGTCTACGGCGTCTTCCTCAGCTTCGATCTTTTCCTGCTCTTCGTCTTCTACGAAATCGCCATCATCCCGAAATATTTCCTGATCGCCATCTGGGGATCGGCCGCGCGTGATCCTTCCGCCGCCAATCCTGGCTCCCAGCGCGAGTACGCGGCGATGAAGCTGGCTCTGTATTCTTTTGCGGGCAGCGCGCTGGTGCTGGCGGGGATGGTGGCCGCGTGGGTGGCTTCAGGCGGGAGCAGCCTGAGCTTCGACGCCCTTGCTGCATTTCATTTCTCCAGTCATTTTCAGATGGCGATCTTCCCGCTGGTCTTCGTCGGCTTCGCCGTCCTCGCCGGTATGTGGCCTTTCCACACCTGGGCGCCTACCGGTCACGCCGCCGCTCCAACCGCCGCATCGATGCTGCTGGCTGGCGTAGTGATGAAGCTAGGCGCCTATGGCTGCCTCCGCGTCGGCATGATGCTTTTTCCCGCCGGCCTCGATCCGTGGGGCCTTCACGTCCTCGGGTTCGGATCGTGGCGCGACATCTTCGCGCTCCTCGCGCTCATCGGCATCGTTTATGGCGCGAGCGTCGCCCTGGTGCAGCGCGACTTCAAGTTCGTCATCGGCTACTCCAGCGTTTCGCATATGGGCTTCGTCCTGCTCGGCCTCATGACCCTCACCCAGATCGGGCTTGACGGCGCGGTCCTGCAAATGTTTTCCCACGGGGTAATCGCGGGCCTGCTCTTCGCGGTAGTCGGCCGCATGGTCTATGACCGCACGCACACTCGCGACCTGAACGCGCTCGGTCCGATGCAACTCGCCCGCTTCATTCCCTTTGCCGCCGTCACCTTCACGCTGGCGGGGATGGCATCCATCGGTCTGCCCGGTTTCAGCGGATTCATCGCGGAATTTCAAATCCTGGTCGGGACCTGGCGCGCCTTTCCCTGGATGACCGCGGTTGCCGGCGTTGGCATTCTCATCGGCATCGCTTTTACGTGGCGCGCGCTCACGAAAGCATTCTTTGGCGAACCGACGCCGGGCGCCGCGGAACACGCGCTGCCGCCGATCACCCTGCCTGAAAAGCTCGGCGCGCTGCTCCTCCTGGCATCGACCCTGGCCGTCGGCGTCTATCCGCGTGTTCTCACCGATCTGATTCTCCCGAGCCTCAACTCACCGCTCTTTGAGGGCCTGCGCAAGGGAGGGTGGCGATGAATCCCGTCAGCTACTCCGACCTGCTGCGTTTCACCTTGCCTGAGATCACGGTTGCTCTCGCTGGCCTTCTCGTCCTGACGCTCGACATCACGGTCCTCCGGCAATACTCCGTCAGACGGCGCTTCGGCATCGCCGCGTTGGTCGGCTGCGCGGGGTGTCTGTTTGCCGCTTACCGGCTCGTCCATACCCTCCCGCCGTATAGCCTGCCCAACGGCATGTTCGTGGTCACGCCGCTGACCAATGTCGTTCAGATCGCCCTTCTGGCGCTCGCCATTTTCACAATCCTGCTCTCCACCTCGACGCGGATCACCGGCCACATCGGCGAATATCTCGCGCTGATCCTCTTCGCCACCGTGGCCATGATGTTCCTGGTCGCCACGCAGAACCTGCTGCTGATCTTCGTCTCGCTCGAATTTCTCTCGCTCTCCCTGTACATCCTCACGGGATTCCACAAACAGAGCCGCCAATCCGCGGAAGCCGCGCTCAAGTACTTCCTCTTCGGCGGCATGTCGGCCGGCTTCCTGCTCTTCGGCATGAGCCTGCTCTATGGCCTCAGCGGCTCTATCGAACTCCCCGCCATCGCCGCCGCGTTGAGCGGCCCAACGCTCGATCCACTGCTCGTCATCGCCATCATCATGGTGACGATTGGCTTCGGATTCAAAGTCGCCGCAGCTCCGTTCCATCTCTGGGCCCCGGACGCCTATCAGGGCGCGCCCACCGTCAGCGCCGGCTTCATCGCCTCCAGTTCGAAAGTCGCCAGCTTTTTCGTTTTCGGCCAAGTCGTTATCCTCGGGCTCGGCTCCGCCGCCGGTCGCGGCGCCTTCCACGCCTACGTTCCGGGATGGGTGCCCGTGCTCTGCGTGATGGCCGCTCTCTCGATGATCCTTGGCAACCTGGCCGCCATCGCGCAGACCAGCGTCCGCCGGTTGCTGGCCTACTCCGCCATCGGTCATGCCGGATACATGCTGCTCGGGCTCATCGCCCACACGCAGCAGGGCAGCAGCGCGCTGCTCTACTACGTGATCACCTACGCGCTCGCCTCGCTCGGGGCGTTTGGCGTTCTCGGGGCTCTCGAGGCCGAAGGCGTGGACAAGCTGGCGGACATCGCAGGATTAAGCCGGCGCGCCCCAGGTCTGTCGCTTTGCATGCTGATCTTTCTTTTGTCGCTCGCCGGGATTCCGCCCCTCGCCGGCTTCTTTGCCAAGTTCTATATCTTTACCGCCGTGCTCCAGGCCGAGCCGCACTTCGGCCTGCTTTGGCTGGTTCTGCTCGCGGTCGCCATGAGCGCTGTCTCGCTCTACTACTACCTGCGCGTGCTCAAACAGATTTATGTCGTCGACGGAGGAGCCGAGCCGCGACCGATTCAAACTCCGGTGGTCACCCGCTTCACCCTCTGGGTGCTGGCTGCGCTTGTCGTGCTCCTGGGCTGTGTTCCGGGGATTCTGCTGCGCTGGATTGGCGCCTGAAGGCATCCGGCCGCTTGTTTCGGAGAGTGATTCAAAAAATGGCGACGCCGGGCTTCTGCGCGTACATGGCAGCGTCCGCCACACGCTTGAGTTCGTCCTTCGTCCGCCCGTCCTCCGGATAGATCGCGATTCCGATGCTGGCTGTTCCGGTAATCGCGTCGTCATCGATCTGGAACGGCGCATCGAAGCAGTGCTTCAGCCGCACGGTAATCTCCTCCACCTCGGCGCGATTGCGCACGATGGGGATCAGCGCGATGAACTCATCGCCCCCCACGCGGGCGAGAGTGTCCATCCCGCGCAGCTTCTGGGAGAATCGCTCCGCCACCTGTTGCAGATAGACATCGCCCACGCGATGACCATATAGGTCGTTGACCTGCTTGAACTGGTCGAGGTCGATATACACCAGGGCGAAACAAGTTTGAGTGCGCTCGGCGTGGGTGAGCGTCTCCTCCAGGCGGCTCTCCAGCAGAAAGCGATTCGCGGCGTTGGTCAGCTGGTCGTACTGCGAGCGATGGATCAGCGTCTCATAAAGACGGCGATTGTCGATGGCCAGCGCCGCCAGGCTTGCCCCCATCTCCAGCGCCTCTCCGACCTGCTCCTGATAAACCTCGCCGCCGGCAACCACCAGCGATCCCAGCCGTTCCCCAGCGCCGGAATAGATGCCGCGCCGTTCCGCCGGCGCTGCATCCGACTCGGTAACAGGTTCGCCGATAATCGTGCCGTTCGCCAGCTCACACCAG
>Ga0302319_10013164_pt1 | contig 15526 bp, 11 predicted proteins | sample Bog_T0_2_FD_203319 | JGI IMG/M metagenome (GOLD analysis project Ga0302319, IMG submission 203319) | Peat permafrost microbial communities from Stordalen Mire near Abisko, Sweden - Bog_T0_2 | ecosystem: Environmental > Terrestrial > Soil > Wetlands > Peat | place: Sweden: Abisko, Stordalen Mire... | reverse complement strand
CGGGACAAAGCGTCTTCGGCTTCAATGGCAGCGCCGGCGCGGATATCAATTTCCTGCCGGCATGGGGAATGGCGCGCCCCGCCACGAATGAAGTCGTCGTGGGTGTGGTCGACACCGGGCTGGATATTACGCACCCCGACATCGTGAGTAATCTATGGACGAACCCGGGGGAAATCGCCGGCAACGGAATTGACGACGACAAGAATGGATACGCCGACGACGTCCACGGATACGACTTTGCGCTCGGCAAAGGGACGCTGTCCGATTCAGGCTATCATGGCACGCACGTGGCCGGAATAATTGCGGCGACCGGCAATAATAAGATCGGCGTGATCGGGGTCGATTTTAAGGCCCACATCATGGTGTTAAAAGTTTCCAGCGATGGATCGACACTGAATAGCTCGGCGATTGTCGAGGCGGTGGGGTATGCGGCGATGATGAAGGGGCGCGGGGTGAATGTGGTGGCACTGAATGGCTCCTATGGCGGAGGCAGTTACAGCAGCTCGGAGGCATCCGCCATCCAGGCGGCGGGCGATGCGAACATCGTCTTTTGCGCGGCGGCCGGGAATAGCACGAATGACAACGACACCAGCCCGGTTTACCCGGCGTCCTATCGCTTAAACAACATGATTGTGGTGGCGGCGACGGATCAGAGTGATCAGCTGGCCAACTTCTCGGACTATGGGGCGACGACCGTGGACCTGGCGGCGCCGGGCGTGAACATATTCTCTTTATTGCCGCTGAGCCTGAACGGCGACAGCGCTTCACTCCGGCAATCCCAGAATGTTTATTCCGCGGCTCCGATCCAATATGCGGGCAGCACGCCCACGAACGGGTTTACGGCCAGGATGTATAATTGCGGGCTGGGAAATCCAAGTGAATTTCCGGCCGCCGTCAGCAATAACATAGCCCTGATCGAGCGCGGCACGCTGACCTTTGCCGCCAAGGTGACCAACGCCACGACTGCGGGCGCGCGGGCGGCGGTGATTTATAACAATGTAACGGGGAATTTCTCCGGCACGCTGGGCGTCACCGGAAATTGGATTCCGGCCGTTTCCCTGTCGCAAACCGATGGGCAAAAACTCGCGGGATTGGTCCCGGCGACTGCGACCGTTCTTAACGCGCCGGATCCCACGCAAAGCTATCAATACCTCGATGGCACCTCCATGGCGACGCCGCACGTTTCGGGAGCGGTGGCTTTTGCCGCCCTGAATTTCCCCGGTGAAACGGCGGTGCAACGCGTCCAGCGCATCCTCGCCAACACCACACCCGTTCCGGCGCTGGCGGGCGTGGTGGCCACCGGTGGACGCCTGAACCTGTCTGCGATTGTGGATACGGATGGAAACGGTCTGCCGGATTGGTGGGAACTGCAATACTTCGGCCATCTCACCGGGACTGACCCGGCCGGGGACCCGGATCAGGATGGCGAGGACAATTTGGCGGAATTTTTGGCGGGCACCGATCCCACGGATCCCAGCTTGGTTTTCCACCTCATTACGCCCGTGCCGCTCGCGGGTAATCGCTGGCGGATGGAATGGCCGTCCGTAGCCGGGCGATATTATCGAATCTTGCGCTCGACCAATTTGATTTCGGGCGTGAACACCGTTGTTCAAACCAACCTGGCCGCCACGCCGCCGTTCAACATTTTTACCGACACCCCGCCGACATCGGCGAGCGCCACATTCTATCAGCTCCAACTTGAACCATAATACTGGCTGGCCTTCAAGGTAGGACGCGTCACTCCCGTGCGCGCCGTCATCGCCCGCACTGGCTCAACGGCTTTGATCAAATCGCCCGGCATCGCCAAACAACAGCGGACAATTCTCCCTCGCCCCTCAACGAGGCGAGGGCCGGGGTAAGGGGCGAGATTACGTGAGTCTTTGATAATAAATAGTCAATTTGAGATTAATGGGAATGATTGCGGTGAGGGCGAGCCGCTCTTTGTGCCCCCGGCGCCACTATCGCATCCGGCTATTTGCGTCCACTCGCGTTCTCTCTGCTTTCTCTCCGCGCCTCCGCGTCTCGGCGTGAACCTTTTCCTTCCGGTGATCGCCTAGCGGGGAGTGCCGCCGATGAGCTGAATTGTCATTCCTTCGTAGGCGGCTTCCACCTTCAAGTCGGATTTACGGTCCTGGACAATTTGGCGGGCGCGCGCCACAAACGAATCGATTTTGGCGTCGTCATGGTTGGGATCATGGTGAAAGAGGCAGAGCTTCCGCACGCCGGCTTCGATGGCGAGATTCACGGTGTCGTCCACGCAGCCATGTCCCCAGCCCTTATGATTTTGGTATTCCTCGGGGTCGTATTGGGAATCGAGAATGAGCACGTCCACGCCGCGGATGAATTCCAACATCTCCGAATCCTTGCCGCCGGGCCGGGGCTCGGTATCGGGGAAAAAAGCGATGATCCCGTCCGGGGAAAAAAGCCGGTACCCGACGCAAAGGCCCGGATGATTGGCCCGTTGGGCACGGACACAAACGGGACCGATATCGAGGTTAAAATCTTTTACCTCCTCAATTTCGATGTTGCTGGGCAGGCTGGAAAAGTGGACCGGAAAATAGGTGCTTTCCATCTGGCCGGTCAGGGCGCTGACCAATCCCTGGCGGGCGCCTTCGCAGCCTAAAATCTTCAGGCGGCAACGGGCATCGTAAATGGGGCCGAAAAAGGGGAGCCCCTGGATATGATCCCAATGCGTATGGGTGATGAGCAGCGTGAGATTGAGCGGCTGGCCTTTGAACTCCTGCAGCAGGGATTGACCGAGCAAACGGAGACCCGTGCCGGCATCGAGAATGATGATTTCATCCCCACAACGGACTTCAACACAGGAAGTATTGCCGCCGTAGCGGACGGTACCCGCGCCAGGAGTCGGGATGGATCCGCGTACCCCCCAAAACTTGATGGTGGTGGCAGCTCTGATGGCGAAACCATACCCCAGCCGTCTGGAAAAGGAAAATTGAAAGTACGCCGCCGTTGCATAAATATTTGCGCGGCTGAAGGATCGATCCGCGAGCTCCGCGGGAACCGGAGGGATTCACCCACGGCTGCCGGTTCGAGTTAAAAGTGGTGGGTTGGCGGGGACTCGAACCCCGGACCAATGCCTTAAAAGGGCACTGCTCTACCAACTGAGCTACCAACCCACAAAGGGGTCGCATACTACGGGATTCACGCGATGGCGCAAGCTTTTCCGAACCAATTTTGCGAAGCCGAGGCGAGGCGAACAGTTCATGCGGAGGCGCGGAGAGGAGGAGATTAACCGGCCCGGATAGGGGTAGGTCAACCCGCCTCAACCGTGCGCGAACCGTTACGCAACCACCTTGGCTTTTCCGCGTCTTTCGCGAGGGTTAAGAAAGGCAAATTTGACGGGTGTCCCGGCAGAGCTGAACACCTCCTCGGCTCCCTCTCCGCGCCTCCGCGTCTCCGCGTGAACTTTTTTCCGCAGGTTCCGGGAAAGTTCCTTGTCAGTCCAATCGGACACAGGATTCCATTTCGTTTATCGAAAATGGCACGTGATCGACCAGCAGCCTGAGATTTTTCACGTCGTCTTTCACAAAGAAGAGCCATTCTTCCTGCAATTCCAGTTTGCCACGCAAGCGGACTCCTCCAAACAGCCAGACTTCGACTTGATGACCCAGCGGCAGATTGAGCTGCCGGGCCAATTCGGCGATGGCCAGCTTGCGTTGAGCGAGCCAGCGCGCATATCCCTCCCCCGCGCTGCCGTCGCTGAAATCGAATTCGCCTTGCGCGTTCATTTGAAGATAGATGTCGCGTCCGAAGATTTGCATTGGCCGGCGAATTTGTCGAGCCGGACAATAATGCACGGGCGAATGAACCGCCGGAGGCCAGTTCAACTTTTCGCGACCGACTCTCAGAAAATTCTTTCACCGGAACGGGATCTGGCGCAGTTTGATCGCCTGTCGGGGACACGTCTCCCGCCGGGGAAAAGCACAGCCATGAGTGAGTACCAATATTACGAGTTCGCCGCCATCGATGGACCCATCTCCGACGAAGGAATGCGGTATGCCGAGGGTTGTTCGACCCGCGCCAGCGTATCCCGCATGCGGTGGCAGAACACCTACACCTTCGGTAATTTCCACGGGAGGGTTGACACACTGCTCAAGTATTACGACGCCCACTTCTACATCGCCAACTGGGGCTCGGTCCGTCTGGAGCTGGCCTTTCCCAAAGGCTCACTTCCCAAGAAGGCAATTCAGCCATACCTCCGGAAAGAAGAACCGTACGAGACCACTTTGACAGCCAGGGAAACCGGCGACCGGTACATTGTCGGGTGGAAATACAATGAAGAGGAAGGAGGAGATTGGGTGGATGGCGAAGGACTCATGGACGAACTTTTGGGAATCCGCGAGGAACTACTGCGCGGCGATTACCGGGCCTTGTTTCTCGGATGGCTGGCGGATTTCGATCCGGAGGAATTGGAAAATTCCGAGGACGCCAAGGCGGTCATGCCGCCCGTTCCCGCCGGCCTCGATAAACTGAGCCCCGCGCTGAAAGCGCTGATCCAACACTTTCCTGTGGATGAGGATGCGCTGGTGTTAGCTTCCCAACTGTCCCAAGCCAGCAGATCGGACCGTATTCCCATGGCCTCGGTTCTAGCGGAACTTAGCGAATCCGAAATGCGCGCCCTGCTTGCACGAGTAGCCGATGGCGGTGGCCTGGGCGTGATGAACGAACTGAACCGCCTGACCTTTCCCCGAAAGCAAACCCCAGTCGGCCAGGCAAAGAGATGCGCAGACTTTGCCAAAGAGACCATTCAAAACCGGGAAGTGAGCCGGAAAAAGAAAGCCGCAACGGAGGAGGCAACGAGGCAACAGGAGGCAAAACCGCGCCGAGAGCACCTCGCTTCCGTCCGGCACCGCGCAGAGACCATATGGTCCGACCTCGAATCTCTCATCGATCAGAAAATTGCCTCCGCTTACGACCAAGCGGCCTCCCGGTTGCAGGAACTGCGCGATGCCTATGTGGAGGCCAGTGAGACCAGACAATTCCAGCGAAGGATCGCCGCATTCCGGATCAAGTACTCAAACCGCCCGGGTTTGCTGCGCCGGATCAATGACCTGTGACATCTAGGCTGGCCGACGGGACCTCGCAGTCGGTTCAATCCCTAAGGGATTGCGCCCCAAAGCCCGGCGCCGAGCGAGCGGGACCACCCCGGGTAATCTCGCCCACGGTCCCCACAATTCCAATGGAGTTGTGCCCTCCCCGTCTTCCCAATCTGTCAGCGATAATCGAAGATCCAAGGGCGGCGAATTGGCGAGGGCGAACCACTTCTGCGCTCTCGGATTTGGTTTCTACAAATATAGCGCTCCGCTGGAGCTTCCGGTGGTGCCACCCGCGGCCGAACGTCGTCGATACGATTCGACCCCGAATCCCCATCTCCTCGGCAGCATGATTTAGCTCCGTTAGGAGCGGCGTATTTGTAGAACCCGACACCCAAAATCGTTTTGAGCTCCGTAGGAGCGACATAGTCTGTTCCACCACTTAACCACCAGCCGATTCGGTCACCTGCCAGGGAAACATTTTCCCGCATTTCGCCTCCGCGTCTCTACGCGAAGGTCTTTCCCGAGGGTTCAACGAACTCAACCCCCCTTGTCGACCACCAACATTTCGATCGGCATGTTCGTAGGGACTAACACCAGGCCGAGCTGATCCAGCAAGACGGGGGCAAGACTTTCCATATTGGGATGGTGATAATCGGCCTCGTCCCACTTCAGCTCAATGTCGAACTGGTTCGTCAGGCCGGTTTGATTGATCACGGGAATCTTAAAATGATATTCCAAATACCATTTCAAACCGTCAAGCGGCTGATTTCGACCGGAAAAATAACCCGGGCGCGACTGCCAAGAACCCTGTGAGTTCCCCTCCCGCCGCCCAGGATCAGCCAGTTGCAAGCCGGCGGCATGGGCGTTTTGAACCTGGAGCAGCAGAACATCGGCATTTCTCGTTTCCCGCCGACCGCTCAAACCAAACCTTCGCCGGATTTCATTTTGGAGGGCTTCGTTGTTCCTGGAACGGAGATTGGCGATAAAGTCAAAGAGGCCGGACGGAACAGTCTTGGGAAAAATGGTCCGCGCCAAACTCTCCTCGTAGGCATGCCCGACCATCTCTTCGAACGACTGTGATATCCCCAGGACCTTGCCTTCATCCATCGTCACAATGCCCGCGCCCCTGGTGCCGGGATATTTAGCCGGGGCGATGGCTGCTTGCGGCGGGGCCTTGCGCAAAGTTTCCGAGTTCGCATTGCTAACTTGCCAGGGATATGTCCGATGATCTTGAATTTCCTTTACGGCCACGGCGGCGGTTCCTGCCGTCAGAAGCACGACGGCTGCGGTCACCGCCGCTGTTTGCATTTTGGTCCACACCATAAGTTTCAAGGCTCCTTTGACCAGGGCTAAGGTTGTACCGCCGGCCGCCGCACCCTGGGCGATGGCGACCGTGGAAATGGTTTTCGCCAGCGCCACCGGCGCGGCTTGCACGGAATGAGCCGAGACAGCTCCGACAATGGCGGCGGTGGATAGAGTGAACCCGCGTTTGCCGAAGATTTTCCGCAAATGCGCCAGCGCGCGGTTCACCCGCATTTTCGCCGCGTCTTCGCTGGCGCCCAAGGCCTGTCCCACTTCGCGGAGACTCTTGTTTTCGAAAAAGCGGAGCACCACGGCGTCCCGATCTTTTTCGCCCAGCGTGGCCATGGCGTCTTCCAGCAGGGGGGCGATGTTTTGCCAGGTTTCCGCGTCGTCGATTTGCATGAAGGCCTCCTGTTCGCGCTTTTGGCGGCGGATTTCAGATCGCACGTAATTTGCCGCCGTGAGCCGGGTCGTATGGTAGCGCCAGCCGGAAAGAACCATGCGGCGGGATAATCCGCCCGCCTTCTTCGCCAAAACGATGAAGACCGCCTGGGCAATTTCCTCGGCGGCTCCGGCGTCGGCGGTTTTGCGCAGCGCCACGGAGTAAACCAGGTTGAGGTAGCGGCTTACGAGCGCAGAAAACGCGAGCTCGGAACTTTCCCGGGCGTATAGGGCCAGCAAATCATGGTCATCCAGTTCTGACATTCACCTATAGATGTCCACGCCGACGAAAAAGGGAACAAAAATTTGCCCGGCGCGCTGGCAAGCGGTGGCCGAACAGGGGAGCGATGCTGTGACCGTGAACTTGAAAGCAAAATCAATGAGCCGGCGGCGGCCCGACATGATGGTGCATCTGGGGCAAAACGCGGATGACGATATAAGCGGCAATGAGCTGGGGTATCAGCGCTAGAACGACCAGGGAAATTTCGGTCACTTTGAGCCAGCGGGGCATGGGCCGGCGCCAAAGCCAGCGTAAAAGAAAGGCATGATAGACAACGGCCAGCGGGCTGAGCCAGAAATAGGCCTGCCCCCAGGCCGGAATATTTCCCGTGGCAGTAATCAAGTGGATGACGACCAGGATGAACACCAAAAAGGTGGGGATGAGCAAAGCCATTTCCTTTTTGCGCGCCGCCTTATTTGGGTCAATGTTCTCTTCGAAAATCTTCATTCGATTAATGCTGCCGTCAAATCCATATCGAGCGCAACGTAAAAGGGAGGCAAAGGGAAAGTATGAATTATGAAAATTGCCGGGGCGGGAGGCGGCCGTCGGCGGGTGCTTTAGTCGGTGATGCGGTGATGTAAATGAGCTCTGCCATCCCGCTGGGACGCCTCCAGCGTCAGGGAGTTTCATTGGGGCACCGGTCGTCGGCGACTTGGGGAGGAAGGTTGCGTGATTTGACAACGGACGGTTTTTCCGAGCGGCAAGATGCCCGCCGCTACGGTGGCGCGCCCTAACTTTACGGCTGATTAAATATTTTTTCATACTTAAAATGACTTAAATTCGCTTAAAATGGCTTAAAACTTGGCTGGCGGGCCGGAAGCCCGGCCGTGGCGGTTCAATGATGTCCGGAGCGCAAATGGGGATTCCGGCGTCCAGGGCGGACAGGGTTTCCTCGAAGGTCAGTTTCGATGATCTATCTTCTATTAATGTATTCATATCCGCCGAGCTTAACACGGTTCATAAGAGATGCACGTTAGCGGGAAACACGAAAAAAGGATGCGAAGGTATCGTGAATTGACGACGTACGGTCTATCCGGGCGGCAGGATGCCGCTACCGGGAATGCGGCTCCTTGGTTAATCGATCACTCTGACTTCAGCGGATCAATTTTGTGGCGTCGACAATTTCGCCGTCGGCGATGAGGAAAATCCGGTCGCCGGGCGCGGGCTTTAAATTATGTTTGCCGGTGAAGCCGCCAAAGGCGGGCAGAATGGCCAGGTGCGGGCCGAAATAAAAGCACAGGCTGGTGGCGCTGAGGCCGCTCCGTTCGTGCAGGCAAAAGGCGGGGTGCACATGGCCTGCGAGCACGAAGGCCGCCGGGATTTTCTCCGGCGGATGATGCACGCACCGGAATGGTTCCAATACCCAGGGCTCCGCCACGCAACGGATGTTCCACGGCTCCGGCGGGCGGCCCGCGTGGCGATCGTGATTACCCAGGACTAAAATGATTTCCAATTTCTCATGTCGTGCGCGCCATTCGTGGAAGGCCATCAAGGTCCGCTCGCTGCGCCCGGTTTTGGCGTGGAAGAAATCGCCGAGCACCACCAGTTTCTTTGCGCGATGGCGTTGCAAGATGCACTCCAAGCGGTCCAAATCGTCGTCGTGCGAGGTTTCCGGGACGGCGATGCCCGCGGAGCGGAACGCCGAAGCCTTGCCCCAGTGGGGATCGGCGATGAACATCGTTTTTTCCCGCGCCCACCACAAGGCGCGCTCCGGCAGAAGCGACAGTTTTTCGCCGCCCCACGAAATTTCATGTTCGTTGTCGTTCATTTTTTATCCGCGGCGATCTCCAGTTGCGCCACCATGCGTTTGACGCGGTCGGCCCATTTTTCGGTGGTCACCTGGGCCTGCACCCACATGGCCCAGAGCGGGAAGGCCAGCGGCGACAGGCGCTCCAATCGTTTTAGTTGCAACCGCATATTTTGGGTGTCTTCCAAGGCGCGCTGGAGGCGACGGACTTCAAGCTGGCGCTCAATCACTTCCCGTCGCGCCTGGTCCAGCAATTTATTCTGCGGATCGTATTTGTGGAAGACCTCGAAAAACAGGCTGCTGGAGGCCTGAAGCTGGCGCATCGATTTGGGCGCGCCGGGAAAACCTTGAAAAATCAGGCCGGCAATGCGCGCGATTTCCCGGAACTGCCGCCGCGCGAGTTCGGTGGAGTTCAAGCAATCCAGCAGATCCTCGACCAGCCGTTCGGGGGACAGCGCCCGCTTCCATTCGGCATCACTTAAATCCAGGGCACTTGGAGTGGTCAGGGAAAAACCGTAATCATTCATCGTCAACGCGAAGGACCGCGGCGCCAGCCGGCTCAGGCGATGCGCGGTGAGGGCGGCCAAACCTTCGTGGGCCAGCCGGCCAGCAAAAGGAAAAATAAAATAGTGGAAGCCATCCCGGGACTCGGTCCATTCGATCAGCAATTCATCGGGATGCGGAATCAATGACCAGTCGCTTTGAACCTTGAGCACGGGCGCCAAGGCTCGCATTTCGGGGGAAGTGAATTCACCGCGCCGCGCCGCCGCCAGTTTTTCCCGGACCGCCCGGGCGAGTTGGGTGGAGAGCGGCATTTTGCCACCGAGCCATTGCGGCACCCGGCGGGCGGATTTTTTGGCCCGGCGCACGTACACGGTCATGTCCCGCATGCGCACAAATTCCAACTGCTGGCCGGCGAAGGAGAACCCATCGCCGGGTCGGAGGCGGGCGATGAACCATTCCTCCACCGTCCCGAGATAGCCCCCGCGCAGGAATTTTAACACGAGGGACGCGTCGCTCGTAATGGTGCCAATCGACATCCGGTGAAACCGGGCGATGAGCGGCTCGGTGACGGTATAACGGTTGCCATTCTTCACGACGCGATGAAATTGGGGGTAGGCGCGCAAAGCCGTTCCTCCGCGCGTGATAAAATCCAAAACCCACTGCCACTCATCATCGCGGAGATTCCGGTAAGCGAAGGCACTTTGGATTTCCGCACGGATTTCCGGCTCACAAAACCCGCCGCCCAACGCCAGCGTGACCAGATGTTGGGAAAGGACATCCAACGGCGCTTCAATGGGCTCGCGCGATTCCATCTGGCCGCCGGCAATGGCGTCCCGCACGGCGGCGAACTCACAGAGCTCGAAGGCGTGAGCCGGCACGCAATAAATTTTGCTGGTTGCCCCGGGCTGATGGCCGCTGCGGCCGGCCCGCTGCAACAACCGCGCGACGCCCTTGGGACCGCCGACCTGAATGATCTGTTCCACGGGCGAAAAATCGACGCCGAGGTCCAGGCTTGAAGTGCAGACGACGCATTTGAGGGTGCCCGCGCGCAGGCGAATTTCCACTTCCTCGCGCATTTTTCGATCAATCGAACCGTGATGGAGGGCTAATTGATCCGCCCAATCCGGCCGGGCATCGCGCAGGGCCTGAAACCAGATTTCCGTCTGGGAACGAGTGTTGGTAAAGAGCAGCGTGGTCCGGGCTCTTTCGATCCGGGCGACCACATCGGGCAAAAGTGTCAGGCCGATATGACCGGCCCAGGGGAAACGGTCCATCGCCCGGGGCAGGAGCGTGTGGAGTTCAAAGCGCTTTTCGACGGACGCGGAGATCATCCGTCCTTTACCGTTTTGGGCGCTGAAGCCGAGCAACACCTGCAAGGCCTGCGGCAGATTTCCGAGCGTGGCCGACAATCCCCAAATCCGAAGATCGGGAAACCACTGGCGGAGACGCGCCAGGCACAGTTCCGTCTGGACACCGCGCTTGGTGCCGAGCAATTCGTGCCATTCATCGACGATGAGGCAACGCAGCCCGGCGCATTTCTCCCGGCTGTCCGGCCGGGACAATTGCAGCGACAAACTTTCCGGGGTCGTCACGAGCGCCGTGGGAAGGTTTTCACGCTGGCGCCGGCGCGCTGCGGCCGACGTATCACCGGTCCGCAAATCGACGGTCCACGGAAGTTTTAGATCAGCGATGGGCGCGCGCAAAGATTCCGCGCTATCATTGGCGAGCGCGCGCAGCGGGGTAATCCATAAGACCCGCAAAGGCTCGCTTTTTCGCGGCCAGGGTTGGGGATCGGGATACTGCGCCAGCCATTCGAGAATGGGGCCGCCCCAGACCGCATACGTTTTTCCGAGACCGGTTGGCGCGTGGACCAGGCCGCTCTCCCCGGCCAGATACGCTGACCACGCTTCTGCCTGAAACGGAAAGGGACGCCAACCCTTTTTTTTGAACCACCCGGACCACAAAGTATTCATGCGGCGCTCCCGCTGTTCATCAGCGCCCGGACGGTTTCGAGGGTATCCGCGTCGGCCACCTTCTTGTCGTGCCGCCAGCGATTGATTCGCGGAAAGCGCACGGCAAGGCCAGCCTTGTGCCGGGTGGATTCCTGCACGGCTTCGAAGGCCAGTTCGAAAACGAGCTCCGGCTTCACCAATCGAATCGGCCCGACTTTTTCCAGCGTGTTCTTCCGCACAAATTCGTCCACGACAGAAATCTCAGCATCGCTCAAGCCGGAATACGCCTTGGCAATGGGCACCAGCTGGCCAGCGTGCCACACGCCGAACGTGTAGTCGGTGTATAAACTTGCCCGGCGGCCATGACCGCGTTGCGCGCCGACGAGGACGGCATCCATAACGAGGGGATCTATTTTCCATTTCCACCAGCCGCCGCGCTGCCGGCCGACCCCGTAAGGCGAGTCACGCCGCTTCAGCATGATGCCTTCCACCTGCCGTTCGCGCGAGGTGCGCTGGAAGGATTCCAACTCGGCCCAATCCGCGGGCTGAAGCACTTCCGAAAGATGCAAGGGCAACGGAGTCTTTTCCGCCGGAGCCTCCGGGGCAAACAAATCCGGCGTCATCATCCGCGGTTCCGATTCACCGCCGGGGACGAATTTGGATTGCGCGGCCGCGACGATCTGTTCCAACCGCAACCGCCGGTCCGACAGAGGACGTTTCCGCCAATCTTCCGCTTGCTCTTCCAAGAGATCATACGCCAGAAACACGACGGGAAATTCGCGCCGAACTTTTTCCCCGGGATTTTTTCGTCCCAGGCGCCGCTGCAATTTGGCGAAGGCCTGCGGACGACCATTCGTCCAAGCGAGAATCTCCCCGTCCAAAACGGTGCCGTCCGGGAGCGGGGCGCCGATGGCGGCGATTTCGGGAAAGGTTTCCGTGACCATCTCATCGCCACGCGACCAAAGGAGCGTCTGGCCCTGCCGCCGGATCAATTGGGCGCGGATGCCGTCCCATTTCCACTCGCATTGCCATTCCGAAAGTTCGCCCAGTGACTCGGGCGGGCCCTCGAGGGGCGACGCGAGGAAAAATGGGTAGGGCCGGGCGGGTTCCACGTCATTTTCACCGGCGTGCAACAACCGCTGAAAATCCGCCGGGGTGGCCTGCCAATTTCCGGCGAGGCGATGGGCCATGATCGCAGGAAGGATGCCCGCGACCGCCGCGAGCGCGCGGACCACGAGCGTTTGGGCCACGCCGACGCGGAAGGAACCGGTGATCAATTTGTTCCACACCAGCCGTTCGCGGGCGTCCAATTCGCGCCAGGTCTGCGCCAGCAGTTGTTTCCGGGCCAAATCCGGCAGCATTGCCAGCGGCAACAAACGGGCCTCGACCAATTCGTGCAGCGGCAGGCTGAGCCGGGATTTATTATCCGGCAGCAGGAGCGCCGCGGTTTCCGCGAGATCGCCGACGGCATCGTAGCATTCCTCCACGAGCCAGTCCGGCAGTTGGGATTCTTCAGCAATCCAGCGCCGCAAAGCGGAGGAGGTGACCGAACGCGGGATTTTCCGGCCGCACAAGAAATAGAGCGCCCAAGCCGCGTCCGGAAGGGGGACCGCGCGGAAATAGCATTCCAAAGCGGCCACTTTTTCGTTGGTCCGGTTCGTTTCGTCCAGCGCGACGAACAATTGGGTGAAGCGCTTCATTCCGCCCCGGTCGCTTCCCCTTCAAAGCGGGTGGCTAAGGCCTCCGCGATAAGGCCCTTTTCGCGCAGCCAGCGGACCAGCGGCGCGGTGTAGCCGTGCGTGGCCCAAATCCGCTCCGCACCGGTCGCGGAAATGGCGGCGAGCAGGCCGTCCCAGTCCGCGTGGTCGGACAGGGCAAACCCCCGATCCAGCGCACGGCGCCGGCGCGCCCCGCGAATTTGCATCCAACCCGAGGCGAAAGCGTGGGAAGCCGCGCCAAATTTCCGGAGCCACGGGGAATCATCCGTTGCGGCGGGGGCGATCACCAATCCGCGGCCATTGGCGGCACGAATGGCTTCCGGATCGACCCGCGAGACGGTCGGCAAGGCGATTCCGGCGTTGGCGTACAACGGTAAGAACTTGGCGACGGAGCCATGGACAAATATGGGGCCCAGCGACGGGTCCAAGCCGGAGAGGAGGCGTTGGGATTTGCCCAGGGAATAGGCAAACAGGACGCTGGTTCGTCCCTGGCTTTGGTTTTCCTGCCACCAGGAATTGATCTCCGCGAAAATCTCCGACTGCGGACGCCAGTGATAAATCGGCAGGCCGAAAGTGCATTCGGTCACAAAAGTATGGCAGCGGATGGCTTCGAAGGGAGCGCAGGTTTTTTCCGGCTCGGTTTTATAATCGCCGCTGACCACCCAGATTTCGCCGCGATATTCCACGCGCACCTGGGCGGAGCCCAAAATGTGGCCGGCCGGATGGAGCGAAAGCTGCACGCCGTTACGGGCCACGCTTTGGCCGTACGGAAGCGTCTCAATGACGGCATCGGGTCCGAGCCGTTCCTGCAACACTTCCCGACCCGGGGCGGCGCACAGGTAATTTTTTGAACCGGCGCGGGCATGGTCGGAGTGGGCATGGGTGACGACCGCAAAATCAACCGCCGGCCAGGGGTCGATGTAGAAATCACCGGCCGGGCAATAGAGGCCGTTATCGGTATTTTCCAACAAAGTCATCTGTCAATAAATCACAGAATCGGGAAAGTGCGAGAGGGGCTAAAGGAAAGTATGAAGGATGAATTATGAATTATGCAGGAAGAAGACTGACGCCTTTGGCGTCTGATGGGGGCGGGTGGTGGTCAGCGGTTTCCGAACTAAACGAAAGATGTTCATAAACGGTGGCGGCTCAGCGGAAGGGAGCGCCTTTTCGGACGCACGGTTTTTCCGCCGGGCAGGATGCCGCGGCTCTACGGCGGGCGGGACGCCCGCCGCCACAGCGACGGCGCGCACGGAGTGGCGGCCCACCTTTGGGTCACGGTAGCACTCGGGGGGCGCGTTTTCGTGCGGTTTTTTTGTGGCGGTCGAGAAAGCGGCGGAGGGCCGCCGCAGTACAAAACGCTGCGCGATCGCCTACGTCTAAGACACAATGGTGATCGGCCGCCATCCGCTGGCGGCTGTAACCTTGGCAAATCGGGGGCGGTCTGATACAACGCCATTATGAACTCACATGCATCTTCCCGGATCACCCGGATCGTCACCCTGCTTTTGATCGCCATCGGCATTTGCACGCGGGTCGGGGCGGCCGATGAGGGGCGGCAGTATTACGAATTGCGGGTTTATACGACCAAATCGGCGGATCAACAGCAGCGGATCAACGACTATTGGCGGAATGCCGGTGTGCCGGCGTACAATCGCCAGGGAATTCAGCCCATTGGAGTCTTTACTGAGATCGAGGATTCTCCCACCAACAAGGTTTATGTCCTCATCCCATGCGATTCCCTCGAGACCTTTGCCGCCATACCGGCCCGGCTGGCGGCGGACACCGTGTATCAGCCGGCCGCCGGGGATTTCCTAAACGCGCCCAAATCCAATCCGGCCTTTGAAAACCTCCAAAGCTCGCTTCTGGTGGCTTTCGATGGGATGAAACAAATGGTGATACCGCCGCCGGCTCAGAAGCCCAAGGTGTTTGAACTGCGCACTTACCTGAGCCCCAGTGAAAACAAGGGCTTAAACAAAATCCAGATGTTTGAGCACGGCGAAATCACGACCATGAAGGAAGTGGGCCTGGCGCCGATTATCTACAGCCGCACACTGGTCGGACCCCAAATGCCGAGCCTGGTTTACATTACGTGCGCGGTCAATCTGGAGGAGCATAAGAAGCACTGGCAGGGATTTGGCAGCGCGCCAGTTTGGAAAGAATTACAAGCCGATCCGCAATATAAGGACAACATGAAGCAAGCCATCAGCGTCATGCTCAAGCGGACGGCGGCTTCGCAGCTCTGAGAGTCTGCCTGAAGCGCACTTCAGAAAACGGGGGTTGGTTTCGGTGATGGCGGGGTGGCGCAATTGGACAATCGGTGCAATCGTACCTCGTTCTGTTGCAATTGATTTATCCTACCCTGATTATGAAACAAGAAACTAGATCGCCGCTGGGTGGCTGGCTGGTTGCAGCGATTTTGCTCATTGGGGCGGTGCCAGGCGTAAATGGGCGGCCATTCCTGCTGACGTTCAATCTCAACCAGATTGATACGAATGGACTGGTCAGCGGATATAACGTTTTCATTT
>Ga0302319_10013158_pt1 | contig 15532 bp, 17 predicted proteins | sample Bog_T0_2_FD_203319 | JGI IMG/M metagenome (GOLD analysis project Ga0302319, IMG submission 203319) | Peat permafrost microbial communities from Stordalen Mire near Abisko, Sweden - Bog_T0_2 | ecosystem: Environmental > Terrestrial > Soil > Wetlands > Peat | place: Sweden: Abisko, Stordalen Mire... | reverse complement strand
CGTGGCCTCGGGCAGCGGCTTTTCGAGCGCCACTTCGGCGCGCTTCAGCACTTCAGGTCCTCCGGCAAGAATCGAAATCATATCGGGAAGTCCGGACGTCTTGAGGCTGACGACGGAATCGCCGGAAAGCACGCCCGCGTGGTGGTGCCCATGGTGCTGGAAGGTTATGAATTTCATGAAGCCGCTAGTTTATCAACCAGCCTTGTTTATCAGCGTCCCTGGGGCAACCTGCGATAATCGGGCTGTCTCCCGATGCTTCGAAAGCTCATCTGGTTATTCCCGCTGGCATTGAGCGCTTGGGCTCAGTCGCATAAAGCAGCCGATCTTGGCCGCGCGGTTCTCGCCGCGGGACTTGACCCGAACGAGTGTTACCGGGTTCGCGATGTCGAGATCACCGAAGAGGATGTTCACATCGTTCTCTCGGACGGGTATCTGATGTTTGGCCGGCCCGTTGACGGCGCACCGCTCACAGCCGTTTTCTCGGCCGATACCGAAGGCGGCGATGGCGAGATTCTGCTGCTGCCGCCCGACCATTCCGAACGTAAATCGATGGCCACGTATACCGGTTCTCCGAATCTGAACGAGCACTTCACGCAGGCGGCCTTCATCTTTACGGAACCCGGCGCCCGCGCGCTCATCGGCACAGTCCGCGGCAGCGGCGCGCAGAAGATGACCGACATCGGCGCCATGATGAACGAACGATGGAACCGCATTGTTGCGAACGTGATGAGCAGTTTCGAATCGCGCGTCGTGCTGGACCTGCTTACGCCCGGGCAGAAAGGCGGATTCCTTCAGGCTGTAATCCACGGCAAGAAGCTGGGGGATTTCGACGTGCTCTACGACACGCGCGCGTACGAGCAGGTGGTGGCGGGACAGATCACCTATAGAAAAGACGTGCAGTGGTGGGATACGTGGACCAGCTTCGCGAGCCGTGATCGGCGCGGCCAGCCTGCGCCCGAGCCCGAGGAGAAGATTCTCTCCTATCGCATCGAAGCTACTCTTGACGATGCGCTCACCATGCATTGCGTGACGCGCGTGAAGGTGAGGGCGACAGAGGAATCGCGCAACCTGCTGGCGTTCGATCTCTCGGGGCGAATGCATGCAACGTCGGCTAAGGTGGATGGAGAAGCCGCAGAGGTCTATGAGCGCGATTCGGTGCGCAGCGGTCTGGTGAACCACTCGGGCGATGAGATGCTGCTGGTGCTTCCGGCGAAGCCGCTGGAGCCGGGGTCGGAGCATGAGATCGAGATCGCGCATGAAGGGAAGGTTGTGCTGGAGGCCGGGCACGATGTTTACTTCGTGAGTGCGCGCGGCACGTGGTATCCGGGGCGCGGCGTTCAGTTCGCAACTTATGACGTCACCTGGCGGTATCCGGCCACACTGCAGCTGGTTTCGCCCGGGAAGGTTGTTGAAGAGCGCGCGGACGGGGATGCGAAGGTGACGCGGCGCGTGCCCGAAGGTCCCGTGCGTCTACTGGGTTTCAACTTGGGCCAGTACGAACGAAAGGATTCGGCGCGCAATGGCATAGCAGTTGAGGTGCTGGCGAATAAGCAACTCGAAGACGCGCTGAGGCCGAGGCAGCCGGAGCCGCAGGTTCCGATGAGTCCTCCAAACCTGCGGCGCAAGGGAACCACGCTCAATCCGGATGACGCGCCGCCGCCCATTGCGATCCCGCACCCGGCCGATCGCCTGGCGAGCATTGCGGATCAGGTGGAGGATTCCATGTCCTGGTATCGCACGCGCTTAGGCGAGCCGCCGGTGAAGACGCTGACGGTATCGCCGCTGCCCAGTAATTTCGGTCAGGGCTTTGGCGGCATGATTTACCTGCCTACGACAAGTTATGTGCTGCCGGATCACAGCGCCGCTAACAGGGACCAGGGTTTCTTTCGCGATTTGCTGCTGGCGCATGAGACGGCGCATCAGTGGTGGGGCAATGTGGTCACCTCGGGGTCTTATCACCATGAGTGGCTGATGGAGGCGCTCGCGAACTATTCGGGGATGATGTATCTGGAGACGAAGATTGGGCCGAAGGCTCTGGAGACGGCGCTCGATTTCTATCGCAGAAATCTGTTCGAAAAGGGGCCGGATGGCGAGACGGCCGAGTCGGAAGGGCCCGTAGTGCAGGGGAGGCGGCTGGAGGGTTCGAACAACCCACAGGCCGCGGTTGCGGTGATGTATGGCAAGGGCAGCTGGATCATCCACATGCTGCGCCGCCGCATGGGCGATGACAATTTTCTGAAGGCTCTTGCCGAGGCTCGAAGGCGTTATGAGTGGAAGCGCATGGATACCGAAGATTTCCGCCGACTCTGCGCCGAGTTTGTGCCGAAGGGTTCGAACGATGCAAAGCTGGAGAATTTTTTCGACCAGTGGGTTTATGGCACGGGTGTTCCGACGTTGAAGATCACTTATACGGTGAAGGGCCAGCCGGGCGCTTATAAGCTCACGGGCACGGTGACTCAGTCGGATGTGCCGGACGACTTCAGCGTTGCAGTGCCGGTTGAAATACAAACGGGACGCGGTAAGACCGTTACCCAGATTGTCCGCACGAGTTCGGACCCGGTCGCGTTTACGGTGAGCGTGGCGGCCGCGAATGCAAAGGCTGTTCTCGATCCCGGGTGGAGCGTGTTGCGCCGGTAGCGGGTTTGTAGAATCGAAGTTCCCGATGCATTCTTATTTGGCCTGCTTCAAAGCGGCGTGCCGTGCGCGCTACGACATTCATGACGTTCTCTATAACTGCCCGAAGTGCGATGGCCTGCTGGAGGCCCAGTATGAGCGCGGCAGTGTAGATGCGGCGGCATGGAAGCATCTGTGGCGTGAACGCCGGATGGATAATGCTCCGCTGAATCAGAGTGGCGTTTGGCGGTATCGCGAGATGTTCCCGTTTCTCGACGATCTCTCGCACGTGGTTACCTTGCGGGAGGGCAACACCCCGCTGCTCGATGGGCCTCGCGCGGCACAGTATGGGGGACTTGCGCGAGTGACATTTAAGCATCAGGGTTTCAATCCCACAGGGTCTTTCAAAGATAACGGGATGACGGCGGGCGCGGCGCAGGCACGGCGTTTAGGGATGAAGCGGGTGGCGTGCGTCTCGACCGGCAACACCTCGGCATCGATGGCCGCATACGCCAGCGCCGGGGGACTCGATCCGCTGATCTTCATCCCGCATGGCAACATTTCATACGGCAAGCTGGCACAGGCGCTGGAGTATGGCGCGAAGACGTTTCAGGTGGAAGCGAATTTCGATCAGATCCTCGCGCTGGTGCGCACGCTGGCGGAGCGGCTTGGAATCTATTTGTTGAATTCGATCAATCCCTTTCGCATCGAAGGGCAGAAGTCGATTGTGATCGAAATGATGGATCAGCGCGACTGGAAAGTGCCGGACTGGATCGTGCTGCCGGGCGGCAATCTGGGCAATGTTTCGGCATTTGGTAAGGGGCTGCGCGAAATGCTGGAGCTGGGTTTAATCGATAAGCTTCCTCGACTGGGTGTGGTGCAGGCTAAAGGCGCTTCGCCGTTCTATGAATACATGGCGGCGCATGCGGCAAAGCCATTCCATGCGGAGATGAATCCCGAGACGCTGGCGACAGCGATTCGCATTGGCGATCCGGTATCGTGGCCTAAAGCGCAGTTCGAGATTGACACAAGCAAAGGCGTAGTCGAGCGTGTAACAGAGCAGGAGATCGCGGATGCGAAAGCGATCGTCGGGCGGTGCGGGATTGGCTGCGAACCAGCCTCGGCTGCGACTCTGGCGGGCATTCGCAAGCTCACTGCGGCGGGTGTGATCGATCGTGAGGCCGATGTGGTCGCGGTGCTCACCGGCAACGTTCTGAAGGATCCCGATTACATTTTCAAGTACCACACCGGCCAGTTGCAGGCGCCTGGCGGCATAGCGATCCTGCCCACCTTCGGTAATAAGCCGATCGTGGTTGCTAACGACGCGGACCGATTAGCTACCCTGATCGGATAACATGACCGGTCTCAAGCGGGAACTGGGCGCACGCGATCTGACGCTGTTCGCCATCGCCAGCATCACCGGTGCACGCTGGATTCCCGCAGCGGCCCACGCGGGCTCCGGCTCGATTCTGCTCTGGGTGCTGGCGTCGCTGTTCTTTTTGATCCCGCTTGCGATTGCCGTTGCCGCGCTGACGGTTCGACATCCGTCGGCCGGCGGCATGTACGTCTGGACGCGCAAGGATTTCGGGCACTGGCACGGCTTCCTCTGTTTCTGGATTTACTGGATGGCGATCGTGATCTGGTTCCCGAGCGCGGCGATGTTCTATACAAGCGCGGCGGTCTATATGCTGGGGCCGCATTATGCGCATCTGGCCGAGGATCGCATCTATCTGGTGGTCGCTTCGCTGATTGTCATCTGGGTCGGGCTGGGAACAAATATCGTAGGTCTGAAGATTGGCAAGTGGACCGAAAATCTGGGCGCGGTCGCGGCATGGGTGTTGGGCGCGATGCTGGTCGTGGTAGCGGCGCTGATGTGGAGGCGCGGCGGATCGGCCACGGAGTTCCATGTGCTGCCGGATCTGAACTGGGGCACGGTGAATTTCTGGGCAGCGATCGCGTATGGCGTGACCGGCTTCGAAGTGATGGGAATGATGGGTGCGGAGATGCGCAATCCCGCCCGCGATATTACGAAAGCCGCGTGGTATTCGTCGATCTTCGTCACGCTCTTTTATGCCGGCACGACGGCGGCCCTGCTGGTGATGCTGCGGCCGGAGAAGATCAGTGAACTGAACGGCCTCGCGCAGGCATCGGAAGCGGCGGGGCTGGCATTAGGAGCATGGTGGCTCGCGCCCGCGGTTGCGGCGCTGGTAGTTGGCGCGGCGATCGGTCAGTTCGGAGGATTGGGCGCTTCGGTTGCACGCATGCCGTTCGCGGCGGGAGTGGACAATCTGCTTCCGGCTGCGTTCGGAAAAGCGCATCCAAGGTGGGCCACGCCGCATGTCGCCATGATTACTTTCGGAGTGCTGGCATCGGCGCTGCTGATTCTGATTCAGCTGGGCGACACAGCGCGAGTGGCTTACGAGACATTGGTGTCGCTGATGGTGATTGTGGGGTTCCTGCCTTTTGTATATGTGTTCGGCAGCGCATGGATTGCCGGGAAGCGGATCTCAGCGCTATCGGGATGGGCGGTCACGCTGCTGGCGATTGTATGTTCGGTGATCCCGCCCGCGGATACGAAGGTCTGGTTGTTCGAAGGGAAACTCGCGATCGGAACGGTCGCCGTGATTGCTTCGGCGTTCTGGGTCTATCGGCGACAATCACGATACAATTAGTTTAGTCAGGAGCAACACGGCATGGCTTCCATGGAAGAGTTGAATAGAAAATACGCTCGCAGCGGACATCCGTCAATAGAAGAGCTTAAAGAAGCTCAGGGCGTGACTTATTCCGGCGACCCGAAGGACTTGGTCGGAGATTTCTGGCCCGAGGATGAATCCATAGATGATTTTCTCGCAGCTGTTGACGATTGGCGCGGTCATCGCAGGACCGACCCTGCGGCGTGAGAAGTGCGGTTCTCGATACGAACGTCGTTTCGTTTCTTTTCAAAGCCGATACAAGAGCGGATTTGTACGCCGAACATCTTCGAGACAGAGACCTCATCATCTCCTTTATGACGGAAGCCGAACTTGAGCAGTGGGCCCTTCAGTCGAACTGGAGCGCTAAACGGACCGAATGGCTGCGCCTCTATGTAAATGCCAACTTCTCGGTGGTCCCTCATCCACAGATCTGTCACGAAAATGGGCTGAGGTGATGGTCGCTGCGAGAAGAGCCGGACGAAGAATCGAAACGGCCGATGCCTGGATTGCCGCCACGGCCTTGCTCTATGATGCCGTCCTGCTAACCCACAACACCGCCGACTTCCTCGGCGTACCTAACCTCCGCCTGACCGACTAAGCCAACCCCTCACCCCGGTGATTAGCCACAAACTCCTGATCAATTTCCCTCCGTCCCGCAAACCCCTCATGCACCCCGTGCCAGTGCTCAATAGCATCCTCATCCATCCGCCAGCATAAATAAACTTCCTCGCCCCGATAGAGCGTTGGGAAGTCCACCAGTCCGATATCCAGATCCTTCACCAGGACGCCGATCTCTTCAATCTTCTCCATCGCGCTTTTCAAAGCCGAACCGCCCGACTCCCGCTGGTTCTTCCACGCCTCAACCAAAGCCGTATCCACATTCACGCCGCCGCTCATCATGATGCGCTGTGCCAGTTCGTGCAGCCAGGTCTCGGCCTCCCGATACCGGCCCTTCGAATGAACCGCCTCGCGAATCAGCCGCCCCACTTCCGGCAACAGCGCGGTCGCTTCATCCAGCCTGAAGTGGCGGCCCATGCTTACGCGACGACCGCTGTTGATGGACTCGCGCAAGTTATGGCCGGTGGCCCTTGCGCTTCCTGCACATTCGCGTAATGGGTATCGACGTACTTCTCGAGAATGGTAATAAACTCCGCCACAATGGCATCGCCGCGCAGCGTCATCGCCAGTTTGCCATCGATATAAACCGGCGCCACCGGCTCTTCAAACGTACCCGGCAATGAGATCCCGATATTGGCGTGCTTCGATTCGCCCGGCCCGTTAACAATGCAGCCCATCACCGCGACCTTCATCGTCTCGACGCCGTCGTACATGCCCTTCCAGACCGGCATCTTCTCCCGAAGATAGGTCTGAATCTGATCCGCCATGTCCTGGAAGAACGTGCTGGTGGTGCGCCCGCAACCAGGACAGGCCGTCACCTGCGGAGTAAAACTGCGAATCCCCAGCGACTGCAGGATCTGCTGGCTGACCACAACCTCTTCAGTCCGATCGCCATTCGGCAGCGGTGTCAGGGAAGCGCGAATCGTATCGCCAATGCCTTCCTGGAGCAGAATCGAAAGCGCCGCAGTGGTCGCGACAATCCCCTTCGCGCCCAGACCGGCTTCCGTCAAACCCAGATGCAGCGCATAATCGCTCTGCGCCGCCATCGCGCGATAGGCATCCACCAGGTCCTGCACATTGCTCACCTTGGCGCTGAGGATGATGCGATCTTTCGGGAGTCCATGCCGCTCCGCCGCCTCGGCCGAAAGCAGCGCGCTCGCCACAATGGCATCGAGCGTTACCGACCGCGCATCCTTCGGCTCGGCCAGCTTATTGTTGTCGTCCATCATGCGCGTGAGCAGCGCCCCATCGAGCGAGCCCCAGTTCACCCCAATCCGCACCGGCTTGCCATACTCGATGGCCGCTTCAATCATGATGCGGAAATTATCGTCATGCTTCTTGCCAATATTCACGTTACCCGGATTGATGCGGTATTTCGCCAGCGCCCGCGCGCACGCCGGATACTTCTTCAGCAGCAGGTGCCCGTTGTAATGGAAATCGCCAATGATAGGCACGCGCACGCCGAACATGTTGAGCGTCTCGACAATCTTCGGAACCGCCGCCGCCGCGGCTTCAGTGTTAACAGTGACGCGAACCAGCTCGGAACCGGCCTTCGCCAGCGCCATCACCTGGTTCACCGTCGAAGTCACATCCGCCGTATCCGTATTCGTCATCGACTGGACGACAATCGGATGCGACCCGCCCACACGCACGCCGCCCACATTCACCGCCACCGAAGCGCGGCGCTTGATATCTGCCATAAGCGCTTATTTTACCGGATTGCGCAGTACGCCGATGCCTTCGAGCTCCACTTCCACCACATCGCCCGGCGCCATCTTCTTCGTATTGCCCGGAGTGCCGGTGTAAATCAGATCGCCCGGAGTCAGCGTTACATAGCGGCTCACGAACTCGATGACAGTAGGAACATCGAAAATCAGATCGCTGGTTCGCTGCTGTTGAAGAACCTCGCCGTTCACACGAGTTTCCAAAGCCAGGTCGGAATAATCGAGCCCGGTTACGATCCACGGACCCAGCGGAGCAAAAGTATCGCAGCCCTTGGCGCGCCACCACTGGCGGTCCGTATTCCGCTGCCAGTTGCGCTCGCTGACATCATTGCCGCAGGTGACGCCGAAAACCGCCGCGCGCGCTTCTTCGGGCGACGCGTTGCGAACATGGCGTCCGATCACCACAACCAGTTCGCCCTCGAAATGTGTATCGGTTTGATCGGGCGGAAGCTCAATCGGGTCGCCTGGGTTTTGCAGGCTAGTCACGGGCTTGTAGAACATCTCCGGATTCACCGGCGCGGCGCGCGTACCCAGGTGGCTCTTGTAATTCAGGCCCACCGCCAGAATCTTCGGCGGCACGCACGGCGCCAGCAGCTTCACGTCAGCCAAAGCGAACTGCCTTCCGGTAGCGGCGGGCTCATCGAACAGGCCGCCTCTGAGTTCATTCACCATCCCGTTTTCAACCAGACCGTAACTCGCGACGCCTGCCCCTTCAAACCGCGCGTATATCGCCATCTCTCCGACTATACCCCTGCACGCCATGCTACGTCTGCGTTACAATGCAATCGGCCCTCGGATGTTTTCCGGATTTTTTGGGCAAGATTTCCCCTGGCGGTACAAATATGGATAAACCAGCGCAAAACATACAAGACAGTTTTCTGAACAATGCGCGCAAAGAAAAAGGTGTGATTACTATCTATCTTCTGAGCGGCGTGAAACTCTCCGGCCGCATCAAGAGCTTCGATAAGTATTCGCTCGTGCTCGAAACCAACAATCAGGAACAGTTGATTTTCAAGCATGCCATTTCGACCGTGGTAACAATGCGGCCGACAACTCATCATGCCGCTGCCGCGGCGGGTCAGGGCACGAATCATCAGGCCTTGCCTCCCGCGCCCGCGCCGCTGCCTGTTGCGGCTCACCACTCCGAGGGATAGTCGCAACGATCTCGCTCGAGCAGTCTCCGGAAAAAGCAATCCTCGCGGGCTTCGAAAGAGGGCGCGGGTCTCCGTCTGCCGCAGCCGCCGAATCGTTTCGCGAACTCGCGGAACTGGCTATAGGTGCGGGCGCGCAGGTGGTCGGCGAGATGTTTCAGTCGCGGCCGACGCGCGATTCCGCCACTCTGCTCGGTGAAGGCAAGGTGCGGGAGCTGGGAGAATTGGCGGAGGCTGCGCAGGCCGATGTCCTGATCCTCGATAACGACCTCACTCCCACCCAGCAGCGCAATCTCGAAAAGGCCGTCGGCATCCGCGTCATCGACCGTACCCAGTTAATCCTCGACATCTTCGCCAAACGCGCCCGCACTTCCGAAGGACGTCTGCAGGTGGAACTCGCGCAACTGAAATACCTGCTGCCCCGGCTTGCCGGCAAGGGCATTGAGCTCTCCAGGCTCGGCGGCGGCATCGGCACCCGCGGCCCCGGCGAAACCAAACTCGAAACAGATCGCCGCCGCATCGCGGTGCGCATTAAGAAACTCGAGAAGGATATCGAGCATGTGCGCTCGGGCCGAGCGCTGCATCGCGAGAAGCGCAATTCGGTACCGGTCCCGACCGTTTCGATCGCGGGCTACACCAACGCCGGGAAATCCACGCTTTTCAATCGCATCACAACCGCCGGAGTGCTTGCGGATGCGCGCATGTTCGCGACTCTCGATCCGGTGGTGCGCGCGATCATACTGCCTTCCCGGCGGCGCATTCTGCTCAGCGACACCGTGGGTTTCGTGCGCAACCTGCCCACTACACTGATTGAAGCCTTCCGGGCCACCCTCGAAGAAGTGGCGGAAGCGCATTTGATTCTGCACGTCGTCGATGTTTCCTCAGATCAGGCAGCCAATCAGATCTCGGAAGTGTTCCGCGTGCTGGCGGAAATCGGCGCTGCAAAAACGCCCCAGATTCTGGTGCTCAATAAGAGCGACCGGTTGCCTCCCGATTCCGGGTCCGCCGAATTGCAGGGCGCGCGATTACTCGAAGCCGCTCGGCAAAGCACGGCAACACCTTGCGTTCTGGTGAGCGGCCTGACTGGTGCAGGCCTACAGGATCTCTTCGCCCTGATCGACCGTGTGCTGCCTTTCGACATGGTAGAAATCGTACGCTTCCGAATTCCCGCGGGCGATGGAGCGGCAATCGCTTTATTACACGAGCATGGCAAAGTACTGTCGGAGGGATATCATGATAATTCATGCGAGATCGAGGCCAGCGCTCCCGAATCTTTACGTCGCCGTCTCGACCGTTATCTTATTCGGGAGGAGGTTCCACACCCAGGTGGGATATCCACTTTGCCTGTGGAAAATTCTGTGAACAAGTGACTGTTGGAGCTTGTAACCCATTGCTGCATCAAAGCTTGCTCTGGCTTGAACCGAAACGCAGCAAGCGTAGTAAGCCATTTGCAGTGAAGGGTTTAACACTACAAAGGCAGAATTGCAAGTATTCTGGTTCGGCAATATTATTCGGGCGCGGAATTAATATGATTTCCACAGAAGGTGGAGAATCGTGAATATCCCTAACGGCCTTACCATCGCACGGATTTTCTTCGTCCCGCTGCTGGTCGCTGTGCTGGTGCAGGAGCGAAATTTCTTTGCCTGGCGGGGCATCGAAATCTCCAACGACGTTCTTGCGCTGCTGATCTTTTGGGCCGCCGCCGCTACCGATCTGATCGATGGTTACCTGGCCCGCCGATGGAAACAGGTGACCACCATCGGCACCCTGCTCGATCCTATTGCCGACAAGCTGCTGGTCTCGGCTGCGCTCATTGCGCTGGTACAGGTTCGCGTTGTACCAGGCTGGCTGGTGGTTCTGCTGGTGGGCCGCGAATTCGCGGTGTCGGGCTTGCGAAGTATAGCGGCGGCCGAAGGGTATGTCATCAGCGCAAGCGAGTTGGGAAAAACCAAAACGGTCTCGCAGGTGGTTTCCGTTTCGCTGCTTCTGATCGGCATTCATCGCCCCGAGGTTTCGCGCTGGGCCAGCTATTCGTTGTATCTGGTGCTGCTGTTTTCCATCTGGTCGGCAATCGCGTATTTTGGCAAATTCTGGGGCGGCATCGATGTGCGGGTAAAACAGAGGCGCCGTGCCGAGCTGTTACTCGCGGAACGTCAGCGCCGCCGGGCGTTGATAGCCGAGAAGCGCGCTGCGCTTATAGAGCGGCGCAAGGCTAGTATGGAGAGGATTCAACAGGGGGTGCCGCGACCGGCGCGGCCTGAGGGAGCTGGGGCCCTGCCGCCGTCAGCGTGACGGATCGGATCTGGCCTGAAGGACCCAGCGAGTCGAGCGCTTTACCGTTGAGTGAGATCTCGATCCCGCCCGCATTACCCGTTCGCAGTTTCACAAGCTCGCCGGCGCCGATGGCCTTGCTTTCGCCCGCCTTCAGCATGCCCGTAAATACGCTTTTGCCATCGGCTGACGCCTGAACCCACGATTCTTCTTTGGCGGCGACTACTACCTGAACCGGATATTGAGCCGTGGCCGGATCCGGCGGAGGAACAGAGCTCTCGGCAGCGGGAGCGGATGTTTCGACGACGCGAACCGGCGGCGCAGGCGCCGGTTTTGCCGCAGCTTGTTGCGTAGCCGCTTTCACATTTTCGAGAACGGATTCAGTCGGGCGATTGAAGTGAACATAAGCTGCAACGGCCGCGCCAGCGGCAAGCACCGTCCAGGCGATCGAGGCAAGCGCGGAGTTCCAGCGGGGATCCCATAAAGGTCTCCGGGGACGGTTTGGCGGCTGCGGCATCGGCGCGCTCTCCAGATCGAACCGCGGAATCATCGCGAGCAGCGGCTCGGGATCCATTTCCAAAAAGGTTGCATACTGGCGAACGAAGTTGCGGGTAAAAATCAGACCGGGCAGAGAGGCGAAATCTTCCGTCTCGATAGCATGTAGAAATCTTGTGGAAATCTTTGTGGCGCGAGAGATCTCATCGAGCACAAGTTGCCTCTCAACGCGAACGCGCCGCAACGTTTCGCCGACGCCAGACTGGACCAAGCTCCTGCCTCCTACACTTATGGTACAACAACAGTGTTGCCAAGTGTCTTGTTATCAAAGGTTAGCATGAGTACACTCGCGCTGCCAACTGAGCCACCGCTCGCCGCGTACCAGTCCGCTACTCTGGTACCATGCTGCGGCAACTGTTTTTTCTCTTACTGATCCCATCCGCTTTTGCGCAAAATACGCATGGCAAACCGTTCAGTGGGGCTGAAGCTCTGACCCTCACGGGCCGCGCCGTGGCCTTCGGCGTACGCTCGGATGGCTCTCTCGCTATAGGGAAATTACGTACGTGGATTCGGCAACAACTGACCCCGGACGGCTGCGAGGTTTCCGGTGATGCCTTTACCGCACAGACCCCCGATGGCCCTCTCGCGATGGAAAATATCATCGCGAAGTTCCCTGGTAAGTCCGGCCGCGCCATTGCCATCACCGGACACTATGACACCAAGAAGATGCCGAACTTCGTGGGTGCGAATGACGGCGGATCGTCCACCGGCTTTTTGCTTGAGCTTGCGTCCGTGATGAAGACGCGCCCGCACAACGACGACATTTACATCGTGTTCTTCGACGGCGAAGAAGCGGTGCGCGACTGGAGCGCGACCGACAGCGTCTATGGCAGCCGTCATCTGGCGAAAAAGTGGAGCGCCGATGGCACCAACCGCAAATTGAAAGCGCTGATCAATATCGATATGATCGGCGATAAGGATCTGCGCTTCCTGTGGGATGAAACCTCGGTGGCTTCGCTGCGCGAGATGTTCTGGAGCGCCGCCGATCAACTGGGCTACAGCAAGTTCTTTCCGCGCGAAGGCGGGCCGATTGAGGACGATCATAAACCGTTCATCGATGAAGGCGTGCGCGCGCTCGACATCATTAATTTCACTTCGCAAAATACCTTTTGGCACACGCCGAAGGACACCATGGACAAGCTGGGCTCGAGAGGCTTTCAGGTGGTGGGCGACGTGCTTTTACGCGTAATGAAGCAGCTGGAAGATTCTCAGTGAACGGTGTCGTCGTCGTGAACAAGCCCGCGGGCTGGACGTCGCACGATGTTGTGGCGAAGATGCGCGGCATCGCGGGCACCCGACGTGTCGGACATCTGGGCACGCTCGATCCGCTCGCCACCGGCGTATTGCCGCTAATGATCGGACAGACCACGAAACTGGCGCGATTCTGGGAGGGTTCCGAGAAATCATATGAGGCCGTAATCCGATTCGGCTTCGCAACGACGACTTATGATCGCGAAGGCGAGACCGTTGGGCCAGTGGCGGAAGCGCATGTGACAGCGGAGGATATTGACGCGCGCCTCAACGCCTTCCGCGGTCAGATCGATCAGAAGCCTCCGCCGGTTTCTGCGAAGAAGATCGCGGGCGTTCCGGCCTATAAGCTGGCGCGGAAGAATCAGACTGTCGACATTCCCGCCGTGCGTGTCACGGTTCATGAGTTGACGCTGCGATTCGTCGATGGCGACAGCGCGAGCATTTTCGTGCGCTGCTCGGCGGGCACTTACATTCGTTCGATCGCCCATGAGCTTGGAATAGCATTGGGGTGCGGAGCCCATATCGATGCGCTGGTTCGTACCGCTTCAGGACCGTTCACTATAGAGAAGACTTTCACGCTGGAGCAGCTTCAGGAACTCAAAAACGAGGGCCGCCTCGGGGAAGCGATTGCGAAACCAGCCGACTTACTGCCGCATTTCCCGCCGGTGTTTGTGGACGACACCACCGAACGTCACATCAGGCAAGGCCGAGACTTCACGGTCTCGGCATTTCGAGTCAACGCAGGCGCGGAACACGTCAAAGCCATCGGCCCTGCGGGCGACCTGATCGCAATCGGAAAAGTTGCCCTGCCGCATGTTTACCATCCGATCGTCGTTTTGAACGTTTGACGGTCCGATAATCTATCTGTTTGCCTGTCATGAATTTGTTACCGAAGGACGAACGATTTTTTGAGCTTTTTGAGCGCCACGGCCAGATCCTTTGTCGAGCCTCGAAGCTTCTGGTTGCAGGGCTCCACGACGGATATGAAGGAGTGCGGCGGATTCAGGAGGATATCGGCAGTATCGAAGACGAAGGAGACCACGTGGTCCACGATATCTTCAACCGCCTGCGATCCACTTTCATTACACCCTTCGATCCCGAAGACATTCAGGCCCTGGCCACCTCACTCGACGATGTCCTCGACTGTATCGACGATGTTACGTTCCGGATTGTCGCTTACAGGCTCAAGCCAATTCCGCCGGCGGTGCTGACTCTCGCCGACAAGGTGGCCAGCTGCTGCACCCTCCTCGCCGATGCGCTTTCCGCACTGCACCGCAAGAAACCGGTGATCCATCTTTGTATCGAAATCAACCGCCTCGAGAACGAAGCCGACAAGCTGGAGCGCAACCTGCTCGCAGACCTCTTCCGCAACGAAAAAGACCCCATCGAGCTGATCCGGCAAAAGGAAATCTACGAACTGCTGGAAGCGACCACGGACCGGTGTGAAGATGTGGCCGACGTCATCCAGAACGTTTCGGTCAAGAACAACTGATCCGCAATGGGCTCATTTGAACTGGTCGTTTTTATCATCGCCGTCGCGCTGGTTTTCGATTACATCAACGGCTTCCATGACGCCGCCAACTCTATAGCGACAGTAGTTTCAACGCGCGTGCTGACGCCCGGCGTGGCTGTCGTGGGAGCGGCGATTTTCAATTTCCTCGCGGCTTACTTGCTCGGCACCGGCGTCGCCGCAACCATTGGCAGCGGGTTCGTGAATGTCCGTCTGGTAACACCCTGGGTTCTTCTTGCCGGACTGATGGGCGCGATCTTCTGGGACGTTTTCACCTGGTATCTGGCGCTGCCCACCAGTTCCTCGCACGCGCTGATCGGCGGCTATGCCGGCGCGGCGTTCGCCAAAGCGGGATTCAGCGGTCTGGTGGCTGGCAAGTGGAGCATCACGATGGCGTTTATCGTGCTCTCGCCGCTCATCGGGATGGTGGCGGCCTATCTTCTGATGGTTGCCGTTTACTGGGGTTTTCGAAGATTCACACCGTCGCAAATGGACCGGCATTTCCGGCGCTATCAACTCGTTTCAGCGGCCTTGTTCAGCTGCGCGCACGGCACCAACGATGCGCAGAAAACCATGGGGATCATCACGGCCGTGCTGGTTGCGGGAGGTCTGCAAAAAGACTTCCATGTTCCGCCGTGGGTGATTGCGGCATCGAGCACGGCCATTGGACTGGGCACCATGAGCGGTGGATGGCGCATTGTCCGCACCATGGGAACCCGGCTCACACGCCTGCAGCCTCGCAGTGGATTCTGCGCGGAAACAGGCGCCGCGATCTCAATTCTTCTCGCCACCTGGATGGGGCTTCCCGTGTCGAGCACCCACGCTATAGCCGGGGCCATTGCGGGCGTGGGTTCCATTCAGCGAACCCGCGCCGTGCGCTGGCATGTGGCAAAGGGAATCGTGACGGCGTGGGTACTGACCATCCCGGCGGCGGCGCTTGTTTCCGCGATGATCTGTTACGCCATGCGGCTCTTTATTCCGGGCGTTTGAAAGACTGCACCAGCGCGCGCAAGCCGTCGGTCCGGCGGGCAAATGCCGTATAAACGTACTGATGCACCATCGATCGGCCATGACGATTGTTGTGGGGTGCCTGGTTCTGTGGCTCATTCTTTTCAGAAGCCAGCCGCGCCGGAGGCGGCTCATTTT
>Ga0302319_10013156_pt1 | contig 15532 bp, 8 predicted proteins | sample Bog_T0_2_FD_203319 | JGI IMG/M metagenome (GOLD analysis project Ga0302319, IMG submission 203319) | Peat permafrost microbial communities from Stordalen Mire near Abisko, Sweden - Bog_T0_2 | ecosystem: Environmental > Terrestrial > Soil > Wetlands > Peat | place: Sweden: Abisko, Stordalen Mire... | reverse complement strand
CACATTGTGCGCCATGATAACGCGCCATGAACCCGACACTGGCGCAACGAAGCCTCGGGCCGGGCCGGAATCGGCCGAAAACGGGGGGCCTTACCGTATGAAATCGCAGGGCTGCGGGAGGCACACCTATGCCGGTTTTCTGTTCCACTCAGCCGCACAGGCCGAATCCTGCGAACCGACGGCGGCCAGCACGGAGTCGCCCAGGATGTCAGGGGGCGTGCGGCCGACGATGTCCCCCAAAGGCAGCCTGGCGAAGTCGGCGTAGGCGGGATTGACGTAACGATAGCGTCCGTCCGCATCCAGCAGGGCGATGCGCGTCGGGATGCAGTCGAACATGGCCGCAAGTTGCGACGGGCTGAGCGCGCCGAGCGCGCTGTGCGGGGGCATGTTCATCCTTGAGCGGGGACGAAGATGTAGCCGGCGCCGCGCAGGGTCTTGATCAGTTCCGGATGCAGCGGATCGCGTTCGATCTTGCGGCGCAACCGTGTGATCCGGACGTCGATGCTGCGGTCGAAGACCTCGGTGCCGCGTTGGTGCGCCAGGTCGAGCAGGCGCTCCCGACTCAGCGCGCGGTTGGGGTTGCGGGCGAACACCGCGAGCAGGTCGAATTCCATTGCGGTCAGCGGAATCGCCGCCCCATCCGGTCCCAGGAGTTGGCGGGCGTCGAGATCGAGAACCGCGCCGCCGAAGCGCACGCGCTGTATCCCGGCCCGCTCGACCGGGACATCCGCCGCCGGCCCGCTGCCCTGGCGCCGCAGCAGGGCCCGGATCCGCGCGCGCAGTTCCCGCAGGTCGAATGGCTTGGTGACGTAGTCGTCGGCACCCAGCTCCAGCCCCGCCACGCGGTCCACCACCGTATCGGCGGCCGTCAGCATCAGGATCGGTACGGTGCTGCGGGCACGGACACGGCGCGCGACCGAAAACCCGTCCTCGCCCGGCAAATTGATGTCGAGAATCAGCAGGTCCGGCACGTACGCTGCCAGTTCGGCATCGCATTGGACGCCATCTCCGGCGATGCGCACGACAAACCCGTGACACATCAGGTACTCCGCCACCATTTGGCTCAGTTCGGGCTCATCGTCCACGACGAGCAGCTTGGTCGGCTCCGCTCCCACCCGCTAACCCCAGAGTTGTCCCCCTCTCGTAGCGATCTATCGCACTTCGGGGCGACCTTCCACAATTACCATCGATGAGACGCGCCGCAGTTCCTCCGCCAGCGCGACGCCCCGCGGCCAGCGAGGTCGCCGAGATCAGCGGCGCCGGGGCCAGGATGTCGATGGCCGCGCCAGCGCGGGAATTGCTGCGCCGCCCGGCCACCGCCCGGCGCGCGATGAACCACACACGGCAGCCTGATGGCGCACCGCTTCGAGACGGGCTCGGTAGAGAAAGGCTGGCAGCAGCGGGTGGCCCAGGAGGGCCCGATCCAATCGGCCGATTGCCCCGCCGCGTGTTCGAGGGCACCGGTGAGAATGGGATCGACCCGGAGGCGGGTGGTGCCGGGTTGCGCTGCACCGTCGCGATGCAGGGATGTCCCCTGCGCAAAGCGACGCGTGTGGTGTCTGGGGGCGCCCCGAGTCGCTCCGCCGACCGTCTGCGCTCGGTCGAACCCGCCCTGACTCGAAGTCCTATTGTTAAGAACAAAGAGGGGATATCTACAGACATCCCGTGGAGTCTATGGGCGCGCCTGTTGTGGAGTCTGGGGGCGCGACTCGGCTTTTTCCCTTGGAGTCTATGGGCACATACTAATAGATAAGAATCAAATAGCTCTTCAAATAGTTCACGCCCATAGACTCCAAGGTTGCGGGAGGGGCAACATGCCTGCAACGGTGACGACATGGCGGAAGTTCACCAACTCATCGTGAGACAGGGCATTGAAGAAACACGGCGGCAAGCCGTGACCAAGCACGAACGCATGGTTATCGAGGCGGCGTACCAGGTACTATCCGACGATGCTGAAAAGATCGGGTTCACCTACAGCGGCTTCGCCCTGACTAGTCTGCCGCATAAGCCGCAAACAGAGTTGGTGTGGAAGCGGGACGGCCATAACCTGACGATGCTGGTCGAAAGTGGCCGGGACAGGGCTGGTAAGCCCCTCGGTCTTCCCTACGGCAGCTACGCGCGGTTCATTCTGCTTTTCTTACAAAGCGAGGCGATCCGGACCACCTCGCGGGAAGTAGAACTGGGCCGTAGCATGCGAGTCTGGCTCGGTACCATGGGGCTGTCGATCGGGGGCACAACCTACAAAATGGTCAATCAGCAAGCCCGCCGGATCTCCGGGTGCTCTCTCACCTTCTTTGCCGACCGTGCTGGTGCGCAGATCAAGAGCCGCGGCGGCTTCGTCAAGACCGAGATAACCATGACAGAGACACTCGGCGATCAGCCATCACTTTGGCAGGACAGCGTTTTGCTGGACGAGGACTTCTACCGCGCGCTTCGTGAACACCCGGTACCGGTCAGCGAGACGGCACTTCGGGCTATCGGGCCTCGTTCCATGGTGATCGATATCTATGTCTGGCTCGCCTATAGACTCCATGCGCTGCGGAAGGACATGGAAGTCGGCTGGCCTGCCCTTCACGCCCAATTTGGAGCCGGATTCGACCGCTTGAGGCGATTTCGAGAACACTTCATTGATTGCTTGAACCTGGCCGTGGCCGCCTATCCAGAGGCTCGCGTGGAGATCGGCGAGCGTGGCGTGATTTTACGACCTTCTCGCCCCGCTATTGCCAAGGTCTAGCGCCCACAGACTCCACTCCTGGCTGGTCAATCCAACCCCTACGACCGCCGGACCATAAGGCCCTCCTGGGGAAATTGGAATTCCTTTCCTCAATAGCTTGGAGAAAGAGAGGAATTTCCTCCGACAAGAGGATGTCCCCGCAGAGGCTGGCAGGCTACCCTGAAAACAGAGCCTTTGCCCTCTCACCGCCATAGTTGCAAACCCTACGGGTATTTTCAACCATGGCGGAGCGGCTCAGACCGCTGGCTAACTCCGTGGGCAACCATCAGAGCGGCGAGCAGACGACGGACTTTCATCACAGTGTCCTTCCTGTCAGCTCAGGCTCATCGAGCTGACAACGAATCCGATGCCTGTGATCCGAGCGCCCGACGCAGACGTGCAAAAATTACGACATTTGCGGCAGGTTCAGGAAGCACGGAGATTCCAGGTTTTTCCCTCGCAAAACACCCATGCGGCAGTGGCCACTTCAGCAATATGTTTTACGAGGCACTTCGGAGTGCCCGCGTGAAGCTGGGGTACCGAACAGGGGATGGCAGACTGGCCACCAAAGCAGCCGGAACGGCCCAGGGAACTCGTCCGAGATGGTAAGTTGATCAGCGCGGGAGCCAGAACCTTTGACGTTCACCCAGCGACCATCCATCGCATCTTGGAGGGATCGGAATCCTTATGCTACTTTTCTGTTCCGGTCAGCCGCACAGGCCTAACAGAGAATAAGGGACGTGGAGCAGGTCTTACCCATCGCGCAGTTTGCCACTGATTCGCTGGAGCCCCGCCAGCGGTTCGACGCATGGCGTAATCTTGTCTCCACCGTCTTCGAGGCCACACCGCCGGATGACCTTTCCGGCCTCGATTATCCGGCGCACGCCACATCGGTGCATTTCGGCAGTGTCTTCGTGGTCAGCGTTGCCGCGGCGTCCCAGCATTTCACCCGCAGCCAGCGACTGATCGCGGCCGAGGGGCTGGATCATTATTTGATTCAGGTCTACCGCCACGGCGTTTGCGACGGAACTTATGGGGAGGTACAGAACACCGTCCACCCCGGCGACATCAAGGTCATCGACCTGGCGCGCCCGTTCAATACATTCAACACACAATTCGACAATATCACACTGACGATTCCGCGCCCCGCTTTGGCGCCGCTGCTCGACCGGCCGGCCGCGATGCACGGGACGGTGCTGGGACGCAATACGCCGCTGGGACGCGTCGTGGCCTCGCACCTGCGGGAATTGTCCGCCAATGCCGCCAGCCTGACCCCGACGGAGGGCGCCGCGGTCGCCGCCGCCACCGTGCGCCTGGTCGCGGCCTGCCTGGGCGCCAACCCGCGGGCGCGCGACGAGACAATGCCGTACAAGGCCGCAGCGATCGGCCAGGCCGTGCGCGATTTCATCGACCAGCACCTGGCCTCGCCGCTGCTGGAGCCGGATACGCTCACACAGCGCTTCCATATGTCACGCACGCAGTTGTACCGGCTGTTCGCCGAGGAAGGCGGGGTCGCGGCCTATATCCAGGCGCGGCGGCTGCAACGCTGCTTCCTGACGCTCTCCCATCCCGGGCACGCGCGGCGCGGGATCGGGGAGATCGCGCTGGGCTGCGGCTTTGCCAGCGAGGCGCATTTCAGCCGAGCCTTTCGGCGGGCCTTCGGGATAACGCCAAGCGAGGCGCGGGCGGCGGCCTCGGTGCCGGGGTTGCTGCGGCCGGCCGGGCGGGACGGATTCCTGAACGAATGGATGCGCGGGCTGCGGCCCGGGTTCACCGACGGCCTGACGCCAGGCTGACACCCGACCGGGACGCTCGGTCAAACGATTTGGAACGCCCGGTCAAGGCGTTGGCGATCCCCGCCCGTTACAATCCCCTATGTCGGCGCTGCATCGCATCGGGCAACCGGCGCTGACGGATTGATGTCGGTTCGCGCCGCCGCCTGGGCGTGTCTCGTGGGTCTGCGGCCAATCCGACCCGATCACGACGCTGGGGAGAGCAACCGTTATGACCGGCATCACTCTGACGGATAGTCCCGTCCAGCTAACAATTCTTAGTGTGTCCTCGCAGAATCCGGTGCTTGTTCCCGCAAATGTGGATTTGGATGGCCTTGCCCTGGAGTCGACGGTTAATTGGACGCTCACCAATCAGGGCCAAATCGAATGCCTTCCGGGGGTTCTCGGGAGTTTCTACGGCATCCCCCTCTTCATCACCAGCGGCTCAATCAACAATAGCGGCAAGATCATCGGCAGCTACGACTTTTTCGCCATGCAGGCCACCGGGTCGGTCAAAGTTACGAACTCCGGCGAGATAGCAGGCCGCGCCGGCGGATTCGACGGCCTTAGCGGCACCGACACCATCATCAACAGTGGCTACATCAGTTCGGTTAACTTCACCGGTACCCTCGCCCAGACGGTCATCAACTCCGGGTCCATCGCTTCGCTGACGCTCGTCAACGGCAATGACCTGGTCGAACGCGATGTCGGGGGCACGTTCGGCGCGATTTCGGCGGTCGGCACGTCCAACCGGCTGGCGCTTGGCGGTGTCGGCGGCCAATTGACCGGCCTTGCGACAAAATACGCCGCGTTCGACACCGTCAGCATCCTGGCGGGCGCCAGTTGGACGCTGCCCGCGGGCAACACGATCAGCGCGACGGAAGCCGAGGGGCTCACCATCGCCGGCACGCTGATCAATGGCGGATCGTTCGCCAGCGAAGTGCTGCTCAGCTACGGTGGCAACCTCACCAACCTGGCCGGCGCCCGCATCGACGACGGCGGCCTCGCCGGCGTGGCCAGCCCGTACGGCCAATCGACGATCATCAACGCCGGGACCATCTTCGGTTCCTTAACCGGCGTCAACCTGTCCGGTAGCGGCGCGGTGACGAACAGTGCCGGGGGACTGATCGCGGGCGGACTCGGCGCCGTCGGCGTCTTTACCAACGCCATCAATCCCACAATCACGAATTTTGGCACGATCAACAGCGGCTTCGGCGTCCTCATGTTGGGTGCCGCCGCAACCCTGGTGAACGGCGGGTTGATCATCGGCTCCGGCGGAACCGCCGTGAATGACAACCAGGCCGGCGTGCTCGTCCTCGACCCGGGCGCGAGCTTCTCGGGAAAGGTGCAGTTTGGGGGCGGCAGTTCGCTGCTGCTGGCAGGGACCGGTGCAACCGGCACGTATGCTGGCATCGATGGCACGTCGTTCGGCGGTTTCTCCAACGCAACCGTCGTGGCCGGCGCGCAATGGGCCCTGACCGGGACGAATTCGGTCCCGGCGGGGATCACCCTGTTCGGCGGCCTCACCAACCAGGGTGTGCTGGGCAACGGCGTGATACTGGCCACCGGCGGAAGTTTCACCAATGCTGCGACCGGCACGCTCAACGGGTCGACCGACGCCGTGCTGGCTGACGCAGCCGGGACCCTCGTCAACGCGGGCAGGATCAACGGCGCAGCCGGCTTCAGCGGCGTGCGGCTGGTCGCCGGGGGAACGCTGAACAACACCGCGTCGGGCTATATCCTTGGCGGGGCCTACGGTGTCAGGATCGCCACGGTCGGCGCCTCGATCACCAACACCGGCACCATCTACGGCGTGATCGGCCTGGGCGCGACGACAGGCAGTGTCACCGTGACCAACGCCGGGACCATCCGGTCGCATGGCAGCACCGTCGCCACGTTCACGGGTTCCAACAACCGCCTGATCCTGGACGCCGGCGAGGTGATGGCCGGCGCAGCCGGAGGTGGCGGCACCAACGATGTGCTGGAACTGACGACCGGCAGTGCCGCAACCGGGACGCTGACCGGATTGGGCACGTCCTTCACAGGTTTCAGCGCCATCCAGGTGGATTCCGGCGCGACCTGGTCGATGACCGGTTCAGGCACCATCGCCGGAGACACCCTCAGCAACGCCGGCTCGCTGAGTGGCGCCTTCACCGTCGGTAGCGGTGGACGCGTCCTCAACACCGGATCGCTGGGCGGCGCGATCACCGTCGGCTCCGGCGGCAGCGCCATCAACACGGGCTCGCTCAGCGGGCCGGTCACAGTTGGGGCGGGCGGCTATCTGACCAATGCGGCCGGCGGGATCATTTCCGGTGCCGGTGACGCGCTGTTCGGTTCTGGTTCGGGAACCATCCTGAACGCCGGGCAGATCGTCGCCGGCCCGCGGCGCAGCGGCGTGCATTTGTCCGGCGGTGGCACGCTGACCAACCAGGCGGGCGGTATCATTCGCGGCGCCTATTACGGGGTCAACATCGACACCACCGCCCCGACGATCGTCAACGCCGGCACGATCTACGGCACCACCGGCATTCTGGCGGTCGTGGGCGGCGTCACCGTGACGAATGCCGGCACGATCACGCCGCATAATGGCGCCGGGGTCCTGCTGAGCGGGGCGAACAACCGGCTGGTGCTGGACGCAGGCGAGGTCATCAACGGCAATCTCGTCGGCGGCTCCGCGGCCAACGATGTCCTGGAACTGGCCCAGGGGACTGCGGCGACGGGCACGCTCGTCGGGTTGGGCGGGACCAGCGTCACCGGGTTCGGAAGCGTGACAATCGACGCGGGCGCGACCTGGTCGATCAGCGGCACGCCCAGCTTCGGATCCGGCCTGCCGCTGTCGAATGCCGGAACGCTGACCTCGCCCGTGACCCTGGCGGCCGGCGGGCAGTTCACCAACACCGCCGGCGCAAGGCAGGTCGGTGGGGTCGTGGAAGCCGGCGACGCAACCGTCGTCAACAGCGGCCTGATCACGGCGAGTACCGACGCGATCGACATGCTCTCGGTCGGCACCGTCACCAATACCGGCACCATTTCGGGCGCCGTCGGCGTCAGAGCCAGCGTCAGCGGTGTCACACTGACGGCCAGCGGCACCATCCTGGGTACCGCCGGTGCGGCCGTGTCGCTGACCGGCGCCAACAACCGGCTGATCGTTGACGCCGGCGCGGTTCTGGCCAGCGCCATCGGCGGCAACGCCACGAACGACGTACTGGAGCTGGCGACGGGTGTCTCGGCCGCCGGCACGCTGGCCGGATTCGCCACCGGCTTCAGCGGATTCAATGCGGTGACCATCGACGCGGGCGCACGCTGGTCGTTGGGCAATGCGGCCACCTTCAACGCGGGCTACAATCTCAGCAACGCCGGCACCCTGACCAGCACCGTCACCCTCGCGGCGGGGCGCCTCACCAACGCCGCGGCCGCAACGATCGCCGGTGCAACCTACGGCGTCGTCGGCACCGGGTCGGCCACCATCACCAACGCCGGAACGATCAGCGGCAGCGCCAGAGGGGTCAATCTGACGGGCGCAAATAACCGGCTGATCCTCGACGCGGGCGAGGTACTCGCCAGTGCCACAGGCGGCAGCGGCGCGGGTGACGTGCTGGAGCTTGCAACCGGTCCCGCGGCCATCGGCACGATTACCGGCATCGGCACGTCATTTACCGGCTTCAGCGTCATCGGCGTCGATGCAGGGGCCACCTGGAGCCTCGCTGGCAACAACACCCTCGCCAGCTCGGTTTCGTTGATCGTTTACGGCACGCTGAACGGCACGATGAACCTGCTCTCCGGCAGCAGCGCCACGGTCGCCGCGACCGGAACGGTGAACGGGTCGGCCGATGGGTTCTGGAGCCACGGGGTGGCGACGATCGACAACCTCGGTGTGATCAACGCCGCCGGATCGCGCAGCGGCGTGCTGATGACCGGCGGCGGATCGTTATTCAACCAGACGGGCGGTTTCATCCACGGCGGCAATTACGGCGTGCGGATCTACGCGGCGGGCGCCACCGTCACCAATGCGGGCTCGATCGACGGCTTTACCGGCATTTACGCCTCCGTCGCCGGTGTTACGGTGATCAATTCCGGCGCCATATCGTCGCGCGGCGGGGCGATCGTGCTGCTGAGCGGCACCAACAACCGGGTCGTCCTGGATGCCGGCGAGGCCATGGCCGGGGCGATCGGCGGCAGCACGTCCAGCGACGTGCTGGAGCTGGCAACCGGCGCCGCCGCAACCGGCACGCTCAGCGGTCTCGGTACCAGCTTCACCGGGTTCGATACGGTGACCGCCGATGCATCCGCGGACTGGAGCCTGACCGGCGGCAACACGATCGAAGCCGGCGTTCGCCTGCTCGACGCCGGCATCCTGGCCGGGGCGATATCGCTGGTCTCGGGCGCCAGCGTGACGATCGCCGCGACCGGCACGATCAACGGCACCGGTGACGGGCTGGACGTGACCGGTGCGGAGGTGGTGGACAATGCCGGCCGGATCAACGCGGCGGCGTCGCACAGTGGCGTGCGGCTGACCGGCGCCGGCACGCTGCGCAATGAGGCCAGCGGCTTCATCGATGGCACCTACTATGGCCTGCGGATCGACGCCGCGGGTGCCACGATCACCAATCTGGGCACGATCTACGGCGGCACCGGGGTGTTCGCCGATGTGGCCGGCGTCACCGTGACCAACGCCGGCACCATCCTGTCGGGTGGCGGCGCCATCATGGAATTGGCCGGTGCGAACAACCGGCTGGTGCTGGACGCCGGCGCGGTGCAGGCGGGCGCGATTGGCGGCAGCGGCGTCAGCGATGTGTTGGAGCTGGCCACCGGGACCGTGGCCACCGGCACCCTGGCCGGCCTGGGCAGCGCCGTCATCGGTTTCAATACGCTCGCAGTTGACGCCGGCGCCAACTGGTACCTGGCCGCCGCCGCCACGCTGACATCCGGGATGACCCTGCAGGACACCGGCACCGTGACGGGCGCGATCACGCTGGCAGCGGGGGCTTTGGCGACCATCGCCTCGGGCGGTTCAATCGGTGGCACCGTCAATGGGCTGTTCGCGTCCGGGGCGGCGACGATCGACAACGCAGGCCGCATCACAGCGGCGCCATCTCATGCCGGTGTGACGCTGACCGGTGGCGGCAGCCTCACCAATGAGGCCAGCGGGTCGATCCTGGGGTCGTATTACGGCGTGCGGCTCGCCAATACCGCCGCCGCCATCGTCAACCGGGGCACCATCTCGGGGTTTACCGGGCTTCAGGCGCTCGTGGGCGGGGTGACGGTGACCAACGCCGGCACGATCCAGTCGGGCGGCGGCGGGATCGTGTTGTTGAGCGGCGCCGGCAACCGGCTGGTCCTGGACGCCGGGGCCGTGGAAGACGCCCGCGTCAATGGCACAATCCAGGCCGGGGTTGCCGGCGGCATCAGCGGCGGTTACGGTGGCAATGACGTGCTGGAACTGGCGGCCGGCCCCAGCGCCACCGGCACGCTGAGCGGACTGGGCAGTATCGTCACCGGCTTCGACTCCGTCACCCTGGATGCCGGCGCAAGCTGGATGCTGACCGGCACCAACGCGATCGGCGGCGGCATGGCGTTCACCGTCGCGGGTACCATCGGCAACGCCGGCCTGGCGGACGCCACCTTCGTCTTGCTGGCCGGCAGCACGCTGACCAACAGCGCAACCGGGACGATCAACGGCACCACGGATGGCTTGGTGGTCAATAGCGCGGCCACCCGCGGCAATGCCGGCACGATCACCGGCATGACCGGGATCGACGCCACGGTTGGGGGCGTCACACTGACGAATACCGGCACCATCCTGTCCAACGGCGGTTCGGTCGTCCTGCTGAGTGGTTCGAACAACCGGATGATCCTGGGCGGCGGCGCGGTGCAAGCCGGCGCCTTTGGCGGCGGCGGCAGCAACGACGTGCTGGAACTGGCCGTTGGCCGCAGCGCCGTTGGCACCCTGACCGGGTTGGGCAGCACCTTCTCCGGCTTCACCGGCGTCACGCTCGACCGCGGGTCCAACTGGTCGTTCAGCGGGACGAACACCCTGGCCGCCGGTACCAGTTTTGCCATTGCCGGCAATATGTTCGATACCGGCACGCTGACCAACGCCGGCGTTATTGACCCGGCCGGCCTGTTCGTGGTGGCAGCCGGCGGGGTCTTTACCAACGCGGCGAGTGGTTCGGTGACCGGCGGCTTCTTTGGGGTCGTCGGCGGCGGTGCCGGGACCATCGTCAATGCGGGCTCGATTGCCGGTGCGGCCCAGGGCATGTATCTCCAGGCCGGCGGCGTCCTGACCAATGCGGCGAGCGGCAGCATCCATGGCGGCGAATACGGGATCATGATCTTGGCCGGGGCTGCCACGATCACGAACCTGGGGACGATCGGCGGCCGCTACGGGGTTGTCGGCCGTTCCGGCGGCGTCACCGTCGTCAACGCCGGCGCGATCCTGCGGGATCCCGGCTTCGGGGCGGGCCCGGCGGTTTCCCTCGGCGCCGGCAACAACCGTTTCGTGGAGGATGCCGGCGCGACGGTCGGCAACGTCTTCGTGACCGGCAGCGGCAACGTCCTGGAACTGGCCGCCGGCACCGCCGCGACCGGGACCATCGCCGGAATCGGGCCGTCCTTCACCGGCTTCGGGTCCGTCACGGTGGACGCCGGGGCCGCCTGGACGCTGACGGGTGCAAACACGTTGGCCACCGGCACCACATTCACCAACGCCGGCTCGCTGACTGTGTCCGCCGCCACGCTGACCGACGCCGGCGCACTGGTGAACAACGGCCAGATCCTCATCGATCCCAGTTCGGTTACCGTCGCCAGCCTGGCGGGCATCGGCACCGTGACCATCGGTGCCGGCAGCACGCTTGACGTCACCGGCAGCATCTCCGCCGGTCAGACGATCGTCTTTGCCGACGCCACCGGCGTGCTGGACCTCGGTGCTCCCTCCCAGGCTTCGGGGGTCATCGGCGGTTTCGTTTCAGGCGACATCATCGATCTGACCGGCATCGCTCACGCCGGTAGTGACAAGGTCAACCTGCTCGCCGGCAACACGCTGCAGGTGATCACCGGCAGCGGCACAATCGACCTGGACCTGGCGCCATCCGCCAGCTTCACGGGCGATTACTTCCACCTCTCCGCCGCCGGCGGTGGCAGCCAGGTCAGCGAGGACCAGGTCGCCTGCTACCTCGCCGGCACGCTGATCCGCACCGACCGGGGCGAGGTTCCGGTCGAAACGCTCGCCATCGGCGATCAGGCCGTCACCCTGTCGGGCGAGGCCCGACCGATTAAGTGGATCGGCCGGCGCAGCTACGCCAGCGTCTTTGCCAAGGGCAACCGCGACGTGGTGCCGATCCGCATCGCCGCCGGCGCGCTGGGCGACAACCTGCCGGTGCGCGACCTGTTCGTCTCGCCGCTGCATGCCCTGTTCCTCGACGGCGTGCTGATCCCGGCCGAACACCTGGTCAACGGCGCCTCGATCACCCGCTGCGACGACATCGACCCGATCCGCTACTTTCACGTCGAACTCGACAGCCACGACGTGATCTTCGCCGAAGGCGCGCCGGCCGAGACGTTTGTCGATTGCGACAGCCGGCTGATGTTCCACAACGCGGCGGAGTTCGCGCAGCTCTATCCCGGCGACGCCGCGCCTGCCTGGGCGTTCTGCGCGCCTCGGGTCGAAGCCGGGGAGACGCTGATCCGCATCCGCCGCACCATCGACTCGCGCGCCGGCCTGGCAGGATCAGACGACAACGTGCCCCCGGGTCCGCTGGAGGGCCATCTGGACGGCATCAACGGCCCGCTGATCACCGGTTGGGCGATTGATCCAACCCGTCCGACCCAGCCGGTGGTCCTGGAGCTGCTGGACGGCGACGGCGTGATCGCGCGCGTCACCGCCAACCGCTACCGCGCCGATCTGGAGGCGGCGGGCATCGGCGATGGGCGGCACGCGTTCGCGGTGCGGCTGGCCTACGGCCTGTCCGCCGCGGTCGCTCACGAACTTCGCGTCCGGCGCGCGGCCGACCAGGCCGAATTGCACGGCTCGCCACTGATGATCCCGCCAGGCGCGCCGGACGATCGGTTAATCGCGGCGGACCAGGCGATCGTGGCGGCGGCGGATAGTGCCCGCGATACCGCCGATCTCGACGCGCTGCTGACAACCCTGCTGGCGCAGGTCGACCAGGTGCGCCAGCGCCGCGCGACGCGCCATCCGGTTGCGCGGGACTCCCAGGCGCTGATCACCTGGGCGGAGGAGCGGCACCAGCGTCCGAAGCGCGCGCTGGTGATCGACGACCGGCTGCCCCGACTGGACCGGGATGCCGGATCCAACGCGGTGATCAGCCATGTCGCCGCACTGCAATCCCTGGGCTGGAAGGTCGAATTCATCGCCGCTCGTGAGCTGAGCGCCACGGCCCCGGCCGCGGAGCCGCTGGAGGCGCTTGGCGTGACCTGCCATCGGCTGCCGCATGCGTCCTCGGTGGAGGACGTGCTGCGCCGCCATCACGGCCGGTTCGACTTGGTCTACCTGCACCGGCTGTCGAACGCCGAAGCCTATGCCGGGCTGAGCCGAGCATGGCAGCCGAAGGCGCGGCTGGTGTATAATGTGGCGGATCTGCACCACCTGCGGCTGGCCGGTCAGGCCAGGCTGGAGGGTTGCCTGGAGGCGATGGCGGACGCGCGCTGGACCCGGCAGCGCGAGATCACGGCCATGCGGATGGTGGACGCCGTGATCACCCACTCGACAGCCGAGGCGGCCTATTTAGCGCGCGAGGTTCCCGGTGCCGCGGTGCATGTCGTGCCCTGGGCGACACCGTTGCGTGCGCAGCCGCAGCCGGTCGAGGCGCGGCGCGGCGTGGCGTTCATCGGCAGCTACGACCACGCCCCGAACGTCGATGCGGTGCGCTGGTTGGCTGAGGCGATCATGCCGCTGGTCTGGCAGCGGCAACCGGACCTTCCGTGCCTGATCGCCGGCAGCGGCTGGCCGGCAGATCCGCCCTTCCTGCGCCACCGCTCGGTCACGGTCATCGGATCGTTGCGGCAATTGGGGGACCTGTTCGACGCGGTGCGGCTGACTGTGGCGCCGCTGCGCTTCGGGGCCGGGGTGAAGGGCAAGGTGCTGGACAGCCTCGCGGCCGGAATGCCTTGCGTCATGACGCCCGTCGCGGCGGAGGGCATTGCGTTGCCCTCCACGCTCCAGGGGTTGGTGGCGGGCGAGCCCGCGGACCTGGCGGACGCGATCTGCCGGCTGCACGACGATCCCGAGGCACTGCGGGTCACCGGTGAGGCGGGGCGGGCCTTGATCCGGAGCACGTGCAGTGAAATCGCGGTTCGCCAGGCGATGGACGCGGCGCTACGGACGCAACGGGGCGCAGCGCAGGGGCCAGTACGGCATTCCGCATGAACCGGATTGAAACGGGCGAAGGCTCCATGCGCGTCCAACCGCCATTAGCTTATGGTGGCCCTTTATCCCGTCATGGCCAGACAGCTCGGCTCATGAAGGGCAAGTGTCATTTTTCAAAGTCGACTGCATTGGTTACCATTGGAATCTAAAGCTTTCTATGTTGCGCTATTCAGATCGCAATCTTCTCGACCTCATCGAGCGAAATCTCATCGCTTCTTCTGTCATAAAGCCCCGTCGTCCTCGGCGACGCCTTTCCTCGACTCTGCTAAATCCGTAAACCCGTAAACCCGTAAATACGTAAAGCCGTATATCAGGGTTTTCGCCTAGCCATGAAACCATAAACCCGTGTATGCGCCTTCCCATGCCAGTTCTGACGATCACCTCCAGGAAGGGCGGCTGCGGGAAAACCATGCTCGCTGCCGTAGTGACCGGCTCGCTCGCCGCCCAAGGGGTGGACGTGGCGTTGCTCGATTCTGATCCAAACGGTGGCGCCCATCGGTGGGCCACGCAGACCCACCCCGGCGGGACGATCCACGCCTATGCCGAGGCGGACGCCGAACGGTTGGCCGAGTTGCTGCCGACGCTCGCCGCGCAGCATGCTGCTCTGGTGGTAGACACCGCTGGGTTCGGCAACCAGGCCGCGGCGGTCGCCATCGCCGGCGCCGATCTGGTGCTGGTCCCGGTGTCGCCGGGGGAGGGCGATCTTGTGGAAGCCCAGCGCACGGTGGCCTTCGTCAGCGGGCTCAGCCGCAGCACCCGGCGCACCATCCCGGTCAAGGTGGTGGCGAATCGTATCCGCAAGGGCACCTCGATCTCCCGGCATGTCCTGGCCGAACTGGACACGCTGGAGTTGCCACACCTTCGCACGGCTATCAGCGAGGCGGTTGCGTACGCCGAGATCGGCTTTACCGGCGCGATGCCGGCCGAGGGGGCGCCGGCGGCGGAAGTCGCCGCGCTACTGGCCGAGTTGCGCGAAGCTGGCGGCCTGCCTTGACGGAAACATGACGTTACGGGAATTCGGATATACGGGAACACGTAAAGGCGTAGATATGACTATCAAGACGTTCAAAAGCGCCAAGGCACCAGCCGATGCGCAGACCTTGCGGCAGGTCGCGGCCGACGCGGGCCGGGTTCTGCCCTCCGCTGTCGTGCGGCGGGACCGGAAAACAGTGCTCATCAACGTGAAGGTCAGCGAGGATTTGGCAATCGCGCTGGCCGAACGCGCCGAGGCCGATGGGATCACCCAGAAGCAGGTCATAACCCGCGCGCTTGCCGCGGCTGGCCTGCCGGTCGATCAACTCGACCTGGAGGATAGGACGCCAAGGCGGCGGCGGGCTGGCCGGAACTAACCAACTCGCCTTCTGGTACGCATAAGGGGACGCAACGGGAACGAGGCGTCTGTCGGAAAACCCTTCCGCATTGGTTTCCGCACACGGTCCCATTCCGACAGGGGTTCTCGCACAAGGAATCGAGCCATTTTAGCGTTTAACCCAATCACTTGACGAATGTCGGGAATCAACTGTTTTCCGTTATCGCCCTCGACGCATACCAAGTGGTCGAAACGGCACAAGCTGTTGAATTCCAACAGAATCCGGTCATCTCCGTTCTGCTTCTGTCCCCTTATGCGTACCAGAAGGCCAGTTGGTTAGTTCCGGCCTTTTA
>Ga0302319_10013153_pt1 | contig 15535 bp, 13 predicted proteins | sample Bog_T0_2_FD_203319 | JGI IMG/M metagenome (GOLD analysis project Ga0302319, IMG submission 203319) | Peat permafrost microbial communities from Stordalen Mire near Abisko, Sweden - Bog_T0_2 | ecosystem: Environmental > Terrestrial > Soil > Wetlands > Peat | place: Sweden: Abisko, Stordalen Mire... | reverse complement strand
CCCTGTATTGCTTGCACATGGAGTCCTCTTTGTTTTCCGCATGCAAGTAGGTTTCCGCGCCAGCAGCGTTTTGTTTTATTTCAAGTAGGTCCAAGTCAAGCAATGCTTGAATGTAAGGACGATAATTTACTTTATACGGACTGAATTTGTTTTGTATATATTTATGGTAAAGTTGCACATATTCCAATTCATTAAAAGTAGCGCTTTTGTGAATTGCATTTAACAGATAATGGCATGGCGCAATCAACTTGTAATTGCTGTCACCCCGAAATAACGGATGCTTTGATAGTTCTTCGTTGAACTCTCTATTTACTCTTGCATTCGTGAATTTATTTTTAATTTGTCTGTGTCCCATAATAACATTATCAAAATGTTTGCAATAATGTCAAGAATAAACAGTGATGGAATGCAAATATGAATTTGTGGATGTTTTTTAATTAAATGCAAAATACCGCCTCTATATATGCAGGCGGTCGCAATAATTTTAAGTTAATTATTATCGCCAAAAATGAGAATGGAAAAGACGAACGAAAAAGTTCCAAATAAAGGTGATTTTACGCCCGTGCCAGTATCCGCGCAACCATTGGGGGATACCACGAAGTTTGTTTGCCTGCGCGTGTCGCTGCCCTGGGCCGTACGCCAGTTGCGTTTAACGTCCTTGAAATCTCGGTGGGGTTCATCCCTTGACGCCTGTAATCGGCGATTAGAGCGATTGTGGCCCGTTCTGGCTCGGTGGTGCCGTAAGGTTTGCGGCCCTCGCACTTGCCCGTTGCGTTCTTAATCCTGATGCGAGAGGCACGAAGTTTTGAAACAAGGCAAGATTTGTCAAATTCTGATATGGCCGAAAGGATTTGCCGAATTAGCTTCTTTGTGTGGTCATTGTCGTTGACGCTTAAATCTGTGCCGCACTCGGCGGATATTACCGTCACCCCCATTTTTCTAAACTGCGCCAGTAAAATTTCGCTTATCATCAGGTCGCGTGCCAATCTTTGAGCGGTCTCGACTAAAACCAATTTTACATCATTATTTTTTAAAGCCTCAAACATTTCCGTTAATGCTTCACGGTCAAAAGCATCAAGCGTGCCTGATACCCCATTCTCAACAAATTCTTTATCAATTTCGCAATTATTTTGTAAACAATACTCTTGGATACATTCCCGTTGGCGTGGAAAGCCATCGCCTGTAATTTGGCCACGCCCGCTTACGCGGAGATATGAATAAACCTTTGTTTTCATACGGAAATCATATCAAACAAATCTATTTCCGTAGATATTGTTTTTGAACTTTATTTTAACACAGATTTATTGATTGGCATAATATTTGCGCGAATAAAACAAGGAGAAACATTTCGTGCCAACATAAATATTTTTCTAATTATTATTTGATATTTATTTTCAATTTAAATCGCTTTCTTTTATGAAAAACCACAAAAACTTGATATACTTTAAACCGTCGGGGTGGGTTATTTATATTTGTCCATTGACCTAACGTAAAACAGAAATCAAAAGATTAATCGGTTTTTGGACATTGAATAAAAGACAAAGTTTAAAAAATCCCAAAGCGCATAAAATCAAAATCTAAAAGGGCGAACCGCCACGAAAGCAATTCACCCTTTTATGTGGTGTGGAGAAAACACAGCGAAGTGACCACACCACCTCTTAGTTTGGGGATATTACGACCCAAACCAAACTTTTAAATTACTAATCTTCAAAAATTTCAATCGCCAAATCTGCGCCTAAACATTGATAGACTAAAGGCTTTTTCTTAAAAGGATTGTGAATTTGTGGAATTTTGTCTTTTTCAAAATCTTGCCCATTTATTTCCACGTCCATTTGGGACATTTTGGAATTTAGATTATCTATCACCCGTCCAACCCTTTGAACACTTTCATCTGCATTCACGCGCTTAATGCCAGGATGTTGTTCATTTAATTTTTCCAACATATATTGAAGATGCTCACTAATGGTTTTCATTCCTCGCTTAACTCCTCATAGGTTTTTTTAATTAGAGAATTCAAATTCTCCAAAGCTTTTTCGCGGTCTTCAGGTTGAATATCTTCGGCTGTTTCTGTGAAAACGGTAGGATGACTATTAAAGCTTTTTGCCCTGTCCTTGCGTAATGGATTGTAACTATTATTTATCATAAATTTATTACACAAAAGTAAAAACTGGAAAATCATATACGCCAAAAATCTTTTTCAATCTGCCTTTTTCCTCCAAAATTTTAACCCACGAATTGAAAAACACCTGAAGTTCTTCAGTGGGGAGATCGAGATAAACGGCATGTTGAACAAAATCCAGAAATGAAAAAGAGTGATTTCCATAAATTGCGATTATTGATTGCGTAACGTGCAAGAAATCTTTTAGATAATTATTTGCTCCAGAGTTCTTCCCTTTGAGTGTCGCTACAAATTCATTTGTAATCTGCTCAACTGTTTTTAATTCAGTTACGCTGCAATTGGTTGGAGTCTTGGAATTGAGGGTTTCTGTCATATTAAAATGTTATTTATTTGCGTGAAATTAATTTAAGAATTTCTTGATAATTAAAAAGATAATTGCGCTTGTGGATATTTTTTAATGGTTTTAGTGTTCCATTTTTGATTAACTTGTATAGGGCAGAGCGGGAAATATGCAAACGCTCTGCGATTTCTTTTGTATTCAGCGTTAATGGTTCAATGTTGTTCATCTCTATGTATTACACGGAATATTTGATCCCTTGCTGATTTTTCGCAACTTTTTTGCTTTTATTAAATGTTAAATGGCTTAGTAGTGCGCTTTTCCATCCTTTTACTATCAGACCGTGCGAAGCTACCCGAAAAAGGCGAGCCTAATTTATTTAATTGCCGCCAACCCATTCAGAATTTGTCACATTAAATGATTTAGACCTATTTGGATTAAGATAAAAGACAAAAAACGTATATGAGAAGTACATTCCGCCCGTATGGATTGCCACAGAATCGGCGATTGGAGAAAAGGAGTAATATGCTAGTTAAGCTTTCAGTTTTAGGTTTCGTTCAATAACAGGCGTCTAGTTCATATAGTGCTTTGTGATCTTGGTCTGGCAAATCATTAAAATTAAAATTATCAAGCAAACCAAACTTTTCAATTAGCGGCTTGAAGTCTTCCTTTCCGTTATCACTTATCCCGTTATAAAACAGTAGTGCCAATTCATATTGTGATAGCTGCGCTCTTGCTATGCTGGTGTAACGCCTTTTATTTTTAATTGTCTGCTCATTATCTTTGTCCGTAAAAGTGTCAGCTTTATCTTTAAGGACATCGCAGGTGTTCACAAATTTAAACACATGGTATAAATTTATAAAATAGTGTCCCAACTCGCTTTGATGGTCATTGTAAAACTTCTTATAGATTTTGTTTACATAGCCACGCTTAACTTCCAGTTTGCCTTCCTGTGTGTTTTGAGAAACCAGTAGCACCGCGAGATGCGTCTGATTATCGGTAGATTCTAATTCATATTTTAGTTTGCCATACCATTTTTCAAAAAGGTGACGTCCATACTCGTGCTTTGGCAATATGCCATCACCTTCGGTGGAATAATACCCAATGTGTGACACGATGGTTTCGTGCATTCCTTTTGCAATATCATTATGCAAATCTAATAATTGAAAAAAGCCATTTTCAAATTGTTGCAAAGCGAAATTTCTTTTCTGCGCCTCTAATTCTTCATCTTGTTTCACCAATTGAAGCATTTGCCCAAGGAAAGCCACATAAATGAACATCAGTCCAGCCAATGCCCACAGAGAGCCTACCGCGCCTTGAAAATAACTGCCAAGGTCGCCCAAGTCATTTAGGGTATGAGGTGACTTCGCGAGGTGGATAAATTGCCACAACCCCCAAATAGCAGGAATAAATCCAAGGGCCACAAAGAACCATGCTGATTGTTTGAAAATCCTAATTTGCTTCTCAAGATTGGCTTGTGAATGCTGTGGTTTTGACAATTTATCCATGCCATCAGATTGCCCCCGCCACTCTGTTCTGACAATTACAATCTGGGCGCAAAATTGGAATTGCTACAATCACGGAGCCGACGCACGGTAAAAACGTTCTGGCCAAACGGCAACGTTGCTATCGGTGAAGCTCCAAAGTCCATAATCATCTGAATTATTCGTGCCAAGGGGTTGCCAGTTCACAGGCGGGGCAAGGTTGGTTGCGACTTGAAGAGCGTATGGATAGTTTGCCGTCCCGATACAGTTTAACTGAATGAAGTTTCTGCCAATTATTTGCGCGGAAAAGCCTTGCGGTGGTAGCGCGGTTACATTCAATGTTGATGGTGTGCTATTTGTGCCTCCATAGGCATTTGTAATCGCTAATTCATACGTTCCATTATCAAAGTTTGTCACTGATTGAAGAATTATATAATTGAGGTTTGCCCCTTGAATGGCAATCCCATTCTTAAGCCATTGATAATATAATGGGGACGTTCCTAAAGCTAACGCGATGAATTCAACGGTACTTCCAAAGTTTGTTGTAATGCTGCCTGTTTGTGCTGTTAAAGTTGGAGCTTGAGCCACGCTTAAGGCCGCAGATGACGAATTAACAGAACCATATGAATTGATTATTTGACAATATACACGCTCTGAATTATTCGCCAAAGTTGGTCTGAAAGCTGGGGAATTCGTGGGCGCATTTATCGGATTTTGCGTTGCTGCATCAAACCATTGAAACGTAGCTGTTTCTGGCCCCGCTGCAATTCCCATTGTCGTATATGAACCAACTAAACAAGAAGTGCTTTGGGGTTGGGTCAGAATTGCTGGTGATATATGAAGAAATATTTCACTTGTGTAGCCAAGCCAACCCGATCCGCCTCCATCTAAGTATAAATAATAATATCCATCGTTAGCAGCGGTCACGCCATTTATTGTATAATCATACGTAAAGCTGGACGCGAATTTCTGATTATTTAATCCGATGAGATTCGCGTTAAAATAAGGCCCGTCCATGAGCACTCCACTCCAATAGCCATACAAACCACCGCTCCATGTAACCGAATAAGTATATGACCCTCCATAGGGCACAATTGTTGTGATGGGGTTATTATTTGTGTACGTGAATTGCGCGAACACATTTATTGATACCACAAAACAGGCGCATGCGATAACCAGAGTATGAATTGAGGTTTTCATAGTTGTTTTGCGATTGTCCTGACCTGCGAACGAATTGCAAGCACAAATCCGTACTATTGTCCGTTTTCACATTTTGGCGCGGCTGCAAAATGACGTGATGCGTAAAAAAGACCTGGCTCGACACTTTGCGATTGCACTGCAAAGGCAACGTAAATCACGAAAAGTCACGCAACAAACGCTCGCAGAACGGGCGGATTGCGATTTGACGATGATTAGCCTTATTGAGCGCAACTTGCGAAACCCATCAATCAACTTGGCCGATTCATTGGCGCACGGTTTAGGAATACCCCTATGGGAATTGATTAAAGAGGCAGAGGACTTGAGGCAGAAGAAATGATGCCATTTTAATTTTGTTGACTGCTTTAGAATTATTTTGCTATTGATTCCCCAACCGTTACCAAACAAATCTTACATATTATGGACACCGCATTAAAAGAATATCAACAATTCAAAGAAAAGCAGGCTGAATTTCTCTCCAAATTAAAAGCCCAAAAGGCTACACTGGAAAAGGAGCTTGGCGAAATTGACGCGGCCATTGAAGAGATTACGGGCAAGAGGGCTTCATCAAAGGTGAAAACTTCGCGTTCAGGTTTACCCCTGCCAACCGAAAAAGATTTGCCAAAAGCCAAGGAATTTTTGGGCAAGGAGACAAAGCAGCTAAAAGACGTTGCGAAACATCTTGGCGTGCATCCACTGGCTTTGAAAAAAGTTCTAGTCAAAAGCGGCGAATTCAAATTTACCAAAAAGGAAAATAAAGTTTTCGTGTCGGCAAAATAATTTATTAGCCAGCGGCACTATTCCTAATCCGCCCCCTGATATTGTTTCAGGGGGTTTTTATTTTGACTGCTTCTTATCATCAATCTTTAATCCAAAAATATCTTGAAAATCGTCTTCAATTGCGGCGAGCAATGTTGGTATTTTGATTTTTAATTCTTCAATGCCTTTGTCAAATTTGGCAACAGCTTCCTCAAGAGTAAGCTTTGTTTCAGGTGCATCTGGAAGGGTTAAAGTTATTCCCGAATTTGGATTGATGGCAATAAATCCCCTGTTTATGTCAGCCATTCGCTTATTGCCGATTAAATCCGCCAGTGCAATTGAGACATCTTTTATCTTTAGCGCCGTTCCACTTGGCAGATAAATCTTTTTAGGCAGGTAAAAGTTTTGAAAGTCTTTGAATGCAGTTTGTACTTCAGCCAGCTTTTCTTTTTTTGTAGGTTCTTCGAGTTTCTCGGTGAGTTCTGAATAATCTTGAACCAAATTCAGAAGCCATAGCAGCTTTTCATATGTATTCGCGATAGTGTCGGCTTGATGCTCAAAAACTCGCGCAAGTTTAATGCTTCGTTCGGTTGCTTTTAATTCCAAATCTTTTGTAAGTTGCATCAATTCCCTATCGGACTCTGATTTTAACTTGTCCTTGTAGGCTTCAAGCTTCATATCAAATTTATTTTCAATAGCCTTATTCAAAAAGAAAACAAATACGCTAGTGATTAAACTAGATGTAAGTAATGAGGTTATAATTTCCAGCGACATAATTTATAGCTTTTTGCGATTAGCGTTTTTGCCCCTCATTTCAAGATCAATGTATTTTTGAATTCTTGAATACCAAAGGTTAAAGCCTTTTTTCGTGATCCTGAGTGAATACATAAGCAGAAGGGCCTGAGCTAATGCTAAAAACCCATATTGCCACTGATAAGACTTCAACCGATTAATGCAGGATTCGATTTTGGCTAGGTTGAGCGCATTTTGGTGGTTTAATTCGGATGTCATATTTTTCATTTGTTTAATCTCATCCATTGAATAGGTGGTTATAAATATGCTAGGTGAATTACTATCTAATCCTTGTTGCCTAAGAATCGTATTGTGTATAATGCTGTCAATTTCCCTCTTTTTTTCTATTGTGTAATCAACGTCGGCTTGAAGAACTGCCATTGATTCTTCGCACTGCATTACTTCATCGTGAATTCTAAATGCAAACTGGAAAGGAAAATAAATTGATGCGGCGAACACCAATAATCCAGCAATTGCCATAAATTTGTACAAATTGTCTGTTGGTGGCGTCGGTAATTCCATCATAGAGCAATGATCTTTCTATTTATTATTTTCTTTCTTTGCGCTTACTTCAGGATCGTTCTTGTTTATTATTTCAGCAAACAATCTTGTTGAATCAAAATCTGGAATACGTTCTTGTGCTGCATAGGTTTTCAATGTAGCTGTGATTTCGCTAATGACTTGCTCAGCCTGCTCCTTTCCGATAAAAGAATTTGAATAGAGCAATTTGCGAATTGTATCACGCCAAAACTGTAGTTCACTGCTAGTATCAGATAATCGCGCAAGTAATATTATTCTTTGCTTCAGTTCGAGTTTTCGAATATCCTTTACTTCTGCCATAACCTTTTCCAACTGGTTTGACAAATTTTCTGCTTTAGTTTTTAGGTCTGCTTTTTGCAATTCAGCTTTTTTCTCCACATTATCATTATGTAGGAGAAAGAAGAAATAAACAATGGAAATGAGAAGTGCACTCAAAAGTGGTGCTTTGAATAGCTTCCATAGAGGATTTTCAACAGTATATGGCGATTCGAAACTAAGTTTTCTATCCGTTGCGTTGGCGGTTATGATTGGAATGATATTTGTTTCAAATGGTAAGAAAATACTGGTTGTAGAATGGGGGCTGATTTCGGAAATTTTTAACCTGAATTGTTTATTGGTTCCGACCGAGTCAGGAAGTTTCTCGATTTGCAATGGAGAAGAGGCTTGGACTTCTGTAAAGATCAGCGAGTTTGGCATAGTCAACACCAGACCGTCAATCATGTGTTGGGTGTAATTTATGATGTCAACAGAAACAAAGCTTTTCTGTTGGGTAGTAATTGGTGCAGATACATGCAAAAGCCCATCATTCATGCTTACTGTGTTTAGGAATGTTTGCAATAAAGTTGTTAAAACAAAGATTATTATTGTCCTTAAAAACGTTTGGGAGGTTGGTTTCATATTTTTACCTAATAAGTCTTTAGGTCATATTTTTGGCAGTAGTTTTGCGCGGACAATATAGTTTTTAAAATATTTAATTATGCAATAATTGATTATTGCGGCGGATTGCACACCGAACATGGAGTGTATCCCATTTCTTTTGCTTTCTTTAAATCAATTGGAATATCGCTATGTGATAAATAGCGGCAACCAGCCATGTGATATTTTTTGCCCGTGCGTGTTATGTGAACTGTGATTGATTGATTCTGTGTTGGCGAATCATAGGCTTGGTTGTTTTGCTGGCTATCCTTGTCGCATCCAGAGACGGCAAAACCAAGTATAAAAACTATTGTGAATAGAATTCGCGTTAATCGTTTCATTTTTGCGCCTCATTATTTTTTGGGTTGGCTGAAAGAAAGTCGTTGGCAAATAGTTCTGCATCTTTTTCAACTCTGTCTAAAATTGCATCTTCTGCTTTTAATTTCCCTACTCGACCAAACTCGCTTCCTACCTCCCAAACTGAAACTAGTTCGGTATGAAATTCTTCCCGCCTAACTACCCATTGTTGTTCAATCACTGCTTGCTGTATATTATATATTAGAACATTTCCCGAATCATCAACAAAGCCGTTAATGGTGACGGTTATTGCATTTTGAGAACTAGAGTTAATTGCTATTCCATTTCTTCTTAAGGTCAGTTCGTATTTTGCTTTGGCTTCATCTTCTGAAACAAATTGCTTCACAGCATCCTCAAGAAAGAACGATGTGCGAATGTCTTTCATTTGAAACAGGACTTTATCATGTGCGACAGGTGTAGCCGCTGCGAAATTGGTTGCGATGCGATATGCGCTTGAATACTCGGTTGGTATTGGGGAGGAAATTTCATTGGTAAAAATAACCGTATTCGTCACAAAAATGGTTGCGAAATTTGTAACGGTTTGGGTAATCACTTTTGCGGTTTGGCCACCGCCCGAATCGCAGCCAGTGAACAGGCACCACGCAGCGAAGCCCAAAGCGGCCAAAAGAGCCACGAAGTTGTTTTTCATAATATCCAATTTCCCCAACATCCTGATTTTGATTATCAGGGTGTTTTTGCCGATTTTTCGCCGTTGGGCGGCGAATGCAAGGTTTTTTATCGTTTTTGATTATCAAGCCAACGTGCGTATATGCCCCGCCAAGCTCGCCAGAGAGGCTAGGGGGCGTTTTGACCGTTTGGGGGTGTCTTGACAAGTGACAGGCGCAAGATGAAGGACAACAGGAGTGTAAATCCCGTTGATTTCCAAGACTTTAATGCATTCCGCTAAATAGATAGACGATTATGCACATGTTCGCGATCGACGGCCTGCGCATTGCCCTGGTGTGCGGCCTGATCGTGACGCTGCTGCGGTTGTTGCGCTGCTCGCGCGCGTGGTGCGGTGCCGTGGCCATCCCCATCATCTGGTTTTACACCGCGGCCACCGGCTGGGAGGCCTCCGCCATGCGCGCCTCGGTAATGATGACCCTCGTGCTCGGCGGCTGGGCGCTGAAACGGCCGGTCGATTTGCTCAATTCCCTGGCCGCCGCGGCCTTCATCATCCTCCTGGCCGACCCGCGCCAGTTGTGCGCGGCCGGCTTTCAACTCTCCTTTTGTGTGATGCTGGTCATTGCCCTCATGTTGCCGCCCATCAACGCCGGCTTCGACCGGCTCATCGGATGGTGCCTCAAACCGGATCCATTCCTGCCGGAGGCGCTGGTTCCCCGCTGGCGCAAAATGCTACTGGCCCGGACGCAGGCATTGGCTCACTTCGCCGGCCTTTCGCTGGCCGCGTGGATCGGGTCCCTGCCGCTGGCGGCAAAATATTTTCACCTGTTCAGCCCGGTATCCACCCTCGCCAATCTGCTGGCCGTGCCGCTGGGGGCCGGCGCGCTCACCGCCAATCTCGGCGCGCTGCTTTGCGGTCACTGGCTGCCCTGGCTGACGGTACTGTTCAATCACGCCGCGTGGTTCCTCATGGTGGCCATGACCTGGGTCAGCGTGCAGGCCGCGCGGCTCCCGGGCGCCTACGGTTACGTCCCGGAACCGTCGCTGCTCTCCCTGGCGGTTTATTACGCGGCGGTGTCGGCGGCGTTCAGCGGCTGGTTCCACACCGCGCGACGTAAAATCGCCGGCGCGACCACCGCCCTCTTGATTGCCGCCGCGTATGGCTGGCACTGGGAAGCGGCGCGCGGTGAAACCGCTCTGACCGTGCTGCCGTTAAGCGGCGGCCACGCCGTGTACGTCGCTGCCGCCGGCCGCCGGAACGACTGGCTGATCAATTGCGGCAACGCGCCGGCGGTCGATTTCACGCTAAAAAATTATCTGCATGGCCAGGGCGTGAACTCCCTCCCCCGGCTCGTGCTCTCAAATGCCAGCGCGCGGAATTGCGCCGGCGCCCCTCGGCTGGACGAATTGTTCCACATCGGCGAATGGTGGTCGGGCGGCGGGGAATTTCGCTCGCCAGCCTGGCGCCAGGCGCTCGCCCATGCCCGTGATTCAGGGCGATACCACCTTTGGCACCTCGGCGACACCAACGGATGCTGGCAGATGCTTTTTCCCGCCGATACCAATACCAATCGCCTGGTCAAAGGCGGCGACGGTGCGCTCGTGCTGCGCGGCGATTTCCCGGGCGCGCGCGTCCTGCTCCTGTCCGAATTGAGCCGGACCGGCCAGGGCGATTTGCTGGCGCTGACCAATGACCTGCGGGCGGATATCGTGATCGCCGGGCTGCCCGAGGAGGGCGAACCGCTCTGCAATGCCTTGCTGGCCGCCATCCACCCGCGCGTGGTGGTGATCGCGGATTCGGCGTTTCCCGCCGCGCGCCGGGCCAGCCGGGCATTGCAGGAACGGCTGGCGCAAGCCCAGGTGCCGGTGTTGTACACGCGCACCACCGGGGCGGTGAAGATCGTGACCAGCCGCACCGGTTGGCGGTTGCGGACGCAGGATGGCCGGGAGCTGGATTCGCCATCTGCCAATTAGAGCGTTTCCAGCCAGCCAGCCAGCGTTCCCATCCATGCTGCCCCATGGTAATCTTGCCGGCTTTTGCCGCCTTCCATTCCGGCGCCGGATCAAATATGCTCAAGCGGTTCAGTGAATTACCGATAGTTCAGATATGTGTGTATTGGCTGTTGCTGGATCGTGCCTCCAGCCTGTCGTTTCCGTGTTCAATGCCGCCAGGACGGGCGGACAATGCTCCGGCGGTCGCCGGAGACGATCTTGCCCCGCCGGATCATGATGAACGTGCTCCACCGGCTGTTTCTGATTTGCCTCGCCGGCCTGGCCCTGACGGCCCAGGCTGCGGTATCCCGTCCGGAAATGCCCGCCCCGGATGCCACCGCCGCTTACCATCACGGCGCCGTTGGCGTCGGGTCCTGGAACACGTCCGTGGAATACAAGGACATGGTCGTGACCAGCAGCAACGGCGCCGTCCTGTATCGTAGTGACTTCCCCAATCAAGGCACCAACGGCTGGCGTGTTTTCAACGGGACCTGGAATGCCCGGGACGGAAAGCTCGAACAAACCGCCCTCATGGAGGATTGTCGGATCACCACGGGCGATACCAAATGGGCGAACTACTCGGTCACGCTCCGCGCCCGCAAGCTCCGCGGCGACGAGGGCTTCCTGCTCCTGTTCAACTGGCAGGACGACCGCAACTTCACGTGGTTTAACGTCGGGCACTGGGGCGGCAGCGCCTGCATGGAACAGTTTGTCGATGGCGACCGCACCGTTCTCGGCGGCCAAATCGCCCAGTCCATCGAAACCAACGTATGGTACGACCTCTGCATCGTGGTCCGCGGCCCGCGCATCGAGTGTTATGTCAATGAGCGCTTTCTCGAAGCCGTCACCCTGTTGGATGGCAAAGTGGCCGCGGAACAACCCCTCCCCATCCCCGCCAACCACGCGGCACCCCACGGCGCGATTGGCCTCGGCTCCTGGAACACGACCGTGGAATACCAGAACCTGGTCGTGACCAGCAACAACACCGAACTGTATCACAGCGATTTTACCACCCAAGGCACCAATGATTGGCGCATTTTCAACGGCGCCTGGAACGTGATGGGGGCGTCGCTCGCGCAAACCATCATCAAAACCAACTGCCGCGCCATCCTCGGCCAGACGAATTGGGCGAATTACACGATTTCGCTGCGCGCCCGCAAAACCGGAGGCCAGGAGGGCTTCCTCGTCCTGTTCAACTGGCTGGATAACCAAAACTTTTCCTGGTTTAACGTCGGCCACTATGGCGGCAACGCCTGCGTGGAACAATATGTGGATGGCAGCCCCGCAATGCTGGGCAACGAAGTCCCGCAGGTCATCGAAACCAATGTCTGGTACGATCTCCGCGTGGTCGTCTCGGGTACCCGCGTCAGGTGTTACGTCAATGCCCGGCTGATCCAGGATATCTCTTTCCTCGATGGCAAGGTGGTGCAGAAAACCCTCCTCTCCTCCGGCCTCCCGGAACCCGAGCCCATCCATTCCATCGCTGAAGTCCTCGCGCTGTCGGGCGACGATGCCATCCGGGGACGCGCCGTGCATGCCGAGGGGGTCGTGATCTATGCCGATCCCATCAAGGGGGAGGTGTTGTTCAAGGACGACACCGGAGCGATGCCCGTGGCCCTGGATTTGAGCCAAACCCCCGTGCCGCCCGGCTCCCGGGCCGCGCTGGACGGCTGGACCAGTGCCCAACTGATCCGCTATCCGGATCATCCCTCCGGTCACCAATACCTGCGGTCTTTTGAAGCGCCCGTGAGCGTGGATGACCTGTATTTTGCCCGCGTCCGGGGCTTCCTCCATCCCCCGCGCACCGGGGAATACCGATTTTGGCTGGCCAGTGACAATGGTTCGGAGTTGTGGCTGAGCCCGGATGAAGACCCGCGAAATGCCAAAAAAATTGCGACGATTAACGCCTTTGATTTCACCGCCTTTCACGGCTGGGATCAGTCCACCAACCAGCGTTCCATGAAAGTTATACTCGTGGCGGGCCGGAAATACTACCTTGAAGCCTTGCATTGCCAGCAAATCGGCGAGGATTTCCTCTCCGTCGCCTGGTCGGGTCCGGGCCTGCCACGCACCGTCATCGACGGCGCTTTTCTTTCCCCTCCCGACCCCGCGCCGGACCTCACGCCGGACCCCGAAGGCACCCAAAAGACCGGCTCCATCCTGCGGGAATTCTGGTTGAGTTATCCGTTCCTCAACAATGCCGACGCCGAGGCTTGGCACTTTTCACCGGCCGCCGTCGCCGACCCCAGCGTCGGGTCAATGATGAAAAATCCCCCCACCCATTACGGCAAACCCCTGATCACGCGCGCGCGCCTGACTCCCATCAACTCCCCTCTGCCTCCCGCCCAACCCATCCAACTGGAACAACCCTGGCCCCAGGCCGGGGATTTTCAACCCGTGGCCGCCGAAGGGTTGATCAGCCAGATTGCCAGCGCCGGCAATTATTGGACCATCCTGGAGCTGACCGACCAGGGTCGCCGCCTGACCGTGCGCGTCGCCAATCCCCGCCAGGAAAAACTCGATACCTGGGTCAACGCCCGCGTCACCATTCACGGATTTTGCCAGGGCGCGCTCACGACCGACGGCAAACGGATCGCCTCCACACTGTGGGTTCCCGGCGTCCAAAACATCTCCCTCAGTCCCCCGGCCAGCGAGGACTGGGCCCGCCTGCCCCTCGTCTCGGTGCATGATCTCAATTCCACCAACACCACCGCACGCGTCGGACAGCGAATCAGATTAGCCGGCGAGTGGGAGGCCAGGGACGACCAACTTCTGCTCCTCCGCGATGGGGTCAGCCGGTTCTCGGCTTCCTTTTCAACCAATGGCAACGACTGGCGTCCGGTCGCCGGCCCGGTTGACGTGCCCATGAAATATTCCGCGTTCTCCGGCATCGCCACTTATGGGCTCGCCCCCAACCAATGCACCGCTTCCTACGACCACCTCAGCGCCTCCCTGTTTCCCGGAACCCCAGGCACCCTCGGCAGCCCGCCGACTCCTGGACGCCTCCAGGGCGACGCCACCAATCTCGTCATCACCGGCTCCGGTAAAATCGGCGGCCGGGCCGGCATTGACGTTTTCAGCGATGATGAAGCTCATTTTCTTTACCAGCGTCTGGACGGTGACGGAGAACTGGTGGCCCATCTGTCCGCCATCTCCGTCGATGCCAGGCCGCTTTTGGGCGGCGGTTCCGGCTTGATGATCCGCGAATCCCTCGAACCCAATGCCAAGATGGTCTTCCTCGCCTTGTCCTCGCTTTCCGGAATCGACTTGCGCGTTCGCCGCAACGCCGGCAATCCCATCGAGGGCTTTCCCGAAGGCACCGCCGCGCCCTGCTGGTTGAAGCTCGTCCGGCAAAGCCCTCCGCCGCTCAAGGTTTACGGCCGCCACTTCTCCAATCTGGCCCCCGGCCAGCCCGTCGAAGTCATGGGCGTCCTCGGTTACACCAATCAGGAATGGTCCCTGCGCGAGGCGTTCGGCCGCATCCCCTCCGTCGAATCCACCGAACCCCGCCTCCCCACCGAAATTACCAACATCCAGCAAATCCGGTGGCTCGCCGCCGATGATTTGCGCCTGTATCACTCCGCCAGCATCCGCGGCGTCATCGTCGCCAAACCAGATGATATTTATGTGCAGGACGACACCGGCGGGATCCGCATTCCCGCCCGCGTGGCCCAGAAATTCGCCAGCCTCGACGTCGGCCAGCAGGTCAGCATCGTCGGTCAATATGCGCCCGGTGACTTTTCCCCCATCCTCGAACCCGGTCAGCAGCCGGATGCCGTCACGCTGCTGGAAACCGGCCGCATGCCCAAACCCGCCACGCCAACCTGGATCGAGTTCATGCAGGGCCGCTTGGATGCCCAATGGGTCGAGGTCAGGGGCGTCATCCGCAGCCTCCGCGAACGCACCCTCAAAATCCAGGTCCCCGGCGGTGAAATCACCGCCGACCTCGATTTCGATTTGCCCCCCGGCCAGCGCGAGTCTTTGATCGATTCCTCCTCCCGCCTGCAAGGCGTCTGCCGGGTTGCCACCAACGAACGCAAACAATTAACCGGGGTCCGGCTGCTGGTGCCCGAGCCGGAATTCATTTCCTTCGATGAGGTCACCGCCGCGGATCCCTTTGCCATCGCCGCCCAACCCATCAACCGGCTCCAGCAAACCGGCGATCAAACCAAGCTCGTTCACCGCGTGAAAATTGCCGGCATCGTGACCTATTTTCACGACGGCGTGGCTTACATCCAGGACGCCACCGGCGGCATCGAAGTGACCGCCGGCGCCACCGCGCTCGGCCGGGGTGACCGGGTCGAAGTGCTCGGTTTCCCCGATTCCGACGGTTCCTCCGTCAACCTGGCCGATGCGGTCATTCGCATAACGGCCAACGGCGCCTTGCCCGCGCCCGCGAATCTCGAAGGCGGCTTGCCG
>Ga0302319_10013152_pt1 | contig 15536 bp, 8 predicted proteins | sample Bog_T0_2_FD_203319 | JGI IMG/M metagenome (GOLD analysis project Ga0302319, IMG submission 203319) | Peat permafrost microbial communities from Stordalen Mire near Abisko, Sweden - Bog_T0_2 | ecosystem: Environmental > Terrestrial > Soil > Wetlands > Peat | place: Sweden: Abisko, Stordalen Mire... | reverse complement strand
CACTCGCCGACTTTTTCAAATGAAGGACTTTTCCCCATATAACCTTTCTGTTACTGACGTTCCCCAACGTGCTCTTAACATACGGGTTACTAATTCGGGTCACAAGTCATTATTTGAGGCGTCAGATGTTGCGCCTAAATCGTTGAATAACAGTTATAAGGGGTCTTAGCTCAGTTGGTAGAGCGCCTCAATGGCATTGAGGAGGTCAGGGGTTCGAATCCCCTAGGCTCCACATTGCAGGCCAAATCGAAAGGCCTGCCAGATGACGGCTTGATTATGGCTGGGTGACGTTCAGCCGAATGAATTCCCGGGGATTCGTAAGGAGAACCCGGACCTGCATGATTGGATCACCGGTATTCAGATCGGTGTTCACTTGCTGAAGAGTGTAGGTTGTCGAAGTTAGGGCTGTGGTAGTCAGTGTCATAGGCATCCAGGTTTGCAAATCAGAAGATGTTTGCACATTGACCGTGATGTTGGTGATTAGCGCATACTGACGATAGGTCAGCGTGAGGTATTCCGTTCCGGGATTGGAGGTCGTATCGATGCCCATTGTCGGCAATGCGGCGCGATCTGTAGCGCTCATGGGCCCAGACAGATTGATGTCGTAGAGATATTTCAGCAGGTTGGGAATGCCATCGTTCTGGAGCATATCCGTTGGGGAACCGGAGAAGGAAATTGGCGCGGCAATCGTAAAGCTTTGATCGACGTTGTTCGCGGCCACATAGTCGACGTCGCCTGCCTGACTGGCCGTAACCGTAACCGGGCCTGTTCCGATAAGAGTAAGAATGTTGCCCATGACGCTCGCATAGGCCAAACCCGTCTTAACGGTGTAGCTCACAGGCAACCCGGAGGAGGCCGTTGCGTTGAGAGTAATCGGGTCACCAGGATATTGCTGGTTGGCGATGGCGGGAAAATTTATCGTTTGGACAGCCGGTCCGTCCAGCCAGGAAGCATTTCCAGTCGAGCCGTCATCGGTCGCGTATTCGTAGACAGAATAGAGGGTGCCCCCTTGGGCATTCGGCACATCGTAAGTATTGGTCGTCCCGGTAGCGATGGCCACATTGTTCACGTACCAGGTGTAAAGCACGCCGGTATGCGCGCCGGGGAGAGCGGGAGCGGTTAACATGATGCTCCCGCCGGAAACACTGGATTGCCCGAATTGCGTCTGTGCGGAGGTATTATAGGCGGGGGGTTCCATGACCACTGTTGCCTGCTGGGAGACGCCGATCTGGTAGTTGGCATTCGCGGCAACCGTGACGATAACGGTCGTATTGGCGGTTGCGCCAGCGTCGGCGCTGACAGGCACAATCGCGGATGCAGCCCCGTCGGGAATGGTCACCGTGCCCGATAGCGCGGCATAATCAGTCCCGCCCTGAGCTGTGCCGGAAACCGTGTAGGAGACGACTAAATCGCCAGTTGGAACCCCGGTGCGTGTGAAGGTAATCTGGCCGCTTGCCAAGCCGCTTACGGCCACAGGTTCGGTCGCCGTCACCGAGATGGCGGGCAGATCGGGCAGGACGTTGACGTTAATAACGTCGCTGCCAGTGAGGCTGCCGTCGCTTACCGTGGCTTGGATCTGATAGGTGCCGGGCGCCGCGAAGCTGATCGTGGAACTTGAAGAGGCGCTGGCCATGGAATTGATGCTGGCGGACTTCGGCCCGTTCACGAGTTTCCAGGTGACAGGGAGACTTCCCGAGGAACCGGAGACAGTGGCCAAAAGCGATGTTCCCTGCGAAACCCGGGTGGTTACGTCGCTTCCCAAGTAGAGGGTCGGGGCGACCTTGGTCGAGTTGATGGAGAGGCTGGAACTGCCGATTAGGCCCAGATCGTAGAGCGTTCCATTAATGCCCTGCGACTCATTACCTGTCCATTCGCTTGCCGCAAACAGGACATTGCCATTGGCGGTGATGGCAAGCCCACGGCTCATGTATTCGAAATTTCCCGTCAACGGCCGGTAATCCGTCAAAGGCGTGCCATCGGCCCGGAGGAATTTACGGATGGAGGTGAGGCCGGATGCGCCATAGACAAAATTACTTCCGGGTAAAAAGCACACAGCCACGCTGTAAGGATCAGCGTAGGGCCAGTATGTGTTGAGTCCAGTCTTGAGGTCGTTGACGCCCACGCCATAAATGCCTCCACTGGCCGAGTAGATCCTCGCGTAGGTGTCGTCGACGAGAATGTCCTCTGTGTTCGCCAAGACAAAGGGGTGAGCCTGGACAAAAGTGGGAAATCCGGACGGATTGACAGCGTACTGATCAATCGATCCATCCCCGGAAAGACCAAGCTCGACAACGTAAAACTGACTGCCATCACCATTTGTCTTGATCGTTGAACCCGAGTAGTAGGTTTGACGGCCAAATTGACCCACGGTGAGGCCTGTCGCGGGATCAACTTCGCGCAGATAATCCCATCCCCCAGTGATGGAAAGATAGAGTTTGCCGTCGGAGCCTGCCGCAACGCTTACAGGAGAAAAATTAAGATTGATAATGTCCGACTGCTGCAAACTGGGCAGGCTAAAGACTTGTATTTGCTGCGTGGTCGTCAGCGCCACGTAAAGGCTGGTGCCATCAGGGGAGATGGCCATCCCACCTGAGCCAGGGCTGGAATAGAGTTTGGCAGTTTGACTGACAGTTCCAGTATCCGTGTTGATGGCCAACAGGCGTTGGTTGGTATTATCGATCACGTAAGCTTGATCACGAGTTCGATCCGCGATGATTTCTCCGATTTGGAAATTAACCTGCGATTGCGCAATCACGGGTGCCGAGACATAAAGGGAATAGGGTATAAGCTGCTGGGTGCCGTTGTTATAATTGACCCGGAAAGTGAGGTTGATTTGATGCCCGTCTTGCGCCGATGGATTGATCGCAATTTTGTAATTCGGCGCGGCGGTGAAATTGACATAACTACCGACGTTGCCAAACGTATCCGTGACCGGGGTTTTCACGACCGCCAGGGAATCGGAGGAAAGAAGATCGACCGAAACGTTGGCGATCTGGAAATTGGTGAAATTGGTGAAAGTGGGAGTGAGTTGGACCGTTTGTCCCGGGTGGACGTAACCGTCGTTGCTCCCCGGCGCGGGATCGGTCACGACCACGCTCTTCAGGCCGATGGGCGTGCCCGGGGGGATGTCAAGATCGATCGATCCACCGATTATCCCGAGGAAGTAATCATAGCCGTCCACGGTGGGCGCCGTGTCAGAACCGTCCCATTCGCGTTTAACATAGACTGTCACGCCATTGGGAGTCGTCGCCAGCCCATGATAGGTGATTCCATCACCATTATTGCTGGTGACATAATCTTGAATCGTACTGCCGTTGCTTCGGTTAAATCGGCGAACGCCCCCGCCATACCAGTAGTCCGACGCCGCGAGCACGTCGCTTCGACCGGGAACATAGGAAACCGCGGAACCCCAAGTTTGATTCAGGCTCCACGTTGTCGAGGCTGCTCCGCTAAATGGCATCAGTGTCAGCTTCCCATCACCCAGGATGGCGTAGAAAAGCGCCGCCTGCTCATCCACAGTAAAGTCTAGAATCGTGCCCGAACTGGTAGAGGCAGTGATCAAGGAGATTTGAGAGGGAGCGCCCGCGCCGGTCGTTGAATAGCGATACACCTTGTTGCCGAGGCTGCCGTAAAGTTCCGACCCGGCGGCGTTGCGATGCAGGATGCTGCTGCTGTCGAAGGCCGCGCCTGTTTGCCCGATGACAGCGCCGGTTGTTGCGTTAATCTGGATCAATTTTTGCGTTCCATCGTTGGTCGTGCAATAGATCCGTCCCTGGGCGTCGGCGGCGAGGCTTTGCGGTTGAAAACTGTAAGACCACTGCGCAAGCGAGGTCATGTCGGGGAGCGAGAAGACCTGGATGATCTGCGATTGGGGCAGGGCGAGGTAGAGAAGCGTTCCATCGACCGATTCAGCCATCATGCCGGGAGCGGGAGGCACACCATTAACCGTGATCAGTCCGCCAATCGGAACAGTTGAATCGATATGTCCCATATCCGTATCGAAAAGCAAAAGACGCAGGTTCCGCTTATCAACGATATAGACAATATCACGCTGCTGATCGGCCAGGATTTCCCCGAACTGCATCGTAGAGGCGATGGAGGAAGTCGGCGGGGTGGCGTGAATGACGACACTATAAATGAACTGTTTGGTTTGCCCGGTATCCCACGTGGCCGTGAAAGTGAAAGTCACCGCCGTGCCATCGGCGAGGCCCGAACCAAGTTGAATCCGATAGTAACTGGCGGTGGAGGAAGCTCCCGCCGCAATGGTGCCGAGCGTCTCACTGGCGGAGGAAAGAAGAGTGGCACCCGTACCTGCAGAGAGGCTGATGGAAACATTGGTCGCGGTCTGGCCGCCTGTGTTGACCAAGGTCGGCGTCAGATGGATCACCTCGCCGCTGTTCGCGACGCCGTCGCCGTTTCCTTCCAGATCGGAGAACGCAACGGTCGAGAGATTGATGGCCGGACCGGTGGGCGGCGGCGGCGGGTTATTGATCGTGAGGGAAGATGCGCCAATGATGCCTAACGTCCATACAGTCCCGTTGATTCCTCCCGATCCCGGCCCCGACTTCATGTAGAGCAGATTGCCGTTCGGCGTGATGGCCAAGCCCCGCTGCAAAATGGGATGGCCGCCCGTTCCAACGACATAATCGCCGAGGGTTGTTCCGTCGGTCCGGTCGAATTTACGGACATTGCCGCTATAGGGATCGCCCGATGCGCCATAAAGAACGGTATCGTTCGGGAGCAACGCGACCGCTTCGCCATAAGCGCTCCCGAAGGGGTAAACGTTGCCGTAGTTGGCATCGTTCATGTCGGTGACTTCAACGCCGTAAATTCCGCCATTGAGCGTGTAGATCCGGTTCTGTTGTTCGTCAACGGCAAAGTCGTTCAGATAAACTTCGGTATAGGGGAAGCTGTTCAGCAGCGAGGCGTTAGCTCCCAAAATGGCATATTGGTAGATATAACCCGGACCGCCTGCGGTATAGAGTCCCATTTCGCCAACATAAAGCTTGGTGCCGTCAAGGCTGGTGCGCAGCAGCGATTGTTTGTAGAATTCCTGGCTGCTGCCTTTGTCGAAGGCTTGAATATCGAGACCGTTCGAAGTGTTAACTTCGCGAATTTTACCCCAGTAATCGGTGGAGGAAGCATAGAGGCGCCCATTGACCCCGCAGGCCAGCCCATAAGGAGAAAAGTCGACCGGAAGGCTGACCAGCGGTGTCAGGTCCGGCAGCGAGAAAACCTGGATTTTCTGCGCGGCAGTCAACGCGACGTAAAGTTTCGTGCCATCCAGCGACACCGCCATTTGTCCGGTAACGGATGCCCCCTTCCCGGCCACATTGCCGTCGTCAAGCGAGGCATAAGCGGAAAGCTGTCCGAGAGCCGTATCGATGGAAAGAACGCGGTGGTCGGTGGTATCGATCACATAGACGAGATTGCGTCCGGGATCGGCTTTCATTTCGCCGCAGGCAAAGTTGAGCTGCGCTTCAGTAGAGAGCTTGGGCCTGGTTACAACCACGGTCGCCGGTGTGTGGACGTCGGTAAGACCCGTGGCCCGAATGACCACATCGAAGGTCAGAACGGTATTATCAGCCAGACTGCTGCTGAGTTGAATCCGAAACGGCGTGCTTACCACCGTCGGCTGGTAGGGCGGCAGCGAGCCAACTGCAACAGTGCCCGTCAGGACGGTGGCCGTGGCATGGTTGGAAACAATCTGGACCGTGACATTGTTCGCGTTTTGTCCGCCAAAATTAAAGATCGTGGGCGCCAGGTGAATGATTTCACCGGGGTTAGCATAGCCATCGTCGTTTCCTTCGCTGTCATCAAAAGCAATACTGCTCATCTGAAGAACGGCGCCCTTCGGCTGCCAACTGGGGTTGACCACATTGTACAAGTCGAGACGGCCCGAGGTTTGCACCAAGCCGGCAAGTTGCGCCAATTGATCCGTGCGCTGGGTCAGCAGGGTCTTGAGTTGTGCCACCGTCAGCGATGGATTTTGTCCCAATGCCAGGGCGGCTGCGCCGCTGACATGGGGCGTCGCCATGGAGGTGCCGCTGATCTGTCCGTATTTGGTCGGCAGGCCATAGCTGGTCATGGCTGCGGTGGCCACCGTGGGGAAAGTGCTGAGAATGCCGACGCCAGGCGCCGCCAACTGCACCGAGTTGGCGCCATAATTCGAGAAATAAGCCAACTGGTCATTATCGTCGGTCGCCGCGACCGCAATGATATTCGGGCTGGTGTAGTCGGCGGGATAAGCCGGTGTGGAATCGTTGTTTGAACTGCTATTGCCCGCAGCCGCGACAAAGAGAACATTATGCGCGTTGGCGTAATCGATGGCATCCTTGAGTGACTGTGTGTAGCCGCCGCCGCCCCAGGAATTGGAGAGAATCTGAGCGCCATTCTTGACGGCATAATAAACGGCGTTAACGGCATTACTGGTCGTGCCTGCGCCTGTTGAGTCCAGAAACTTGAGCGGCATGATTTTGACGCTCCAGGTAACACCGGCCACTCCGGCACCGTTGTTTCCGACTGCGCCAATGGTGCCCGAAACGTGAGTGCCATGGAAAAAATCGTCCTGCGGATTGTTGTTATTTGCGCAAAAATTCCAGCCGTGCAGATCGTTTGCGTAGCCGCTGTTGCCGGGATGAGGGTTGGTCCAAATATTGGGGGCCACATCGGGGTGATTGAAATCGATCCCGGTGTCAATAACCGCCACAACCACGTTCGGACTCGAATTGACAATATTCCACGCCGCCGGGGCATTGATATCCGCATGGGCGGTGCCGGATGTCTGGCCGGTATTGTTCATTCCCCATTCACCGGAAAAATCCGGGTCATTTGGAACCACGTTTACATGGACAATAGGGTCGGCCTCGACAAATTTAAAAATCCCGGTTGATTGCCCCAACGCTTGGACCGTTTTGGGAAGCTCATCCAGACTGGGCGGACTTGGCAACTGAACAAGGTAGAGGCCGGGCGCGTCCATGGCCTGTAAGACCGATCCACCATTCGGCGCCACCGCTTTCGCCATGTCCGAAAGGCTTGCCCCAGGCTGGAGTTGGACCATGACGTGATCCGCCACTGCCGCCTCCTGATGAAGCAGGACGTCGTTGCCATCGGGTTGCTTGACCAGGGTTTCCTCAACCCTGACCCAAGGATACTGCATATTCGTGCGATAAAGGCTCACCCGGTGAAACTCACCCGACGCATTTGGCCGATCATCCCGATAGGCGAACCGCTGACCTTGTTTGAGAAAGTCCTGCTCTCCCATGTCCGCCATGGGAAATCCTTTTGTCGGTGAGATAGCCCGAAAGGGTTGGACTTGGCCGGGTACCTGCACGACATGATTGACTTGTGCCACAGGTGTCGTGACATTTGGAAATCCGCTGCGGCTTAACTTGCTGTGAGATACTGCCTGCCTCTCAAAGGCCACACTTGTTTGCTTTTTCGCAACCGGCCATATTAGCCAAAGAACCAACCCGGCTATCAACCCGCAAATGGCGCCGCAGAGAAAAATTCTGAACCGAATTTTCATAAAATATTTCCCAAGCAAAATAGCATGCTTACATCTACAACTACTCCGTACAAGCAACGAATTGATCGCCTAAACAATTAGAAGAAAATCTCAGCCGCAACTGTCACTGCTAATAGTAATAATTGGGTACGGATCATGGTCCGTCAGAGGAGAGCTTGCCGCTTTCGAGCCGCTGATTTCGCCACTTTAAACCGCAAATAACAAAAGGGAAATGCCCCCTAGGCTCCATTCTCCTTCAAGCGGCAATTTGGATGTTTTTACATGGGTCCTCATCCAATATCGTCCGCAAACACTTGAGCAAGTCGCCCGCCGTGTACGGTTTTGTCAGGAAGTGTCTGACACCGGCTCCCGACATTTTGGCCACGTCGACATTCGTGCTCAGGCCGCTTGCCGCAATAATTTTGATTGCCGGATTGATCCGCATCAGGGCGCGAATCGTAGCTCCGCCGTCCATGAGCGGCATCATCATATCGGTAAGAACAACATCGATTTTTCCCTTGTTTTCAGCGTAAATGGCCACGGCATCCGCTCCGTCCGTGGCGGTCAAAACCCGATAGCCGAATGCCTCCAGCGTCCGACTGGTGATGGTGAGGATCGAGGACTCGTCATCGACCACCAGGACCGTCTCGCCGTTTCCACGCGGAGAGCTGACCTTTTGCGTCCTCATGACTTCAGCACTATTTTCAATCGCGGGCAGATACACCCTGAATGTCGTTCCCTTGCCGGCCTCGCTGTAGACATTGATCATCCCCTCATGGCTTTTCACAATGGCCATGACTGTCGACAGGCCCAAGCCGGTGCCTTTGTTGATCTCCTTGGTTGTGAAAAACGGTTCGAAAATTTTATCCAGGATATCTTTCGGTATGCCCGTTCCCGAATCGGTAACGCTTATATTAACGTACCGTCCCGGTTTGGCACGGAGACTCATGGCGGCGTAATGCTCATCGAACTCGCAATTCTCGACGCCAATACTCAAAGTGCCCCCGTTCGGCATCGCATCCCGGGCGTTCACGCAAAGGTTCATGAGGACTTGGTGCACCTGCGTGGGATCGCCCAAAATGGTCCGTATATTGTTGGGGCTGGAAAATTGCAGCCGGATGTTTTTCGGAAAAGTATCCTTGATGATGTTTTGAAGGTCTTTCAACAGGTGCTTGGGCTGGATTTCGATTCTTTCCCCTTCCAGACCGCGCGCGAACGAGAGCACTTGCCTCACGATGTCCGCGCCTCGTTTGGAACTTATCTCGATGGTTTTCAAAATTTCACTTGCTTGCGAATCCTGCACGGATGCCTTGAGGACATCGATGGACATCATGATCGGCGCCAAAATATTGTTCAAATCGTGCGCGATGCCTCCGGCCAGCGTGCCGATGCTTTCCATCCGCTGCGCGCGCATGAACTGGGCCTCGATTTTCTTCTTCTCCGTGATGTCGGTGTTGATCGAGAGCACCGACTTGGGCTGCCCTTCCTCATCCCGAATCAGCGTGCACCGCGCGTCGCTGGTGATCTCGCGCCCATCCTTGGTGAAATAGAGAACTTCACCCTGCCAGTCGCCCTGCTTGACTGTCAGTTGGTTGCGATCTTCAAACTTTTTTAGGTCAGTGCGAAGTAATTCGATAATATTCCGGCCAACAGCCTTCTTGCTCGTCCATCCATAAATCCGCTCGGCTCCCTTGTTCCAAAATAGGATCTTGCCCTCCAGATCGCGAACCAGAATCCCATCGCGCGCCTCGTCAAGAAACGCCGCCTGCTCCGCGATTTGCGCCTCGGCGCGTTTACTTTCGGTAATGTTGCGAAAAACCCAGGTTCTTCCATAATACTTTCCATCCTTGTCTTTGACAGGAGCTGAAAATCTGTAAAAAACCTTTCCATCGAGCAATTCGATTTCGTCATGGCTGACTTCCTCTGGACGGGCGGAAAGATAGGCGATTTTCTTGGCGAACCGCCGGGGATCTTTAACTTGGCGGCTTATCCACTCGAGTTCTGCTCCTCCATCAAATTCTTCAGCGATTTGCCTGGGAATATTCCATAAATCGATCATCCGTTCATTCTGAAGAACTTTCTTTCCAGCGCTGTTGAGAATGAGCATCCCGTCAAGAGACGAATTGGCCTGGGCGTCAAGAAAGGCGAGTTTCAAATGAAGCTGCTCTTCGGCCAGTTTGCGCTCGGTGATGTTTTCACAAATCGCAGTAAAATGCTCTTTTTTATGGCTAAAGACAGAAATGAAAAACCATTTCCTCAAATACTTCACGTACACCTCGCATTTCTCCGGTTTACCGCTCAATGCCACCCTGCCGTAAACCTCGAAAAGTTCAGGATTGGCCTCCTGAATTCCTGGAATGATATCACTGATTTTTTTACCGACCACATCCTTCAACCCGGTCACTGTTTCAAAGGCGCTGTTCACCTCCATGTAAACAAAATCCCGCGCCCGGTCTCCTTCATAGAGTATCCGGCAATACGCATATCCTCCCAGCATGTTCTCAAGCAGACAACGATACCGCGAATAACTTTCCGCAAGCGCCAGCTCTACATTCTTGCGCTCAGTGATGTCGCGAGAAATTCCGAATGTTCCAATGATTTCTCCATTTCCGTTTCGCAAGGGGACTTTTGTCGTCGTTGCCCAGGATATGGCCCCATCCGGCCACGTTTCCTTTTCCTCCTTGTTTACCAGCGGAATTTCCGCACGAATGATTTCCTGCTCCTCAACGAACGTCTCTTGGGCATGTTCCTTTGTAAAAATATCGAAATCTGTTTTCCCGACAGCTTTATTGGGGAACCCAAGTTTGAACAGCTTTGCGGCGCCATGGTTGACCAGAATGAAGCGGGATTTCAGATCCTTGAAATAGATGGCATCGGGGATGTATTCCAAAAGATTCTGCAACAAACAACCCGCATCCTCTTTCTTAATATTCGAGTTTGTTATGGTGTTCATATTAAATGTTTATTTATGCGACACCCCTCAATAAGCGCCCCTAAGTGTCGCCAAGAAGTGGTAAATCTAATTTCATAATAAGCAACTTTCGTAGAAACGTCGCCGTCTATACATTGCCTCCTCAAACTATCGGACTGGGAGCGCCGCTCCTTAGTGTCAACAACGACTTAAAAAAGAAATAAATGCAATCCGTCTCTAACAAACACAATAAGCAGCATCCCAGTATTTTAATTACACGCAGGCGCTCGTAATATCATAGTTTATCCTCTATATAGCAACATATAACAAATGGGCCATGCGAAGCTTCATTGTGAAGCTCGAATTACCATTACAACAATCGCCAGTCGCTATGAATCTTTACTAATCCTGCCCGGATCATTTCCAGGCCTCGACCCATGGATTCACGCTGAGATCGGCGAAGAAATCGAGTTCCTTGGCGCGAAAGCCGTACCTCTCGGAAGTGCCGCCGTCGACGACTTGGAGCTTAAATTCCGTTGTGCGCGTGATTTTGGGCGAACTGAGTTTGCAATTGAGCCCGGCGTCGCAGAGATTCGATTTAAAATTTCCCGTGACCATGTTGCACATTTCACCGATAACGTCATTGGCGATGCCAGGATCGGCGATATCCTCTGGCGTCAAGCCAAGCAGCCGCTCACCGAAGAGCGGGACAGCAGCAGAAGGCAGGCGCAGATGCACAAGCCCTGCGGTTTTGCCCACAAAGGTCACTTCACCGAGGACATGCTCATCTTTGAACGGAGTCAGTTCTTTTTGCGACAACGCCTTCAATTCTATAGTAAGCATGGTTTGGAAGGTGTTGTAGATGGCGCGTATGAGAGGATCGCTCATGGCCAGCAGCAACGCGAAACTCATGCCGATGCGTTGGAGCGCGTCCTCGACGGTGGTGGCGCGATAATCGGCCTTGCAGGCGGCGCGCGGGTTGGCGGCGCGGAGCAACCGCTCGGAGAGGTCGTTGTCCTCCGCCACGATCTTGGCGAAATCCTCCATGTTGGCACCGCGTTTGGCGATCATCGCGGTGAGTCGCTTAACGCTTTCAGGAACGGACTCGAGTCCGAACTTTTTGGACATATCCTCGGCGAGAACAGTTGACATAAGTGTTTGCTTGTTTCTTTCTCTGTTATTGAGCGCAATATATAAAGGTCAATTATTTTCTAGGCGGCAACAGCGGCTGGTTTTGCTTGTAGCTCAATAACCCCTTTGGCCTTTTCTACAATCTGTTCGTCCTTGAACGGCTTTACTAGATAGTCGCGCACGCCCAGGCTCACAATATTGGCAACGTTTTCGCGGCCATGCTCGGCGGTAAGCATAATGACCGGAATCTCCTTCAATTCCGGATTATTCCTGAGCGCTGCAAGCATGGTCACACCATCCATGATAGGCATGGTAATATCGAGAAGGATAAGGTCGGGTTTTTCTTTTGCGGCAACAGCGAGGCCCTCCTCCCCGTTGCTCGCCTCGCAAATGATGCAATCGTAGGGACGAAACGATCTTTGGATGATCATGCGGACGGCTTTGCTGTCATCAATGCTAAGTATTTTGAAGCTCATAACTGGGTTTTCTAGGTTAGGGGTTCATTCGACGGTTTCATGATGAGCTCCAGCAGGATGAGCTCGTTCTCGCAGGCAAAACTCAATAAAAGACCTTCTGTTGAGCGCGCCGGCTGGGCGCTGAGATGTTGTCCGCGCACAATTGACGGGACTGTCAATACGCAGGCTGCGCCGGAATCACACAGGCGGGATTTGGTCGAGCCGACAATCATATTGCTCAGTTCGCCCAAAACGTCGCCAATTAATTCGTCTCCATCAAGTTCGGCTTCCGGCATGCCCAACATCCGGCTTGCCAGCGTGCGGGCGAAGGATGCCTTGACATAGATATAGACGACGCCGCTTACATCGCCGACGAATCCCACGGATCCGGCAATGAGCATGTCGTCGCCGTGGCGGATTTCCGTAAGCGGGACTGGTTGCGCGGTCATGGTTAATACGGTGCTGAAGACTTCGATGACGCTGCCCGTGAGCATGTCACCGACTTCATTAATGAGTTCTGGCGAGGTTACGTTCATATGATTTTATTCTTTTATGCGGGTTTCAGCTGGTAACAGGTGGCCTTGTCGACAACGACGCGTTCAAAGCCGTCGTCGACATTAAAAGTGGTTTCGGCACCGCCGAGCAGGAGGTAGCCTCCCGGTCGCAACAGGCGGCGTATCTTGGCCAGGATGGCTTTTTTGGTATGAATATCGAAATAGATCATGACATTGCGCAGAAAAACAAAGTCCAGCGGCGGCATCAACGGCCACTCTTTGACGAGGTTCATTTCGCGGAAATCAACGCGCCGGCGCAAGTCATCTTGAATTTGCCACTCGATCCCCTGACGGGCGAAATATTTCACAAGAAAAGCCGCAGGCAGGCCGCGATTGACTTCAAGCTGGCTATAACGACCCGCCCGTGCGCGGGCCAGCACTTCACGAGATAAATCCGTGGCGATGAATTTGATATCCCATGAGAGCAATTCCGGAAAATTCTGCGCGATCAGCATCAGAACGCTGTAGGGCTCCTGGCCGGTTGAAGCCGCTCCGCACCAAATGTTCAACTGCCGTTCCTTGGCGCGACTGGCCATGAATTGAGGCAGGAGAACTTTTCGCAGGGCCTCGAAGGGATGGATGTCGCGGAAAAACGACGTCTCGTTCGTCGTCATGGCCTCCACGACCTTGCCGTGATAACCCTTATTCGGATCGGATCGCAACTTGCCGACAAACGATTCGGTCGAGGTGAAGTTTTCCTTGCGCCTGAGGGCCTGCAACCGCGAGTGGACAAGATACTCCTTCCCCGGTTCGATCACGATGGCCGACTGTTCACGCACGAAATTACGGATGTAGTCAAAATCGGAAGTGGTCATAAGGCTGCGGGAGAGTGCGCGCATGAGACAAGCCCCCGCGCGATGGGTTTTTCTGTTCGATGCGGACCGACGTTGACAAGGCGATTCATTTCCTGGGCCAGCTCGTGCAGCGGCAAGACTTTTTCCGCCAGGCCGGCCCGGCTCACGGCGCCAGGCATGCCCCAGACAACGCTCGTGGCTTCGTCCTGGGCAAGCACCCTTCCGCCTGATTCGCGAATTGTTTCACAGCCGCGCAGCCCGTCGTGGCCCATCCCCGTGAGGACCACGGCCAGCGCGCGGGAACCATAAACTTGCGCGACGGAACGAAAAAGCACGTCGACCGCCGGCCGGCAGGAATTCTCAGGCGGTCCTTCATGCGTGCGCAGGCGTATGCCATTAAAAGTTTTTTCCACTTCCATGTGCAAGCCACCCGGCGCAACCCACATTTCTCCCGGACGCAGCAGCTCACCCGCAACGCCTTCCTTGATGGAAAACCCCGACAAGGAAGCGAGCCGTTCGGCAAGCATCCGGGTAAACATCTGCGGCATGTGCTGCACGATCACGACCGGGACGGGGAAATTCACGGATAGGCCGGTGATGAGCGCCGCCAAAGCGCTGGGACCCCCGGTTGAGACGCCGATAGTCACGATGTCAATGGGGCCGGAGGAAACTGGTCCGGCCTTATAGGTTCTGATGTCATCACTTTTGACGCGGGACGCCGCAACCACAGGCATGGTCTCGGGCGGTTCGCGATGGCACAAGGCCTTGATCTTGGGGATAAGCTCGGCGCAGGCATGTTGTCTCGCGGTGCCCTCCTCCGTCGACTTGGTCGCATAGTCGCTGGCACCCAAGGCAAGGGCGTCCAGTGTGGAGGTGGCCCCGCGCTGGGTGAGCGTGCTGAACATGATCACCGGCAGCGTCTTGTAGATTTTACGGAGGGCGGCGAGTGTTTCCAACCCGTCCATCACGGGCATCTCGACATCAAGTATGACAATATCAGGATTGACCTGTGAAATTTTCGCGAGGCCGATCTTCCCATCGGGAGCCGTCCCCACGATCTCGATATCGGGATCGCTGGAAAGATAAACGGAGAGCAATCGCCGGATGACGACGGAATCGTCCACTATGAGCACACGTATCTTTGCCATAATTTTTTAGTTCAATCCCAGCAACGCCAGCTTTTCCTGCAAGACTTCGCGCGTGAAGGGCTTCATGAGGTACTCATTGGCTCCGGCGGCCAGGGCCTGCTCCATGCTTCCCATGGAAGTTTCGGTGGTGACCATCATGATCCGAATGCTGCTCAGGAGAACATTGGCGCGCACGGCGCAAACGAGGTCGTATCCGTTCATCACGGGCATATTCCAATCAATAAGCATCAGGTCCACCTGGGCACCCTGGTTCAACTGATCGAGGGCCAGTTGACCGTCTCCGGCCCCGATAACTTCGAATCCGATTTCCTTGAGGGTCCTTTCCAGGATCATCCTCATGGCCTTTGAATCATCAACAACAAGTGCGCGCATAGAATTTATAGAGGTTCAGTCTGGTCATATCCATGGCGACACCGAAGCCAGGACACATCTGTCGTTCCAAAAACAAGAGCATGAACATCACACCGAAGAGCGCCGTTGCTCGATTGCGACGGCCTTGGCCGCGTGAAGCAGGGTTCTATATTCGATTGCCCTGCTTCACGCGCCACGCGCCCGGAGAGAGAGTAAACAGCCGGTCTCCATACTTTTGTTGGCGTTTCCATATATATTCTCCGGTGCTATGAATGCGTTGATGATTATTTCTGGGCCGAGTTGACGACTTCCTGGAGTTCCGCCGCCATGCGTGAGAGTTCTCCCGAAGCTCTCTGCGTATCCGCCGCGCCCGAGCTCGTGCTCTTCGCCGCTTCCGCAACACCAGTGATGTTTTGCGCAATCTCCGTGCTGCCTTTGGCTGCTTCGGCCACGTTGCGGCTGATCTCGTTGGTCGTCGCGGTCTGTTCCTCCACGGCGCTGGCGATGGTGTTCTGGTAGTCGTTGATCTTATTGATGATCGTGCTGATCTCACCAATAGCCAGAACCGCGCTCTTGGTGTCACCCTGAATCGCTTCAATCTTTTGGCTGATGTCTTCAGTCGCCTTGGCCGTTTCCTTGGCGAGTTCCTTGACTTCATTGGCGACGACCGCGAACCCTTTGCCCG
>Ga0302319_10013151_pt1 | contig 15536 bp, 8 predicted proteins | sample Bog_T0_2_FD_203319 | JGI IMG/M metagenome (GOLD analysis project Ga0302319, IMG submission 203319) | Peat permafrost microbial communities from Stordalen Mire near Abisko, Sweden - Bog_T0_2 | ecosystem: Environmental > Terrestrial > Soil > Wetlands > Peat | place: Sweden: Abisko, Stordalen Mire... | reverse complement strand
GTTGATAGCCGTCTGGAGCGGATACACGTTGCCGTCCGCCTCGCCAATCGTCGGCGACCCGCCATAGCTCCAGTCCGCGCTCGGAAATGGCGGCGAGTCCAGCGGCAGCGGCAGCCCTCGCCTCGCCGGCGGGGCATTCGCGGCCGGCGGGCTTACGGCTGGCGTCCCTCTCCAATCCTGCTGATAGAACCGGAACAGCCGCGCGAATACGCTGCCATCCGCCGCAACTGCCGCGTCCTGCGCACGCGCCATACCCGCACATGCTGACAGCAATGCCGCCATCAACAGAAGGCTCCGCACTCCCCCGGCAACCGTTCGCAAGCTCATCAGGCCTTCAGATGCACACTACTGCCCGATGTACGGATTCGGCGTTCCCGGCGTGCCGACCGGCGGCGCAGGTGGATTGTAGGGCCGGGCAGGTTCGATGGGACGCGGGGCATCAATGCCAGGGGCGGGGGTGTGGCCGCCGCGCAGTCCGGCGAGGATCTGGGTCTGGAACTCGCCCGCGGCGCCGGGGCTGTTCGGCAGAAAGAGCGTGTTCGTTCCGCCTCGAGTGCCGATGTCGCGCAGGGTGTCAAAGTACTGCGTGAGCAGGACCAGGCTCATCACCTCTTCCGCGCTGGAGCCGGGGACGCCCTTCTGGAAGTCCTCGATGGAGGCGGAGAGGCCGTCGATGATGGCCTGGCGCTCACGGGCGATGCCGTTGCCCTGCAGCGCCTTGGATTCGGCCTCGGCCTCAGCCTGCTTGACCTTGAGGATCTTCTCCGCTTCACCACGAGCTTGAGCAGCAACTTGAGCGCGCTGCGCGGCGTTGATGTCGTTCATGGCGTCCTTCACCTTGCTGTCCGGGATGATGTCGGTGACCAGCGCGGTGAGGATGTTGAAGCCGAAGCCGCTCATGATGGCGTCCAGCTCGACCTTGACGGCGACGGAGATGCCGGACTGCTGCTCGAAGGTCTCATCCAAGGTCAACTTCGGCACGTGGCCGAGGATGCTGTTGAAGACAAAGCTCTCAATCTGCTTCTGCGGCGTGGAGAGCTTGTAGAAGGCGTCGGCGATCTTGTCGTCCAGCACCTGGTACTGCACGCTGACCGGAATCTGCACGAAGACGTTGTCGCGGGTCTTGGTCTCCACCTGGAACTGCGCCTGCTTGACCTGCAGGTCGACGAAGTAGACGCGCTCGGCGAATGGGAAGAGGAAGTGCAGCCCCGGCCGGGTAATGCGGTCGAACTTGCCGAAGCGCTCCACCACGCCGGCGGTATAGGTACGCACGGTGTAGTAGGTCTTGGCGATGAGAATCAGGAAAAAGAGGCCAATGACAAAGAGGGCGATGAGAGAGAACGGGAGCATAAAAAGTGCCTTTCACGTACAGCGTAAGGATATACCTCTGTGCCGGACGGCATAAACGTCATACGGCCGCTCGCGATAAGGCCGCGAGCGGCTGCGCTCAGGATGACAAAGTTTGATTGTTAGACGAAGTTGATGCGCAGGCCGATGCCGATGTCCGCGGCGACCGGCTTCTCCTCCGGCAGCTTCACGCGCAGGCCGGTGGTGTCCTGGGTGAACCTCAGCGGCTGGTCACGACCGAGCAGGCGGACGTCCGTCGCGCGCGGAGCGGCAGAGTTGGTGGAGAGCGAGGTGACGACCAGCTCTCCCGCCGGCCAGCCCTGGACGAGCGCATACAGCGTCTTGCCCTTGGTCGTGAAGCGGATGTCCTCGGCGCCCAGGTCGGGCTGCTTGCTCTCATTGGGATGGAAGCCGCCATCGGAGATCACCGCCGCCTGCTTCTGCATGGCGGGGCCTTCGCCGTTGACGGTCCAGGGGCGGGTGCTGAAGATGCCCTCGCCGTTCCGCTCCATCCAAGCGGTAATGCCGGCGAGCACCTTCACTTCCTCCGCATCGAGCTCGCCGGAGGCGGGCAGCGGGAAGTTCAGCAGCAGGTTGCCGTTCTTGCTGACGATGTCCACCAGCATGTCGATGACCTTTTTGGAGGTCTTGTAGTTCTGGCCGACCTTGTAGTGCCAGCTGCCGATACAGGTGTCGGTCTGCCAGGGAGTAGGCCAGATGGTGGCGGATACGGTGCGCTCACGGTCCAACACACAGGTGCCGGTGGCGCAGTCGGCGGGCGTCTTGCCGAAGTAGATGCCCTCAGCCTCGCCGTGCGAGCCGAGGGGGCCGGCGTTGTACTCCTCGGCGACCAGGCTCAGGCCCAGCTCCTCATAGACGATGCCGCCGTCGGTGTAGAGCAGGTCGGGCTGGTACTGGTCCACCAGGTCCTTCACGCGGTTGAAGTACTCGCGCTTCCACTTTTCTGATGGGTTGCGGCCCATGGCCTTTGCTGTGGTGAGAAAGTCTGCGGGTTGGCCCGTGTAGTCGTGGTACAGGTCGGCGAAGGCGGGGTTCTGGCCGTCATACGGTATGCCCGCGTAGGGCCCCTTGGTGTCTGCGAGGTGCGCTGGAGAGAACCAGTCGTAGCTGTTGGAGAGGTGCTCGCTGACGCCGAAGCGCAGGCCGCGCTTGCGGGCGGCGGCGGCCCACAGTCCGACCACGTCCTTATGCGGGCCGGCGGCGACCGCGTTCCAGCGCGGCTGGTACTTCGAGTTCCACATATCGAAGCCGTCGTGATGCACGCCCATCGAGAAGAAGTACTTCGCGCCGGCTTTCTGGTAGAGGTCCATCAGGTGCTCGGGGTCCCACTTGTCGGCGGTGAAGAGCGGAATGCAGTCCTTGTAGCCGAACTTGCTCTGCGGGCCGAAGCGCTTGACGTGGTACTCGTACTGCGCGGAGCCCTCCATGTACATATTGCGGGCGTACCAGTCACCATCGCCCACGGCGGACTGCGGCCCCCAGTGCGACCAGATGCCGAACTTGGCGTCGGCGAACCACTCGGGGATCTCGTAGGTGGCCAGCGAAGCGCGGGTGCCCGCGTACTTGCCGGGAGTGATGGGCCAGGGCTTTTGGGCGAAGGCGCCGCGCGCGGCTAGAGCCGGTACGGATGAGGCGAGCAGTTGCAGGGCCTGACGGCGAGTGAGGTGGCGAAGGGCGCTCATAGTTTCTCCCGCGGAATGGTTCCATACTCCGCGCGGTACGACTATAGAGCGTCCAGTGCCATTTGCGAAAGTCAGCTTCAGGCAGCGCGGGCGCGGGCCTGTATCTCCAGAAAACACTGGATGAGCGAACAGGCGGCAGGTGTGACGCCGGCCATGCGGCTGGCCTGACCGAGCGTGGAGGGGCGCACGCGGTCCAGCCGCTCCACCATCTCGCGCGAAAGGCCGCTGCAGGCGTGGTAGTCGAACCAGGACGGAATTGTGCGGGCCTCATCGGCCCGCAGGCGGGCCATGCTGCGCTGCTGCTGTGCTAGGTATCCGGCAAACTTGATGCCTGTCTCGACGGTCTTGAGCTCGTTGCGCACCCAGGCGGGAAGATGGAGCGGGGTTGTTGGCTGTGGGCTGTTGGTTGTTGGATTAGCGACGCAGAGTGCACTGAGCCAGGGCGCGAACTCCGGCGCGGTCAGCCGCGCGAGCATATCCGGGACGAGCTGTTCGATGGTGACTTCGGGACGCTTGAGCCGCTGCGCGAGGAGTTCGCCGCGAACACGGGTGGATTCGAGGAGCTGCGTGAGCGCGGTGAGGCGGGCCTGCTTGGTTTCAAACGCTGCCCAGCTCGCGCCGTCTATCAGGCCGAGACGGCGGCCGTGCGGCGTGAGGCGCGCGTCCGCGTTGTCGATGCGCAGGTGCAGGCGGAACTCCGCGCGCGAGGTGAACATGCGGTAGGGCTCGTCGGTGCCCTTGCTGATGAGGTCGTCGATGAGGATGCCGGTGTAGGCCTCGGTTCTATCAAGAGTGAACGTAGATGGCGCGGATGAGGGTTCAGGGCTCAGGGCCCAGGGTCCAGAAGACGAGGTGTTCGCTGGACCCTGAACCCTGGACCCTAACCCCTGCCGCGCGAACAGCGCGGCATTGATGCCGGCCATCAGTCCCTGACAGGCGGCCTCTTCATAACCGCTGGTCCCATTAATCTGCCCGGCGAGGTAGAGGCCGGTAAACTTCTTTACCCGCAGGGTGCGGTCGAGTTCGGTGGGGTCAATGGCGTCGTACTCGATGGCGTAGCCGGGGCGGAGCATCTCCGCGTTCTCCAGGCCGGGGATGCTGCGCACCATCGCCTGCTGCACCTCCATGGGCAGGCTGGTGCTCATGCCGTTGATGTAGACCTCATGCGTGTTCAGGCCCTCGGGCTCGAGGAAGAACTGGTGCGAGGTCTTGTCTGGGAAGCGCACGATCTTGTCTTCGATGGACGGGCAGTAGCGTGGGCCGATGCCTTCGATCTGTCCGGTAAACATGGGCGAGCGGTGGACGTTGTCTCGAATCAGGGCCAACGTCTCTGGAGTTGTCGTGGCGATGTGGCAGGAGATCTGGCGCAGCGGAGGGGTCCACGTGGCTTCGCCACTGTGTGGTGCGGAGCGAAAGCTGAACGGCGTGGGGTCGGCGTCGCCGGGCTGTTCTTCGAACTTGGTCCAGTCGATGGTGCGTCCGTCGAGGCGCGGCGGCGTTCCGGTCTTGAGTCGCGTCTCGCGCAGTCCCAGCCGCTTGAGCGATTCGCCGAGCAGCACGCTGGCGGGTTCGCCGGAGCGGCCGGCGGTGTACTGCTGCTCGCCGCAGTGGATCAGGCCGTTGAGAAAAGTTCCTGTGGTGACGATGACCGCGCGCGCGGCGATGGTGCGGCCGTCGCGGAGCAGGACGCCGGTGATACGTGAGCGAGTGAGCGAGTCTGCAGGTGAATCGGTCAGCGAGTTAGCGGTGCCGCGGCAGCTAACTTGCTGACCTGCTGACTCGCCGACTTGCTCGAGCACCAGATCCACGACCTCCGCCTGCTTGATGAACAGGTTCGGGATGGACTCGAGCTTCTCGCGCATCTTCACGCGGTAGAGCGCCTTGTCGCACTGCGCGCGGGGGCTCCAGACGGCGGGTCCGCGCGAGGTGTTGAGCAGTCGGAACTGGATGCCGCAGGCGTCGGCGACCTCGCCCATGATGCCGCCGAGGGCGTCGACCTCGCGGACCAGATGGCCCTTGGCGACGCCGCCGATGGCGGGGTTGCAGCTCATTTGCGCGATCAGGTCGAGGTTCAGCGTAAACAGCGCGGTGCGCAGGCCCATGCGCGCGGCAGCGGCAGCGGCCTCGCAGCCCGCGTGGCCGGCACCGACGATAAGCACATCAAATTGTTCGCTGAAACTCATAGGTCTATTCTAGTTCGGTATCCGTCAAACGAATATTCAGCAATTCAGGAGTGAAGCATGAAGGTTTTTGGGAAGAGTCTTGCCGCCGTTGCGGCGCTGGTTATCGGCCTCACCGCGGCAATCCCTGCCACTGCGCAGGACGGCAAGTTGAAGCTGCCGGAGATCAAGTACGAGACCTACACGCTGCCCAACGGGCTGAAGGTCATCACGCATGAGGACCACCGTCTGCCGCTGGTTGCAGTGGATCTCTGGTACCACGTGGGGCCGCTGAATGAACGTCCCGGGCGCACAGGCTTTGCGCACCTCTTCGAGCACATGATGTTTGAGGGCTCTGAGCACGTCGGCGAGAAGGCGCACATCAAGTACGTCCAGGGCGCGGGCGCGACCGACGTGAACGGCACCACCGACTTCGACCGCACCAACTACTTTGAGACGCTGCCAGCCAACCAGCTGGAGCTGGGTCTGTGGCTCGAGAGCGACCGCATGGGCTTCCTGATGGAAGGCCTGAACCGCGAGTTGCTGACCAACCAGCGCGACGTAGTGCGCAATGAGCGCCGCCAGGGCGAGGGCCGTCCTTACGCCGCAGCCGGTGAGGCCGTCGCGCACCTGCTCTATCCCGCGGGCCATCCGTACTTTGGCGACGTCATCGGATCGCACGCCGACATTGAGGCCGCGCGCATCGCCGACATCCGCGACTTCCACCAGCAGTTCTACACGCCGAACAATGCGTCCATCGCCATCGCCGGCGACTTCGACCCCAAGCAATTGAAGGAGATGCTGACCAAGTACTTTGGTCCCATCCCGGCCGGGCCCAAGGTGGACCCGGTCACCACGGTGACGCCGCCGATCACCTCACAGAAGCGCGAGACCGTGACCGACACTGTGCGGCTGCCGCAGGTGACCATCGCCTGGCTGACGCCGCCTGCCTACTCGCCGGGCTCCTATGACGTAAGCGCGGCCATGTTTGCGCTGGGTGGCGCCAAGGCCAGCCGCCTGGACCAGGCGCTGGTGTACAAGACGCAGGTGGCACAGCGCGTCAGCTGCTACAACCGTCCTAACAAGCTGAACGGCTCGGCGGAGTGCACCGTCGTCGCCAAGCCGGGCGTGAAGCTCGAAGACCTGGAGGCCACCGTCTGGAGCGAGATTGCCAAGCTGCAGACGGACGGTCCAACTACGGAAGAGGTAGAAGCAGCCAAGGCTGGCGAGCTGACCCGCAAGATCACGGGCCTACAGCGGCTGGGTGGCTTTGGCGGCGTGGCTGACACGCTGGATGAGTACAACCAGTACACCGGCGACCCAGGCTATCTGCCCAAGGACCTCGCCGCACAGGCGGCGGTGAGCGTGGCCAGCGCCAAGGCTGCGGCGGTGAAGTACCTGACCAAGGACTCCGCGGTCGTCGTCTACTGCGTGCCGGGCAAGAAGGTGCTGAATGACGTTCCCCGCAGCCCCGCCGATACTGACGCGAACGTGAAGATTACCAATCCCTACACAGACGAGTTTGAAAAGTCCCAGGAGTGGCGCAAGACGGTGCCGAAGGCAGGTCCGCCGGTGACGGTGCATCTGCCGGTGCCGGAGACCTTCACGCTGGCCAACGGCCTGAAGGTCTATGTGGTCGAGGAGAAGGCGCTGCCGGTGCTGTCGGCCGCACTGGTCACGCGCGCGGGCAGCGAGAACAACCCTGCGGACAAGGCCGGTCTGGCCTCGCTCACCGCCCAGGTCATGGGTGAGGAGACCACCACGCGCGACCTGAAGCAACTGGCTGACGCGCAGGAGCGGATCGGCGTGCGCATCGGCGTGATGGCGTCGATGGATGCCACCGGCTCCAGCATGACGGTGCTGACCAATCACACACATGAAGGCATGGATCTGTTCGCTGACGTCATCGAGCATCCGGCATTCAAGACCGAAGACCTGGAGCGGCTGCGCCGGCAGCGGCTGGTCGGCATCCAGCAGGAAACCGATTCGGTGGCGTCCATGGCGCAGCGCGTGGGGCCGAAGCTGGTTTACGCGGACCAGCCCTACGGCGTGTCGCAGACGGGAACCACCGAGAGCGTGACCGCGCTAACGCGGGAGGACGTGACCGGCTTCTACGCCGCGCACTATGGACCGGCGGACTCCGCGCTGGTGTTGGCGGGCGACATCACGCCGGCTGAAGCCAGGAAGCTGGCTGAACAGTACTTCGGCAAGTGGACGGGCCATGCATCCGCTGGACTGACGCTGCCGCCCGCGCCCAGCCTTCCGGCGACGCATGTGGTCATCCTCGACAAGCCGGGAGCGCCGCAGTCAGCGCTGTATGCCTACGGTCTTGGCGTGCCAGCGAACTCGCCTGACCTGCAGACGCTGCAGGTGATGAACTACGTGCTGGGCGGCAGCTTTGCCAGCCGCATCAACATGAACCTGCGCGAGAAGAACGGGTACACCTACGGGGCGAACTCGCAGTACGCGTTCTATCGCGGTGGGGGGCCGTTCATCGCGGGCGGGCTGGTGCGCACGGACGTAACCGGACCGGCGGCGACGCAGCTGATGTACGAGATCAAGCGCTTCCCCACCACGCCGCCGACCGAGGCCGAACTGAACGAGGCCAAGGTGGCGCGCATCCAGTCCCTGCCCGGCCAGTTTGAGACCACGCAGGCCATCGCCGGCTCCATGGGGGCAATCTTCCTCTACGACCGTCCGCTGGACTACTACGCCACGCTGCCCGCGAAGTACCGCGCGGTAACGGCGGCGGATGTGGCCCGCGTGGCCGCGGCGGATGTTCACCCCGACCAACTGATCATCGTGGCCGCGGGCGATCGCGCCAAGATCGAGCCGCAGTTGAAGGCGGCCGATCTCGGTCCGGTCGAGGTGCGGGACATCAACGGCAAGCTGGTGACGGACGCAAAGTAAGAAGCTCAATCGCAATGCAAGAGGCGCGGTCAGCGATGGCCGCGCCCTTTTTGTATCCGCGTACAGCAGGTCCTTCGACTGCGGCTCTCGCGATGAAACTGCGATAGCCTTCGCTCAGGATGACAACTCTAGCTAGGGGAGAGCGCCGCCAGGGTTTTCTCCAGGCTCGCGGGGTCTTCGACGTTAGTCGTAGCCAGCTCGCGGTCGATCTGGCGGTTGAGGCCTGTGAGGACCTTGCCGGGGCCGACCTCGATCCAGTGGGTCACGCCGGACTGCCGCAGCAGGGCAATGCACTCTGTCCAGCGCACCGGCCCGGTGACCTGGCGGATGAGCGCGTCGCGGACCTCGGAGCCGCGGGTCATCAGGCGGGCATCTACATTGGCCGCAACGGGAAATGCTGGGTCGTGAAAGGCGATGGATTCGAGCGTGTTGGCCAGCTCGTCCTGCGCGGGCTGCATCAGCGCGCAGTGGAAAGGTGCACTCACCGGCAGCATCACGGTGCGCTTGGCGCCGGCTTCTTTGCAGAGCTCAGCCGCACGCTCCACGGCCGCCTTGGCGCCGGAGATGACGGTCTGGTCCGGGGAGTTGAGGTTGGCTGGGGAGACCACCGCACTGACCTTCGCGGCTGCCTGCTCGGGCGTGGTGGCGGAGTTGTTGGGATCGGTCACCGCATCGATGACGGCGAAGGCCTGCTCGGTTGGATTCGCGGGATCGGCGGGCGGCGGCTGGGTCAGTTCGTCGGAGACCTGGGCGCAGATGTCGTTGATGCGTGCGGCGGGAAGCCCGAGGATGGCGGCCATCGCGCCTTCCCCGGCGGGCACGGCGGCCTGCATGAACTGGCCGCGCGAGCGCACCGTGCGCACCGCGTCGGCGAAGCTGAAGGTGCCGGCGGCGACGTGCGCAGAGTACTCACCCAGTGAGTGCCCGGCGGCGAAGGCGATGGTGATGCCTCGCGACTTCAGTTCCGGTTCGAGCACGCGCAGCGCGGCGATGGAGACCGTGAGGATGGCGGGCTGGGTGTGCTCGGTGAGCTTGAGCTGGTCTTCCGGGCCTTCAAAGATGATCTTCGAGAGCGCGAATCCCAGCGCGTCGTCGGCCTCTTCAAAGACGGCGCGAGCGGTGGGCGAGGCGTCATAGAACGCGCGGCCCATGCCGACCGTCTGTGAGCCCTGGCCGGGAAACAGGAGTGCGAGGGTGGGGACGGAGGTCTTGTGGGTGTGTGCGGCAATGTCAGTCATCAGGGATAGTGTAGCGACTCAGGATGCAGAAACATATTGCGGCGGGATGCGGCTCGGGTGAGAATGGCGTGACCGCGGCCAGCTTCAGATTAGAGGGTCCGATGCGGGAGGGAGGATGTATGAAGGCGAAGGCGATTGGGTACTGGGTGTGCACGGTGTTGCTGGTGTTCTTCATGCTGCCGGGTGGAATCTTTCAGGTGCTGCGGGCTCCGCAGAGCGTCGCGGGCTTTGCCAAGCTGGGCTATCCGGTGTACTTCGTCGTGCTTCTGGGAGTGTGGAAGATCCTCGGTTCGCTTGCGATTGTGTGGCCGGGCTTTCCGCTGCTGAAAGAATGGGCGTATGCGGGGATCTTCTTCGATCTGACGGGGGCCGCGGTAACCAATGCAGCGACCGGCGGCGCGTGGTGGCACGTCGCAGCGCCACTGGTCATCATCGCGATTCTCTATGGATCCTGGGCGCTTCGCCCGGCGAGCCGCAGGGTTGCCGGCTCAACAGTGGCTACTGGATGACGCCAGTGGTGAAGGTCTGCTCGGCCTGGGCGGTGACCAAGCGGTAGAGCGCGAACTGGCGGCTGTTCTGGGCGCGCAGTTCAAAGAGCAGGTCGGCGCGGTGACTCCAGTCGGGGTCCACGGCGTCCACTGGTCGCATCCAGGGCACGCGGTCGAGATGTGCCGCGTCGGTGATGGAGGAGAGCGCGGTCTGCAACTCGCCGGAGGGCAGGCGCTGGGCCACGAGGGTGATGTAGACCGGCCCTCCCGCCGCGACCGGCGATTGCGCCGTGTAGACGAAGGTGGGCAGCGCGCCGTAGCTGAGCTCATAGCCGTGCAGGTCTTCCGACGTGAGCGCGAGGGTGGTCGGCGCGGCGGGCCTGCGCTGACGGGTGGCCGGGGCAGGGGACTTTGTAGGAGCGGGAGCGGCTACGGGAGCAGGAACCGGGGCTGGTTGGGCAGCGGTGGTGGGGTTGGTGCGGTCACGCAGGCTGGGGGCATCGCCGGCGCCGGGAGCGATGGGATTGCCGGCGGCATCGATGGTAGCGTCGGTGACGGGCGCTGCGGACTCCTGGCGCTGCACAACTGCGCCTGCGGGTCTCTCCGCTACGTCGCTGCGCGACTCCGGTCGAGATGACACTGCCGCCGTAGCGGAGGAGGAAACTTGCGAAGAAGTTAGAGAAGCTGGCACCGGCTGGAGCTTGTTCGTTGCGATGTAGGCGGCGAGGCGCGGGCGGGCGAGCTTCTCGAAGTCGGCGAGGGTCTGGGCGCGTTCGGTCGACGACTCCCACTCGCGGGTGAAGAGGTGCGGTTCGCGGTTGGCGGCGTCGGAGACGGCTACGGCCTGATGCAGGTTGGCAGGCAGGCCAGTGAGCGGCGCGACGGCGGTCTCGTCTTCCAGGACGCCGCGGTGCAGGGTGGGCCGGTCAGGGTCGTCGTTCAGCGAGTCGCCGGGGCCGGTGACGTAGCCCTGCGGCTTCTCCCGCTTGTTGCGCTTGCTGTTGTTGTCCGGCGGAGCGTCGCGGCGGCGCAGGGTGGGGCGGTCGGAGTCCGTGTCGGTGGTACTGGCGGTGGTGGTGGAGGACGCGTCTGGCTTGGAGCCGGGCGTGGCTGCTCCGGGTTTGGAATCGGATGCGGCCGTGTCGTTGGGGTGGCGGAGGACGAAGTGCGGAGTGTCGTCCTCGTCGCTGCCGCCGGCGATGGTGGCGGGATGCGCGACGGGCTTCAGCTTCGCAGCGGGCTTCTCCGCCGCGGGGGGATGGAAGCGACCGTAGCCGTACCAGGCACCCATCGTGTCGTCGGCCTGGCTTCCGGATGTGGAGCCCGGTGCGTAGCTGCGAGGTACGATGTCGCGGGCGGCGTCGAGATCCAGCGTGCCGACGGGCTGGCCCGCCTCTTCGACCGAATAGACGTCGCCGCTCTGCAGAGCGAAGGGCACCGGGCGCGCCAGATAGACACCGGCGTCCTCAAAGTGGCCGTCGATGAAGAGCAAGACCGGAACCAGGCGCGACGCGGTGGGCTTGGCGAGGTCGCCGGTCCACTCGTAGACGCCGATGGCGCGGGTGACGCGCTGCGGGGCCTCCACCTTGTGCATCTGCGCACCCAGCGGGAGGGGGAGGGCGGCGAACAGGACGAGGATAAGAGGACGCAGCGGCATAGCTTGAAGAGTAGACGTGTTCCGGGTGGCAGCCGTTTCGGGTCGCGTGGGCAGCTCAGTCGGCGGCGCTGTGCTGGGGTCGCACTGGGCGGCGCAGGCCCATGGTTTCCAATGCGATGCGGCGCCAACGGGGCAGCGCGACGCGCAGGCGGTCAAAGAAGAGGTAGACGACCGGCGTGGTGAAGAGGGTGAGGCACTGGCTGACGATCAACCCGCCCACGATGGAGATGCCCAGCGGCCGGCGCAGCTCCGCGCCGGTGCCGGTGCCGAGCGCGAGCGGGATGCCGCCCAGCATGGCCGCCAGGGAGGTCATCATGATGGGGCGGAAGCGCAGCAGGCAGGCCTCATAGATGGCATCGCGCGGGCTCTTGCCGTGCTGGCGCTCGGCGATCAGGGCAAAATCAATCATCATGATCGCGTTCTTTTTTACAATGCCGATCAGCAGGATGATGCCGATCATCGCTATGACCGACAGGTCGATCTTGAAGAGCAGCAGGGCCAGCAGCGCGCCCACACCGGCCGAGGGCAGCGTGGAGAGGATGGTGAGCGGGTGGATGAAGCTCTCATACAGGATGCCCAGGACGATGTAGACGGTGACCAGCGCCAGCAGGATGAGGATGGGCTGGCTGCTCAGGGAGGACTGGTACGCCTGGGCGGTACCTTGGAAGCCGCCATGGACGGTACTGGGCATGCCGATCTGCTGGCGGGCATTTTCAATGGCCACGGTGGCTTCCGAGAGGGAGACGCCGGGGGAGACGTTGAAGGAGAGCGTCGATGCGGGTGAGAGCGACTGGTGGTTCACGGTGAGCGGCACCCGCACCGTGACCATGTGGGTGAGGAGGGAGAGCGGGATCTCCGCACCGGTGGAGGAGCGGACGTAGATCTTGCTGAGCGCGGTGGGGTCGCGCTGAAACTGCTGCGCCTCCTCCATGACCACGTGGTATTGGTTGAGCGGCTTGTAGGTGGTGGAGATCTGGCGCTGGCCGAAGGCGTCTGAGAGCGTGGAGTCGATGGCCAGGGCGGAGACGCCGAGGCGCGAGGCGGTGTCGCGGTCGATGACCAGCTTGGCCTCGAGGCCTTTGTTTTGCTGGTCGGTGGCGACATCCTTGAGCTGGGGCAGGCGCTGCATGGCGTCCATCAGGCGCGGGCTCCACTGCTCCAGGTCGGCGACAGTGTCCGCGGTGAGGGTGTACTGGTACTGGGTGGCGGCGGAACGCGCGCCGAAGCCCAGCTCCTGCACGTTCTGGAGGTAGAGGGTGACGCCGGGGAAGTGGCTGGTGGCGGGGCGCAGACGGTTGAGGATGACATCGGCTGTGTCGCCGGTCTTCATGCGCTCATCCACGGGCTTGAGGAAGACGAAGGCGCCGGCCTGGTTAGCACCGCCGCCGCCGAGGAAGCTGACGGCGGACTGCACGCCTGGGTCTTTGTCCACGACGGAGAGGATCTGTTGGATCTTCGCTTCCATGGAAGCGAAGCTGGTGTCCTGCTGGGCGCGGATCTCGCCGCGCAGGCGTCCCGCGTCCTGCTGGGGGAAGAAGCCCTTGGGGACGATGACGTAGAGGTAGATGTTGATGACGAATGTGAGCAGGAAGACGACCAGCGTGATCCCCTGGTGGCGTAGGACCCAGCGCAGGCCGCGGGCGTACTCCTCGCTGATGAAGGCTATGCCGCGCTCGCCGGCACGGTAGAACCAGCCTTTGCTGATCTCGTTGTGCGGCTTGAGGAACTTGGCCGAGAGCATGGGCGTGGTGGTGAGGGAGACGACCAGGGAGATGGCGATGGCGACCGAGAGGGTGACGGCGAACTCCCGGAAGAGAAGGCCGACGATGCCGCCCATCAGCAGAATGGGGATGAAGACCGCGATCAGCGAGGTGGACATGGAGAGCACGGTAAAGCCGATCTCGCGCGAGCCCCTCATGGCGGCGGCGAAGGGGCTAAGCCCCGCTTCCAAGTGCCGGGAGATGTTCTCAATCACCACGATGGCGTCGTCTACCACGAAGCCGGTGGAGATGGTAAGCGCCATCAGCGACAGGTTGTCCAGCGTGTAGCCGAGCATGTACATCACGCCAAAGGTGCCCATCAGCGATAGCGGCACCGAGACTGACGGGATCAGCGTGGAGCGGATCTCGCGCAGAAAGAAGAACACCACCAGGATCACCAGCACGATGGAGATGACGAGCGTATTCGTCACCTGCTTGACGGAGGCACGGATGGTCAGAGTGCGGTCGAGGACAACCTGCAGCTTGATGGATGGCGGAATGGAGGCTTGCAGCTGGGGCAGGAGGGCGAGAATGCTGTCCACGGTCTGGATGACGTTGGCGGAAGGCGCCTTGAAGACCTGGATGACGATGGCACGGCGCTGGTCAAGGAAGCCGCCGGTGTGGATGTCCTCGACGCTGTCCTCGACGTTGGCGATGTCCTGGACGCGTACCACGCCGTGCCCGTTGGCGGCGCCCGTGGTCTTGATGCTGGAGGTGGCGAAGTTGGTTGTGGCCGTGGGCGCGGCCGCGGCGTTGGAGACCGCGGAGGCCACGGCTGTCGGCAGGCCGGTCGAGGCGCTGGCGCTGCTGACAGCACCCTTGTCCGTAGCGATGATGAGCGGACCGTAGGCGGCGGCGCCGAAGAGCTGGTCGGTGGTGGAGATCTGCGTGCGCTGAAAGGGGCCGTTGATGTAGCCGGTGGGTTGGGAGACGTTGACGGTAGAGATGGCGGAGCGGACGCTCTCCAGGCTCAGGCCGTTGCTGGTGAGCAGGTTGGGGTTGACCTCCAGGCGGACGGCGGGCTTGGCGGAGCCTCCCGTCTGCACCTGGCCGACGCCCTGCATCTGGGAGATCTTCTGCGCCAGGATGGAGTCTGATACGTCGTACATCTGCGCGACGGTGGCGGTGTCCGAGGTGAGCGCCATGATGAGGATGGGGACGTCGGACGGGTTGGCCTTACGGTAGGTGGGGTTCGATGGCATGTTGGCGGGCAGCTGCGCCCGCGCCGCGTTGATGGCCGCCTGCACGTCCCGCGCCGCGCCGTTCACGTCGCGGTTCAAGTCAAACTGCAGGTTGATGCCGGTGGACCCGACGCCGGAAGACGAGGTCATCTGGTTGACGCCGGCGATGCGCGAGAACTGCCGCTCCAGCGGCGTGGCAACAGCGGAGGCCATGGTGTCCGGGTCGGCGCCGGGCAGCGATGCGTTGACGGAGATGGTGGGGAACTCCACCTGGGGCAGCGAGGCGACAGGCAGCAGCTTGTAGGCCACCGAGCCGGCGATGATGACGGCGGCGGAGAGCAGGAAGGTAGCTACCGGGCGCTGGATGAAGGGCGCCGAGAAGTTGATGCCCCCAATGGGGCCGGCCTCGTCGGTAAGCATCTCCTGGAGCGAGGGCTTTCGGTCACGCGGCGCACGATCCCCGGCGACGTCATCCGCGCCGTGCAGGCGCGCGAGGTCGCCGTTGCGCGCATGGTCGTGCGGGGTGCGGTCGCCGGGTTGGGGTTTGGAGTTACTCATTTGACTGCGATGGAGTAGTTAATCGTTGGATGATATGTCTCTGCGGCGATACTTACATGTTGCAGATCGACACGCGTAACGTAGGACTTCGGATTGTCTACCTCAGGCCCGATCACAAATTGGATGACCACAGGACACTCTCTCGGACCGCTGTAGCTATTCGCCTTCCAGCCCTTCACGAACTCTGAGGCAACTCGTCCCATGAGTTGATCAAGTAGGGGTGGAGCACGAACAATCTTGATATGCGAAACGGAGCCGTCCTGTTCGAAGGTTACAAGCAGAACCACTGGACCTTCCACGTGAGCGGCTCTTGCTATGGGCGGATAGGTTAGTGGAGTTGATTCCTGAACCGACGTGAGCCCGCATCCCAAGGACTGTGCGTGCGCAGGGCCCAGAATCGTGGCTACACAAAGAAGGGCGGTCGCACTGCGCGCGATACCCCACCCTTTCGCGAAGTGCGCGAAAGGATGGGCCACCCGGATTTGTGATCTTGCGGAATACTTCATTCGTTTCTGCCTTGATAGCCCGCGTACCA
>Ga0302319_10013150_pt1 | contig 15538 bp, 12 predicted proteins | sample Bog_T0_2_FD_203319 | JGI IMG/M metagenome (GOLD analysis project Ga0302319, IMG submission 203319) | Peat permafrost microbial communities from Stordalen Mire near Abisko, Sweden - Bog_T0_2 | ecosystem: Environmental > Terrestrial > Soil > Wetlands > Peat | place: Sweden: Abisko, Stordalen Mire... | reverse complement strand
ACAAATAGATTGAACACCTCGAGCTTGCGCAAGGCGGCTGGCGTGTCAAAAACCAATCCTGCGAGCAAGTAAACAATGAGTGGTGCTGCCCACTTAGAGGCGAGGACGCTCCAAGCCTCCTGCTGGAAGGGATGCGACACGAGGTCGGCTATCGCGATGGTGAGCAATCCCACGAGAGGCAAGGTGGCGAGTTTGGGTACTGCGAATGGCTTCCGCAAGATTGCATAGCGGAGGAAAAGAGAGCAAATCGTTAAGCCGAGCGCAACCCGATCGAGATTGTAGAACTGCAGGTCGGGCGACCGAAGAAGCATCGCGGTCAGCATGGCGAGAAACAGCCAAATCCGGGCGAGGACCATCGTGTGTAGCAGCCTTGGTATTTGAAGTGCGACCGAGGGCAGAAGGTGGCTGGGTCTCCCATGCCTTGGGCTGGGAAACTTCCATTCGGCTTCGCACGCAACGGGTACAGTTTCCATGTGAGGCTAAACTCCCATGTGAGGCTAAACTCCGCTCCCCTGCCAGACTGCGCTTACGGTCTGGAAGAGGATTTTGAAGTCAAGAGCCAGGCTCCAACACCGGATATACTCGTCGTCCAATTCGACGTTTCTTGCGAAGGACGGGTCCTTCCGGGCTGTGACTTGCCAGAGGCCGGTGATGCCCGGCGTAACGTCGAGACGGCGGAAGTCCTCCAGACGGTAGCGCAGGAAGTCATCCAGGGGATGGGGTCGGGGACCTACCATACTCATCTCTCCGGCAAGGACATTCCAAAGCTGGGGAAGTTCATCGAGGCTGTACTTCCGAAGAACGCGGCCCACGCGGGTAATGCGGTGATCGCCGTTGAGCTTGAAGGTGGCGCCGAAGCGCTCATTTTGATTGCGCAATTCCTCTTGTTGCACATCGGCTCCACAGATCATGGTGCGAAACTTATAGCAGGGGAACGGAAGCGCTTTTCTGCCGACGCGCATGGCGCTGTAAAAGATGGGGCCAGATGAATCCAGCTTGATCAAAGCGGCGATGCAAGCAAGGAATGGGGCTAGCAGCGTAAGGCCTGCGGCGGCCAGGGAGACGTCCAGAGCCCGTTTGAGCGAAAGGCGGAAGAGAGGGATGCTCTCGTCGTGAACTGCGAAGGTTGCGACATCGCCGGCCGCGGCGAAACTGGCGGCTGGCAGGTCGAAGCCGTGCATCTCCGGAACAACTTTTAAATCGAGATGGTTGTTCTTGGCCTCTCTCACAAGGAGCGCCATTTTTTCCTTCGACTGGGGAGCGGCGATGATGACTTCGTCGATGAACTGCGAACGCGCGATGGCGGTGATGCGATTGAGCCTTCCTAAGACGCGTCCCCCACAGGGTTGATCGTCGTCGAGAAATCCTTTCACTACGCAGAGGGAGGATTGCTTGGAAAACTCTTCGGCGATACGGCAACCCAATTGGCCTGCACCGACGATGAGAACATTGCGGCTGGCGTCGTTCCTCGCGGCGGCATCCCGAAGCCCGGTTGTGAGTGCGAGCCTCCACCAGCACATGGCGAAACAGGCCACGGATGCCGCGATGGTCAGCTGTGCCAGCGATTCGATTCCTGAAGATGCAGTCTCGATGATGGCGGCGACCAGCCAGCTCCAAACGGCGATCTTGAGCAGAAGGAATAGCTCCTGGCCGATGACGAGTCGAATGGGAGGCCGGTAAAAGTTTTCCGCCAGGGCGAGAGCGCCGAACACGGATCCAAACAATATGAGCGGATAAAGGACGCCGAAACGGTGAAGGGGAAGAGCGGTAAGCAAGAGGCAGAACGTGTCGGCGATCAAACGGGAACTCTGGCCGCGTTTGAGTAAGGCGGGGGTCCAGCCGGGAGATGGTCGAGCTGTCTTCGGCGTTTCAGTCGATTTGAATGGCGAAGGTAAGAGCCGCGGCATCGAACTCTTTGCTGAATCCGCCGATTGGTTGTTGCCGGGCTGTTCGGCTTGATCTTTTTGGTTGATGCCTGGAATGAGGCGGGGCATTGGTGCCGCGGCGATACTTGGGAATCGGTAGACAGATCGAGCTGGATTCATGGTTGCCTCGGCATGTTTGCAGGTTAAGTCGCGTGAATATTTCTAGAGCCGTTGGTAAATGGAATGTGGAATGGGAAACTGTCGCCGGTTCAGGATTGCGCCCAGAACGCGGACGTTGGCCGCGTGCAGACTTTCCTTAACCTTTTGCGCGACCGCCCGCCGGGTCGAATTCCCTTCGATCACAAGCACGACTCCATCGCTCCAGTGGCCGAAAAGAGCGGCCTCGCTGAATGAAGCTGCGGGCGGACAATGGATCACCGAGTAATCGAACTCCAGACGCAACTCCGCCAGTCTGCCTTTGAGCCAGGCGGCGGAGTTGTCCCCTGCTGGAGCGAACACTGTGGGGGACATGTGCCAGAGGTTACCGGAGACCTGGCGCGAATGCTTACGCAATGAACCGAAATCGGATTTGCCGTCGGCGGCGTTAGCCTCTGGCGATGTGTTCTCCGTCGCGGATTGTACAACAGTCACGCTGGCTTGCACTTGACGGGCAAGGTGGCCGCCGATGTGGTCACAGATGTCTGCCACGCCATCGTCGGTGTCGACTGCGGCGATCACGATCTGGCGCGACGGCTTGGGCCAGCCGGGCGCGAAGACGCGCCGCACCAACGCGCGAATTTGCTCCTGGGCAAACTCGTTGGGATGTCGCAGCGGCTCGGCTTGGGCATACTCAGGCTCTGCCACGGTCTCGAAGTCTGCGAACTGCCGCCCCAGGATGTGGGGTAATGCTTCGGAATAAGTGCTCACGTTTGCTTCCCTCAATCGATAAAACCTGCACAGAATTTCATACGAGCTAAAAGTCTTTCCCTGGCAGGGATGCGAGCACCGGCATACCCAGGTAGCCGAGGATTTCTTCCGGCGTGCGGAAGGCGGGGCTAAGATAATCCGCCGCGAACGCCGCTCCCGTGCTGGTGACGGTTCCGGCGACGAGGGCGGCCAAAACGAAGAACATGGCCGAGTGGGCGGGCAAGGCAGGGATCGAGGCTGGCTCGGCGATCGTGACATTCAAAATCCCGCCCTGGTCGAGTGCATCGCCTATGCGAGCTTCCTCACGCTTGTCGGTGTAAAGTACGTATCGATCTTCCGCCGACTTCAGGATGCGCAACAGCTCTTCCTGCTGAATCGCGCGCGCGCCTAATTCCTGAGCTATGCTGCGATCGTCCGCGAGTACAACCTTGGTGGCGGCGGAGCGTGCGAGCAATACGTTCAGCTCGACTTGGGCGTGCAGGAGTTCAGATTTCGCCCATTCATGATTGACATCGTGTTCGATGGTCTGCTCGCGGAGCGGAGCCTGCTCCTCGGCATCAATAGCTGCCTTCGCCTGCGCAATTTCCTCGTCGGCCTCATGCACCAGGCGGTACGAAGATCCGAACTTGGTGAGCAACTCGGTGCGCTTCAAGCGGAGATCGAGGAGCTTGGACTTGAGTTTTTCCATGAGTTGTGGATTATCCAAATTCCTGGTCTGGATGGTTGCGTTCTCCGGCAGTGCCTGCAACTTGTTTTGCAAACTCCTGATCCTTTGCGCCGATTCGGCGATTGCAACCTGTGCTTGCTGCTGATCGGTATCGGCCTGACTGGCTTTCTGAAGCGAAATGTCGCGTTCCAGCGAAGCCGAGACTACTCCCTGATCTCTGGCAAATTGCATTAAGTGCCACTCGGCGTCTTCCAGTGCCGCCTGAGACTGCTTCGCTTGTTGATCGAAAAACGCAAACTCACCCGAGGGCCGCCGGACCTTTTCATGCTTTTCCAGATATGCCGCACCCACGGATTGAAGAACGGACGCGGCGCGCTGTGGGTCTGACGAGTCGTAGCTGACCGTGATGAGGGTTGCCTTTTTCACCGGCTCAATCTGCAACTTCTTTCCCAGCCGCTTTGCGGCTCGAGCCACTTTCATGTCCTCACTCTCGCCCAGGAGATTCCAGAGCCACGCTTGCGAGGAGTCGAGTTCGGTTCGGCGTACGACTTCCGAGAGCAGGTCTTGGTCTTGCAGCAAATCGGCTTCGGAATTAAGGTCTTCCTGGGTCACGTCATCGCGTTCGACTTGCGGAGTTTGACTGGGATTTGGTCCCGCCATGGGATCTATCCTGCCGCGCCTGACCAGCACTTTCATCTCAGCGGTGTAGGTGGGCGAAACGACTCCGTAGAGCACAATCCCCGCGAATACAATCACGAACGTGATGACGATCAGTCGCCGCTGGCGGAAGAGCAGCGCGACAACGTCGCGCAGAGTTGGCTGGGGAGCGTTCTCCCCTCGCCGAATCAGTTGCAGCTGCTCGCCCATAAGGTTTATCGATTCGTTAAAACTGCGCTGGCGTGGTGTAAAGGCTCATCATCGAAGTGGGGAAGTAGCGTTGAATCTTTGAGATCGTGTTCTGCGGCACATAAATAAAGTCGCCCGGCTTCAGGAACAAGTCCTCCCCCAACTGACGGCGCTTGAGCATGGCCTTCATGTCCAACAGTCGCGCCTCTACGAGTTGGTCGGAAACATGGCGGAAGAGAACGACCTGAGAGTGCTTCGCCTGTCCGTTCCATCCGCCGGCTATGGCAAGGCCTTCGGCGACCGTCGTGGCAGACCGCAATTCGTACTTGCCTGGGTGCGAAACTTGCCCGCTTGCGGTAAACGATGGCCGGTCGAAATCCTTGAGGACGATTGCAAGTTCTGGATCGTTGAGGACGGCGCTGTAAGCGGCGCGAATCGCCTGCTCGGTTTCCGCTACGGTCAAGCCTTCGGCGTAAACTTGTGGCACGCCACGCAGGTTGATGTATCCATCGGGCTGCACGCCCCCCGTGCCGGATTTCGCGTCCGCGCTGGGCTGCGCAGGAACGGCCGTCGGTACCCGTTCCTCCTGCGCCCAGGCTGTAAGCGAAAATGCCGCAAGGCTCAAAGTTGCGATTCCGAGTTGCGTCCAAAGTGGTTTCATGTGCGTTTGCGAATCGCGGAATCTCTCCGCGTGACATGAAGGTAAGCCTGGGACTGGAGTGCCGCAAGACTTACAAAGTGTTGTCTACTTTGGAGTACAGGTATACGCGCGCAAAGCGAAACGCCCGGGGCGGCACACTATTGATCGCTGGCTTGCTTCCGCTCAATGCGAAAGTCGTAACAACCTGCGATCTTGTCGCGCACTTCGATGTAGTCGATGTCTTCGCGAGCCAGCAGCCGTTGCACCGCCGCGACGTGCTGTGCGTCCTCAACGATTTCTCTCGCGATCAACCGCTGTCCTTTGGCATAGCCTTGAAGAACAGCAGCGTGCGCCAGCATATCGTCTGGATATCCTGCCTCTTCGTGATACCGCTTGCACGTCTCGGCATGAACGTAGACCGGCCCGGGGAGCGGAATTTGTTCGATCCCGTAGAACGGATCGTAAGTAAAGAGGATGCGTTGTTCTTCGCCCACGCGAAATGTGCGCAGGCAATGGCGGCAGGGGCCGTATCCCGTTGCCAACTCGGTGTGCGCTGGATGACCGTAGCCGGGCGACATCTGAGTCGTCTGCACCAACTTCGCTACTTTGGTTGGGATGGCGATCACGCGAAATTCAGTCACCTTTTTTTCTCCCGAATAGTGAGTGTGCCCTGAACTTGCAAGTCGGAACATCCGTTTCTTGCGTTCAAACTAAGAAAGCGAGTGCTTCACGACGCACGCTCCCTGCCGGTTTCCCTTCGTTTCTCCACAGCTTTTACCTCTTTCAACAGAATCTACACAGCCAGTTGTACACCGTTGGGTTGCGCCAACCGTCTCCGCAGGCGCAAAGTTTAGATACTAGAGATGATTATGAAAACGGATGTTGCCGTTTGCGCGCTTTGTGAAGGAACTGGTTGGAAGACTGTGGCTGTCGCGGATAGCGCTGAGCGCCGCGTTACGCGCTGCGATTGCCGTGTGGAACGCCGTGCCGAAGCTTTGCTTGAAGCAGCGCATATCCCCAAGCGTTATCAGCACTGCGAGTTAAGCAATTTCGAATCCGAGGGGCCTTACGCCGGCCTGGCTGGCGCGCGCCTCGCGGCCGGCAAGTTCGTCGAAGAATACCCACTGGACACGACCGGCCTGCTGCTGATCGGATCCATCGGCGTCGGTAAGACGCACTTGGCGGTGGGCATTATTCGAGAACTGATTGTGAGCAAGGGGACGCCATCTTTATTTTGCGACTACCGCGAACTGCTCAAACAGATTCAGAATTCTTACAACGAATCGGTGAAGGCGACAGAATTGGATGTCCTCCGCCCCGTGTTTGAAGCCGAAGTGCTGGTGCTCGACGAATTGGGCGCGGTCAAACCCACCGAGTGGGTGTGGGACACCGTTAGCTTAATTCTGAACACGCGCTACAACAATCATCGCACCACCATCTTCACCACCAACTTTCCAAATCTGCCACCGGGAGAGCGAGCATCTCGCGGCAGCAGCGACGCGGCGCTGGCAAGGCAAGCGCGAAACGAGGACACACTAGGCGACCGCATTGGCGAGCGCATGCGATCGCGGCTGCATGAGATGTGCCGCATCGTAAAGATGGAAGGTCAGGACTTCCGCCAGGGATTGAAGAGCGCCAGCTTCCGCTAATATCCGAATTTCGCCAGCGGCTCACGCTACACTGGTTTCGTGCTGAACGAGCGCGTCGAGTTCAATCCACAACAAGAAGATGACTTCTCGGCCTATCCCGCCACGCCAGCGGTTTTCTTGCTCCGAGGCGATGCCGAGGCTGCGGAACCCTACATCAGCAAGACCGCGAACTTGCGCCGTCGATTAGAACGCTTGCTGGGCAAGCCCGCCGAGGGCAGTCGTCGTCTGAACTTGCGCGGCCAGACCCGCTGGATCGAGTTCACCCAAACCGGTTCTGACTTCGCTGCTGGATTTCTACTCTATCGGCTCATGCGGCAAGTGCTGCCCGAAAACTATGAACGTCGTTTGCGCTTGCGTTCTGCGCCGTTGATTAAATTTCACATGAACAACGCGTATCCTCGCGCGTCAGTCACGACGCGCATTGGCCGCATCGGCAGTGAGTCCAGTTATTACGGGCCGTTTCCCTCGCGCGCGGCAGCTGAAAAGCTGGCCAATGACGTACTGGACTTTTTCAAGATGCGGCGCTGCGTCGAGAACCTGAATCCCGATCCTGCGTTTCCGGGATGCATTTATTCCGAGATGAAGATGTGTCTCGCGCCATGCTTCAAAGGCTGCACCGACGAAGAATACGCGTCCGAAGTGGGGCGCGTTCGCGCCTGGTTCGACTCCGCAGGCGATTCGTTGGTGCGCGAGATTTCCGCCGCGCGCGACCAAGCCGCCGCGAACTTGGAGTTCGAGAATGCGGCCGCTTTGCATGAACGCGTGGAAAAAGTAAAACTGGTCGCTCGCGAAGTGCCCGAGATTGTCCAGCGCCTCGATCGGCTTGCGGGAGTGATTGTGCAACCGAGCGTGGTTCCGGAGTGCGTCGAGTTCTTCGCGCTTCGTGCCGGACGCATCCTGGGCAGCGTGAACTTTTCTATTGCTCCCCCGGAGCACACCAAGTCGCAGTCCATGGAAAGCCGCATTGGACAGGCATTGCAGGAGGTCATCGCGGAGCCTTCCGGCAATATGACGGAGCTCGAAGAGCATCTCGCGATCCTGAAGCGCTGGTTCTACCGCAGCAATCGCGCGGGTGAGATTTTCCTCGCCGACGGGAAGGGAAACCTGCCTATGCGCCGACTTGTCCGCGGTGTGGGACGTGTCTTACGCGGCGAGAAGATCGGCGATACGGAATTGCAGAAGCCCGGTGAGTTCGGGCCCGCAAAGGGCGTCTCGCACTGACCGGGATCGACACACGGCCTGCTTACCATGAATAGTGGACCGTGTAGTTGATGACCTGCTCGCCGTCGGGATCGACTGTCACGGGAAATTCCATAGTCTGCGCGTCAGTTTTGTGTGCGCCCTCAGGCGTCGTGTTTAGCTTCCAGTTGGTCCAGCGGTACATGTGTTCGACTACTCGGACGTTGACTGGTTCTTTCTTGTGATTGCGGACGCGGATTTCGAAAGACTCTTCCATCCAGTGCTGGCCGGACTCCATGTGATAGTTGGTGCGCTTGCGCTCGCCGACCACGTCGAAGGCGTTGCCGGTATAGAGCCGCAGGGTTTCGTCTTTGGGCGTGTGGTCGATTTGATTTTCGCCGATGAATTCAAGGTGTCCGTCGGTGTCGCGGCGATAGAAGCGCAGCTTGCCCTTGGGTAGCGCAATGCCGAGATGGTTGGCCTCGGAATTCTTAAACTCTTCCATCACCCAGACTTTGGGATTGGATTGCGTGCCGTAGTTTTGATCCTGGCGGATTTGCTCGGGCGAGTAACCATACTGGGGAAACTGCGCTCCGTCGTAGATATAGAGTCGCTGCGCGTGGATGGCGCTGGCGCGGACGAATTCTACCTGTTTGGTTTCGTTATCGTGCAGCGTGGTGGGACGCTGCAAAGTGTAGAGGTGAAATTCGTCGAAGGATTTTTCGGTGACGGCGGGAGCTTCGGCGGCCATCTCGACCGCTTTCGCGGCGGCATACATACGGTTGCGAACTTGCCCGCCTTCGATCTTGTTGACATCGCCAGCTAGTAATTTGATGTTCGCATTCTCGAAGGTTTTGCCACTCTGATTTTGAATCGTGACCCAGCCGATCATGTCGAGCAGGTCGGCTTTCGCGGCGGGATTGTCGGAGACGACGAGGTTGTAGTCGGCTTGCCAACTCATGCCTCCGCTGACGTAGGAGAGTTCGGCGTCAAACTTGGCAGGGGATGGGCTTTGTAGCAGCCAGCTCAATGTCGGCTTGAGGATCGAATCGTTCGAGAGCGCCGGAAATAAGGGCTGGCCCGGCAGGCCGAAGCGCAACACGCCGTCGATTTCGATGATGGGCTGGGTGATATTCGGCGGCTGATAACCCTGCGCATAGTTAGAGCTGGGAATGTATCCGCTGCGGACGATCTTGCCTTTGACCGTCTCCTGCTTGTCGCCTCTGTTGACGAGGAAGTCAATCGTCTTGCCTTCGTAGAACGACAACAAGAGTTCTTGCGAGACGGGATCATTGCGATAGTTCTGTTCCAGCACTTGAAGCGGGCGGCCCGTGGGGTCGCGCAGGATGACGGAGTCCGGTTCAACATGCGCGGCAGTGCCGGTGTAATCCACGTGATTGACGCCAGCGGTTAAATCGAGCGGCAGATGCTCACGGGCTACGAAAAAGTTTTGGTTGTAGATTGTTAAAGCGGGCGCGTTCGAGTCGGCCGGTTGCTGCGCTTTGGCAGCGGCGGCGAAAAGCAGCACAAGAAACAGGCGCTTCATAGTCCCTCCTGAGTGAGCGAATTCGTTCGGTGCGGAAGGAGGAGATTTCCGACCTTGGGGTGAGAACGTGGGCGGACGGAAAACTTGCATCCCTTCGCGCGAGTTCGGTCGTAACTCACTGGTAACTTAGACACCGACTTTGGGCAACGATCGCTCAAACTCTACATCGGAACGTGCCGCCTTTAGTGCGACGGCGATGAGCCCCGCGGCGGCAGACGCTTGACGTCCACGTTGTGGAAGGACGCGATCCACCATTCGCCGTTGCGCTTTACGAAGAGCTGCTGCAATTCGGTGCGCAGGATGCCGTCTGGGGCTTGGACTCCTGGAGGCAGGCGCTGATAGCCCGTTACCAGAGCCTCAACGTCGACTAAGGCGACATCTGAGGTGATGAACTTTATGCGCTGGATGTTCTGCTTCATGGTGCTGCCCTTGTAGACGGTCGCGAAAATGTGCTCGTGCCGCTGCTCGAAGGTGGCGTGATCGAAGCTGGTTTGGCCGATGATGTTGGTGAAGGAGCCGTCCTGCTCGAAGCGGGCGGCGAAGGCTTTGGCGTCGCCGCGATTCCAGGCGGCGACTTCGGAGTCGACGATGGCGCGGATGGCAGTCTCATCGGGGTTCGGGGAGGTTCCGGATTGGCCTAGAGCGGACAGGGTCATCATCATCGTTAGGACTCCTAGCAGGATGAGTCGCCTCATGGAGGATATCTTACATCTAGGAAAAGCGGCGGGCGAGGGCACCCGCCCCACACTAGATATCCAAATTCTTTACGTCGAGTGCGTTGTCTTCGATGAATTTGCGGCGGGCTTCTACGTCTTCGCCCATTAGCGTGGTGAAGATGGTTTCGCACTCGGCGATGTCTTCGAGGCGGACGGAGAGCAGGGTGCGCTTCTCGGGGTCCATCGTCGTTTCCCATAGTTGCGGCGCGGTCATTTCGCCGAGACCTTTGTAGCGTTGAATGTCGTATTCTTTTTTTCCTTCGGCGAGAACGTACTCGTGCAACTCGCGGGCTGTGGCTTTTTCGACTGTTACCGCCTCGGACGGCTTTTTCTTTGCAACTTTTTGTTCGTCTGTCTCGGCGGATTCAGTCTCGGCCTCTTCGTCGGCTTTCGCTTTGCTGGTCTTGGGCAGAGTTTCGACGATGAAGGGCGGCTCCATATAGGGCTCGATTTGTTTGTACTTCGACATCATCTGGCGGTATTCGGGAGTGGAGGCAAACTCCCAATTAACACGGTGTTCGGCGCCATCGGCGTTGACGATACGCAGTTCCCAGAGGTTGTGTTCTTCGTCGAAGTGGGTTGCGACTTCCTTAAGCTTGAGCTCTTTCTGAAGCTTTTTCACGGAGCTTTCGAGCTTTTCGATTTTCTTCGGAGCGGATGTTTTGTCGCCTTCGAAGTCTGCTCGCTTGGATAAGTCCAGCTTGGGGAGAAGTTCGCTGATGCGTTCTTCGCGCAGGCGGCGGCTGACTTTGTCGAAGAAGCCGATGTATTCGTCAAGGACGGTGACGAATTTCGCGAGAGTTGTACCGTCGACTTTAGCCGCGCCTTCTCCGTAACGCACGGACAGGCCGTCCGACGCGCGCTTTACCATTACCTTGACCAGTTCGCGTTCGTCCTTGATGTACTGCATCTTCTTGCCCTTCTTGATGGAGAAAAGCGGCGGCTGCGCGATGAAGACGTTGCCACGCTTGATGAGCTCCTGCATGTGACGGAAAAAGAATGTGAGCAGCAGGGTGCGGATGTGGCTGCCGTCGACGTCGGCGTCGGTCATCAGAATGATTTTGCCGTAGCGCAGCTTGGCGGGATCGAAGTCTTCTTTCGAGATGCCTGTGCCCAGCGCTGTGATCATGGCACGAATTTCTTCGTGGCCGAGCATCTTGTCGTAGCGGGCTTTTTCTACGTTGAGAATTTTTCCTTTGAGCGGAAGGATGGCCTGAAAGCGGCGATCACGGCCTTGTTTGGCGGTTCCGCCTGCGGATTCACCCTCGACCAGGAACAGCTCGCAGCGATCGGGTTGGCGTTCGGAACAGTCTGCCAATTTGCCCGGAAGGCCGCCGCCGTCGAGAGCGCCTTTGCGGCGTGTGAGGTCGCGAGCTTTGCGGGCGGCCTCGCGGGCGCGGGCGGCGTCGATGGCTTTGTTGATGATTTTCTTCGCGACGCTGGGATTCTGTTCGAGATACGCTCCCAGCTTTTCGTTGACGAGCGCCTGCACGGTTCCGGCGATATCGGAGTTCAGTTTGCCTTTGGTCTGTCCTTCGAACTGCGGCTGCGAAAGCTTCACGCTGATCACGGCGACCAGGCCTTCGCGAACATCGTCTCCCGTAAGATTTTCTTTTACGTCTTTGAACAGTCCCATCGATTGGCCGGCGGAGTTGATGGTGCGGGTCAACGCGGTGCGGAAGCCGGACAAGTGCGAGCCGCCGTCGATGGTGTTGATGTTGTTGGCGAAGCTGAAAACCGTCTCGGAGTAGGCGTCGTTATATTGCAGTCCGATTTCCATCGCGACCTGATCGCGTTCCGCTTCCATGTAGATCGGCTTCTCGTGCAGCACTTGCTTGCCGCGATTCAAATGCTTGATGAACTCGGCGATGCCACCGGAATATTTGAATTCAGCAGTCTTGGCTTCGCCGGACTTAGCGTCGGTGGTGCGCTCATCGGTGAGCGTAATCGTAAGACCTTTATTTAGAAACGCCAGTTCGCGGAGGCGCTGGGCCAGCGTGTCGAAGTTGTATTCGGTCGCGGTGAAGATGGTGCGATCTGGAAGAAAGTGAACTTTCGTTCCACGCTTTTTGGTGGCGCCGGCTTTCTTTAGCTTGCTGGTGGGGTCGCCTTTTGAGTAGGTTTGCTCCCAGGTGAATCCGTCGCGCCAGATTTCCAGATCGAATTCTTCGCTGAGCGCGTTGACGCAGGAGACGCCGACGCCGTGCAGTCCACCGGATACTTTATATGTCGAGCTATCGAACTTTCCTCCGGCGTGCAGCGTGGTCATGACGACTTGCGCGGCGGGAATTTTTTCGCCGTCGATGTCCATGTTGTCGACGGGAATGCCGCGGCCGTTGTCGACTACGGTGATCGAGTTATCGAGATGAATTACGACTTCAATTTTGTCGGCGTGGCCGGCAAGGGCTTCGTCGACCGAGTTGTCGACGACTTCGTAAACGAGATGGTGCAGGCCGAGCTCGCCAGTCGAGCCGATGTACATGGCGGGGCGCTTGCGGACCGCTTCCATGCCGCCCAAAACTTTGATGGAGTCGGCGGTGTAATCGCCGTTGGTGGGCGTGGCGGCGGCGCCTTTTGCCTTTGGATCAACGGGTACGTCGAGTTCTTTGGTTGCCATTCAGCTCCGTGGAAAGTGCCGGAAATCGACATCCGGCCAGCGCGCTATTCTCAGGCATCTGGAAACTGCTCAAATGGCTGAAATAATGGGCACTTACGCTGATTTGAGGTACAACAGATTATAACATGATTCAGGCTGATTTTCGGGATCAGGTGGTATCGAGAATGCGACGCTTTCGGACGGATTTAGCAAGCATGTTTGGGATCGGTCGCGATCGTCACATTCGTGCTATCTATTAAAATTAGGTTAGAAATAGTTACGATGGCCGACGGCTGCGAGGTCGAACCGTCTCCGCATGGCGTTGAGCGATGAAAAAGGTTTTGATCCGGCACAGCATGTGTCGCAAATGCTGGGATAAATGGCGACGAGGACGAAGCTCGGTCGGCCATGAAGCTGCGCCGCGTTTTCGCGTCAGAGAGGTCTGTTGTTTATGCCTAGAAGAGCACAAATCCGGGATTCATGTACCAAAGGACAAGAACGACAAAAGTGCCAAATGCTCGCACACAACTATCAACAGCTCTTGGGCATGAGCATAATTTCGGACTCAGGCGTTGCGGAGTATCCAACTTTACCCGTACGTAACGAACGAAATAACGTTGCCATCGGGATCGCGGACGTGAAAATCGGTTCCGCCCCAGGCTTGTTTGGTTAGGGTTTGAGCGAAGTCTGCGCCTTGCGATTTGAATTCTTCGAATAGGCCTTGCACGTTGGTGACTTCGAAGGAGGCGCAGATCAACGATTTCTCCTGCGTGGCGGCTTGGGCGAAAAAGGGCTTGCCCACGTGGCGCAGGTGCAGGCAGACGCCGTCTCGCGAGACCGAGCCGTAGAACGGGGGAAGTCCGTGCAGGAAGTCGATCTCGAAGCCGAGCTTTTGCTGGAAGTAGGCGGCGGTGGCTTTGACATTCCGCACCAGCAGAATCGGGATCACGTTCTTGACTCGCGGCTGGCCCGACGCAGCGCGGGGAGTCTTGGCCGCTCCGGCCGTAGCAGCTTTCAGCTCGGCCCAGGTGCGATGTCCGGCTTCGACGGCGACGATCTCCTGCGCCAGGGCGAGCGTGAACGGACGCGCTAACACCTGCTCGTCGGTCAAAGTGCGGAAGCGTTCGAGCTTGCGGACGCGCTCACCGATGGAATAATCGCGTTCGCGATGCCAGCGCTGCATCAGCTTGGCTTGCTTGCGGTAAGTGTCGAGGGTAGGCATAAGCGCACTCCTGCTGAGATTTTTCAGCGGGCGGACCTAGCCCTTTCGGCGAAGATGCCGACGTGCCCCACGGGAACAGGAGAGAGTATCGGAGGGGGTGCGGGGATGTCAAACGGGGTAGGAGCGCTGCTAATTCTCTCCACACAAGAAATAGGAAGTAAGGCAGAGAGTTAGGTTCAACCCGCCTAGTTCCGCCTAATGCAAAACGATCAAGAGCCGGGAGGCCCGACTAACCTCATTGCCAACAGCCTTCCATCCGCCCCTCATGCCACTTCTTTTCTTTCCAGAACAGGGGCCGTCGCCTGCGCCAGTTCCTCAAATAGCGAGCGGTAGTGAATCATGGCCGTTCTGAGCTCTTCCGTGGTGGCCTGGTCCGCGCCCACTCGGAGCGCAATCGCGTGGGCCGAGCAGTAGTTCTCCACCACGCGGGGATGGTCGACGGAGATGTCGGCGGCGCGCTGATCGAAATCCGACACAGGATAGCCGCGAGTCTTCATCAACGAGGACACGAGGTCGTCCGCCTCTGCGACCGCGCCCTTGGGGGAATCGACAAAGCGAGATTGTACCGCGTCCCATCGCTTGGAAAAGCGCTCGTATTCCGTGGGATCGAGATCGCGAAGGCTAAGCAGTTCAACCCGCTTTTCGCGATCCACTAATTTTGCCTCTGCTTTTCGTTCTGAGCCATGGGTTAGAACGGCGCGCTCATACTCAGGGCCGAATTTCTGGCGCAGTCCCGCAGTCGTGGCCTTGCGCTTCCGCAAGATCAGCCAGCCCAGCAAAGCGATGATTAGAAGTAAAACGACAACCACAGCAATTACGATGGCTGTCGGATCGGCAAGATTCAGATTCATCCCACTCTCCCATCACACGGATATAACAGTGACAGAGCCAGCCAGATGAGTCTGAGCCAGATTGCTCATTCCGGGAAATAGTCAGCCTGGACTACGGAGAGTTGTCGCGAGCAGTAAAGTACACGGCTGCGGACATACGTTAAGTCTCGACGACGCTAACGCTTGGCCTTGAGCACAATATCGCGCAGAATGTAATCATGCTCGGACTCAACGCCGAGTCGCTCAAAAAGACGCCAGTACCACGAAGGGTGCAGGTAGGAAAGAACGGTCGTTCTGCGTGTCAGGCGTGCACCGGACCCGTCCGGTTCGAGACGGTAATCAGCACTCTCAAACGCGAGCCAGTGGCGGCCGGGCATGTGCGTCCGGTCGATAGACAGTCCGAGGTAATAGGGCGGATTCCACGCAATGACGGTTTCCTCGATGTAACCAACGTTGAAATAGCAAGTCCGTCTCGCTCCAACTCCTTTCTCGTCGATTGAGCAACGCTCGGGAATCGGCAAACCGACGTACATCAGGAGCGGCTTGCTGGCTTGCACGCTGTCGATTGCAAGTACTTGGGCCCAAACCCGTTCGGGCGAATCGTCGACCTGCACCGCGGTTTCAATCAACTCAGTGCGCGGACGCCGGAGCATGGGGCGTTCTATGTGTTCGCCCGCAAGGACCAGAGTGGGGGCTATGAGAAGTAGAATGCCGGTCGTGGTGGTTTGGTTCTTAGCGCGGTTGACGAATAGCCTGCGCATCAAGAGTCCCATTCCGATGCCAATTGCCAACCCTGCAGCGATAATTGGAAACGCAAGAATGGCGCAGAGTACACCCTCTTTGCCAAGGGCGATG
>Ga0302319_10013149_pt1 | contig 15539 bp, 12 predicted proteins | sample Bog_T0_2_FD_203319 | JGI IMG/M metagenome (GOLD analysis project Ga0302319, IMG submission 203319) | Peat permafrost microbial communities from Stordalen Mire near Abisko, Sweden - Bog_T0_2 | ecosystem: Environmental > Terrestrial > Soil > Wetlands > Peat | place: Sweden: Abisko, Stordalen Mire... | reverse complement strand
CGCCGGAATGAGCGTCATCTATTTCACAAGCTTGATCCTATTGATTGCGGCCGCGTTCAAGTTTCTGGAGCACGCTCGCACCTCGCCCAAGATCGCGCGAAAAATCGCTCACCCGTTTTCAACCCGGGAGATGATCTTCTGCATTGCGGTGCTTTTTCCCTTCTGGCTACACAGCATCGGGCAAATCAAAATGAATGCCGGGCTTCAATCCGTTTATTTTGGAGTTGGCCTGGTTTTGATTCTTTCGGCGGTAGCCTGGCATATCTGGGCCAAATTCAACATTCGTGCTATGTGGTCCGATGGAATCGAAATCAAGCAGGACCACAGGCTGATCTCGACGGGAGCCTATGCGCTGGCGAGACACCCCATGTACGCAACCCAGCTGCTGTGGTGCTGGAGCGCCAGCTTCATCATGTTCAACTGGCTCACCATGGCGATTACGACTCTCGCGATTCTGCCGCTGATGATTGCCCGAGCGCGTGCGGAAGAAAGAGAGCTCAGCAAGGTGCTGCCGGGTTACCTCTCCTATCAAGAAAACGTGCGTATGTTAGCGCCGACCATAGGCGGTTTCTACGCCGTTGCCGTCAAGATCATGGCGATGTGCCTTCTTGGCTATTTCATTTGGCAGGGCGTGACTTTACCCCGTGTGATTCTTCTTTTTGCCATTCATTTGTACCTGGGATACAGCCTGACGCCGGAAAAGGTTGCCTTCTCCTATCGCTCCAAATCCGGAATGATGATTGTGGTGTGGGCGCTGAGCCTGATATGGCATCCCATTTATTATTTGCTCTACGCAATTCTGGCGATGTTCATTTACGGGCTGAAATTCAATTGTCCGTGCATGATGGTTTACAACAAGTACCGGCGATGCCCATGTTTTGACTTGGCGGCAAAGTGCATCATAAGGAAACCACTGGCACGATGAGACAGCTAAAAGAGTGGGGGCGTGGACGCCGCACTACAGCCGGTCTTCCAACCCTTGCGAGCAAAGATCGCTCGCTGGGGGCGCCGGTCTAGAGGCCGGCGCCGCGATTACCCGCTGACTTGTTAACTTGCTGTCTTGGTCAGGTAGCCCATGCCGTCAAGGACGCCGCGCATGAAGGCGAAGCTCTCGATGACGCCGGGCATGGGATCATCAGCGTGGATTTCGTATTCGAGATCGACGAAGCCCTGGTAGTCGATCTTGATGAGCGCCGCGAAGATTTCGCGGAAGGGCAGGATGCCGCGGCCGACAGCGACTTGGCTCTCCTTATCCTTGAAACTGGTCAGATCCTTGACGTGCATGTCGTAGAGGCGCGAGCCGGTGGCGTCAATGGCCTCGACGAGATTGGCGTTGGCGCGCGCCGCGTGGCCCACGTCGATGCACAGGCCGATGCGCTGATCCATATCCTTGACAACCTTGAGCACATCGAAGGGAGACGGGAAGAACTTGTCCTCGGGCCCGTGGTTGTGAATGGCGATGCGGATGTCGTACTCCTTGACAAAGCGCTCGATCCACTTGAGCGATTCGGGAGTGGGATCGCCAGCCACGATGACGTTGATGCCCGCGCGCTTGCAGTACTCGAACTTGGAGCGGATGTCGGCTTCGTCGTCCTTGGGAAAATAGATGGCGCCGGCGGCGTGCAGCTTGATGCCGGCAGCGGCGTAGTCGGCCAGCGCAGCGGCCTCGAGCGCGGGGTCCATGGGCAAATGGTCTTTCACATCCTTGCAGTTCAGGTCGAGCACGTTGAGCTGCTTCATGAAGCCGATCATCTGCGCGCGTGTGCAGTTGCGAAAGGTGTAGCTGGCGAGACCGAGCTTGATGGGAGACGGCTTGCCCGATGCAGGGAGGGCTTGAGCAAGTGCGAGCGATGGCTCGATGAGGACGGGAACCGCGGCAGTGGCGGCTGCGAGTGCAGACGATTGGAGGAAATTGCGGCGAGAAAAAGTGTTTTTCATGGCGGGAGCCATTATAGGGGATGGCATGGTGGCAGGGCTGTGAGACATCGGGCCGGTGGGCGACGGGATACTCGCGTTACGCGCACCGCGGGAGTCTGGAGATCGCCGCTACGGCCGATCTCCGCCCTCAAGATACAAAGACCGCTTCCTGGGGACCCAGGCTGGAGAGCTGCGGCACAGATTTGCTGCACTGTTCGCTTACTGCTTTCCGAAGCGGTAGACCGCGCCGGCGGTGAAGCCGCGGCTGCTTTGAATGGACGAGCCAAAACCGTTGAAGAAATATTCCGGCGCCAGTTTGAAGGCGACATTGGGCGTCAGGTTGTATTCGCCAATGACGCTGGCGCTGGCGGAAAAGGTGTAGCCGGTGGGATAGAGAAGGCAACTGCTGGCCGTGGCGCAAATCCGGCCGAAGCCGTTGGTGTCGCCGGTGAAGTTGCCGTAGGCTGCGCCGCCCAGGACGCGTCCGGAGACGGAGTACTTGGGCTGCAGATAGAAGCGGTAGATGGGTCCGAACATCAGATCGTATTGGCTGATGGCCGGGCGTGTGATGTTGGAGAAGTTGAGGCCTACAAAGGCGGTGCCGTAGTAGCCGCGGCCGTCGAGCGTGTAGCCGAGGCGCTCGTTGGAGAAACGGGTGAGGCCCGTCTCGAATGCGTAATAGGTGAGGCGCTGCAGCGACGGACCGGGCTTGAAGCGCAGGTAGCCCATGTCCATGTACGACTCCCAGCGATGATCGTAGGCGTCGTGAATGGCCGTGGCACGGCGCTGTTCGCGGCGCTGGCGGATGCGTGCCTGGACGGTCAACTGCCCCTGGGTTTCCCCGGCGGTCGGCTGGCCAGGGCTGGTCTGAGAACTGGATTGGTTCGGATCCGGCGTGGCGCTGGATGAATTCTGTGCGAATGCGGCTGGCATGGCCGGCAATGCGAACGCCAGCAATAGAGCGAGACGACGAAAAGATTGCATCGGTATCGGGATTCCTCCATGGGAGTGCGAGAGCGTAACCAAACGGCGGTTAGCTCCCCCCATTGGTATTAAAACATCTTGAGACGGTTTGGGGGAGCCTTGTACCGGGTTCTGCTTGCTGACTCGTCTTGTTTTGACGTGTTTAGGGGTGAAGCGGCACTGCGGAGTCCTTGTTCGCAAGGCTCCCCGGAGTCGAAGGTCAATTTTCCCAGATCCCTCCGCCTCGCCACGGCGAGCCGCCGCGGCGGACGAGCGACACTCTGTTATGTCATGAAGACTAGCGGGCAGTCGACCGAAGCAACCCTGAGTTTTTCAGGCATAACGATTTTTCCGCCCGATGGGATGGGGGGGAGCGGGCGGAAGGCCGGCTCCCCGTTGCTCATCGGTCCGGAGGCGTCGCAACCGGCTATTCCTTGGCGGGCTGGAGAGCCGCAGGGCCAAGCCCAGGTGACGCCATCTGCTGCCGGACTTTCCGAGCCTTTGCATTGCGCCCTACCAGGAGTTCGTGGGCCAGCGCGCTGCGGACCACTTTGGGAGGTTTACCAGCCGCTGCTGATTGTGCTGCGCGGTGCAAAATGCCGCTTATTTAGAGATACAAGAGGGCATCCCTGCGGCATTTTGCGCGGCTGTTGTCGTAATCTGAGAGAAGAATGAAAGATTCCGCCGTTCTGTTGATCGATTGCCCCGATCGCAAGGGACTTGTGGCGCGCGTGTCGGGATTGCTCTACGAGCGTGGCGCGAATATTTTGCACGCCGATCAGCACATTGACCACGGCCTGGGCCTCTTTTTTATGCGCGTGGAGTTCGAACTGGAAGGCTTCGATCTGGAGGGCTTCCGCGCCGCGTTCGCCGCGCTGGCCTCCGAGCTTGGCATGACGTGGAAGCTCACATCGAGCGCGCGCAAGCCTCGCGTTGCGCTTTTCTGCTCGCAATATCTGCACTGCATGGCCGATCTGCTGCACCGCTGGCGCAGCGGAGAGCTGGCCTGCGAGATTCCCCTCATCATCTCGAATCACCGCGAAGTTTCGAACCTGGCGGCGTTTTATGGTGTGCCGTTTGAGCACGTGGCGGTCACTGCGGAAACTCGCGCCGCAGCGGAGGCGCGGCAGATCGAGTTGCTCGAGAAGAGCGAGATCGAGCTCATCATTCTGGCGCGGTATATGCAGATTCTCTCGCCGGCGTTTGTTGGGCGCTATCCGGCTTCGATCATCAATGTGCACCACTCTTTCTTGCCGGCGTTTACTGGAGCGCGGCCGTATCACGCGGCCCATACGCGCGGTGTCAAGCTCATCGGAGCCACCAGCCATTACGTCACGGAGGTTCTCGACGACGGGCCGATTATTGAGCAGGACGTGGCGCGCATTTCGCACAGGGACCAAGTGGACGACCTGGTTGCGCGGGGCAGGGACCTGGAGCGCATGGTGCTCTCGCGGGCCGTGCGATGGCATCTGGACCGGAGGATCCTCTGCTACGGCAACAAGACGGTCGTCTTCGATTAAGTGTCGGAGTTGCTAGCCGTTCGTGATAACCATCGCGTTTTCGTAGAGTTAGTGCTGAATGAAGATCATCCCACGGCGAGGTCCTTGCCAAGAGGCTATTGTCTGGGTTAACTTACTAACTAGTTAGTTAAATAAATGACTCAAGCAAACCAAACCGAGACACAGGCCGACCGTTCGGCGGAAACGCGCAGCCGGATTCTTGAGGCTGCGTTGACCGAATTTGCCGCACACGGCCTTGCCGGCGCGCGCACGGAACCGATTGCCGCGGCTGCCGGAGTGAACAAGGCGCTGCTCTATTACTACTTCGAGAGCAAAGAGAAGCTGTACGCCGCGACGCTTGAAATGGTGTCGGCTCGGGTGCGCGACCGTTCCATGGAGGTGTTTCTCCGTGAGGGCAGTCCCGGTGAACGGCTGTTGCGCGCGGCCTTGAACCACTTTGACCGCATCCTGACGCAACGCGAGTTTCAAAGCCTGATGCAGCAGGAGATGATCCGGCTGCATAAGGGCGAAGAGGGAGAGTTGCCGATTCTGGCCAAGCGCATCTTTGCGCCGCTGCATACCATGTTCCAGTCGATGGTGCGCGAAGGCATCGCTTTGGGCGAGTTGATCGAGGTGGAATGGCTGCAGATCGTTCTGTCCGCGCTGGGCGGTAACGTGTTCTATTTCCTCAGCGCGCCGATATGGCGGCTGATCATGCCCTTCGAGCCCTTCGATCCAGAGGTGCTGCGAGCGCGCAGGGTATCGACGGTGGAGTTTCTCGGCCAGGCGATCTTTCAGGATCGGAAGCACGGAGCGAAACTGGCAGCCAAGGTGCTGGCCGATACGCCTATGCCGGAGACAAGCGAATTCAAGCAGAGATCAATAGTTTGAGGTGATGGGCGAGTGAACGCGCGAAATCGAGTTTTCATGATTCTGGGACTGCTGTTGGTGGGTTCTCTGGTTTGGTATTTCAGCACCACGCGGCACACCAGCGACCTGCAACTGATTGGGACCGTGGATGCGAATCAAGTGATCGTCAGCTCCAGAATTCCGGGGCGCATCCAAACGCTGACCGTGGAAGAGGGCCAGGATGTGACGCGGGGCGAGTTGATCGCAGTGATTGAGAGCCAGGATCTGCAGGCGTCGCTGAAGGCCGCCGAGGCTACCGAGGAAAGCCAGCGCTACAAGGTGAACGGCACCGAGGACACTGAGCGGCAGAACCGCGGCGAAACTTCAAGCGCGGTGGTCAGCGCAGAAGCGCAGGTGAAGTCGGCCCAGGCCGCTTTGGCGCAGGCCCAGGCGCAGTACGAGCACCAACAGGCAGATACCAACCGCGCCGTGGCTCTGGCACAGCAGGGAATTGACAGCCAACAAACGCGCGATGAGATGGTGACGGCGCTTGCCGCGGCGAAAGACGCTGTGGATGCGGCGCGCCAGAATCTCGCCGCTGCCCAGGCCAACTTTCAGCAGGCCCGTGCGCATGAGTTGTTAACCGACGTCTCGGCGCGCACCGTGGACCAGACCCGCGCCGATGAGGCAAATGCCCGCGCTCTCGCGGAGCAGGCACGGGTCGAAGAAGGCTATTCGCAAATTGTCTCGCCCATCAACGGCAAGGTGGATGTGTGGGCGGCGCGGCAGGGCGAAGTGGTGGCGGCGGGCGCGCCCATTGTCACTATCATGGACCTGACACAAACGTGGGTCTATGCGCCGTTGCCCGAAACGCAGGCCGACGCCGTGCAATTGCACGACAGCTTGCGCGTCGTGATGCCGAGCGGCGACACCGTTTGGGGCTACGTGATTGCGAAGTCCGCCGAAGGCGACTTTGCCACGCAACGCGACGTGAACAGCATGAAGCGCGACATCAAGACCATGCAGTTGAAGCTGCTCATCCCCAATCCGGGTGAGAAGTTCATTCCCGGCATGACGGCCGAGGTCTACATACCGCAGGCTAAGCTGAAGGTGCAGAAGTGAGCGCGACCCCAGGCAATCACCTGCCCGCAAAGGACGACGGCGCGCCGCGCCCGATCGCCATTGCGGTGGAGCACATCTGGAAGCGCTACGGCGACTTTGAAGCCGTCAAGGATGTGAACTTCAGCGTGTCGGAGGGCGAGATCTTCGGCCTGCTGGGTCCGAACGGCGCCGGTAAGAGCACGCTCATTCGCATGATGACTACGCTCATCCCTGTTACCGCGGGCAAGGCCATTGTGGCCGGACACGACGTAAGCAAAGACCCGGACGACGTGCGCCGCGCCATTGGCGTCATTCCGCAAGCGATGACCAGCGACCTGGATCTGACGGTCTATGAAAACCTGTCGATCTATGCCAAGCTTTACGGCGTGCCGCACGGAGTTCGCGAGAAGAGCATCGCCGAGGTGCTCGAGGCCGTCGATTTGACCAAGTGGCGCGATGCGCAGACCAAGACTCTCTCCGGCGGCATGCGGCGCCGGCTGGAGATTGCGCGCGGGCTGGTGCACAATCCGCGCATCTTCTTTCTCGATGAGCCCACTACCGGCCTCGATCCCGTCTCGCGCATCGCGGTGTGGGAGATGCTGAACAAGCTCAAGGCCACCCGCAACCTCACCATGCTCATTACTACGCATTACATGGACGAGGCCGACAAGCTCTGCGATCGCATTGCCATCGTGGATCACGGCACGCTGGTGGCGATGGGCACGCCAGTGGAGCTGAAGAACAGTGTGGCCGGCGCGAACGTGGTGGAAGTGCACTTTGACCGCGAGGACGAGGAGTGGAAAGGACGCCTGGAGAAGATGGAAGGCGTCTCCAGCGTGCAACCTGAGGGCTCGGGATTCTACCGCGTGATTACCAAGTCGGGATCGAAGACCACCATGCAGATCGTGGAGCTAGCGTCCAGCCTGGGTGAGACGCTCACTTCGTTGAGCGTGCAGAACACAACGCTCGATGACGTATTTATCCACTACACCGGGCGTCAACTGCGCGACGAGCAGGTGAAGGCAGTATTCAGCATGCCGCCGCGGCCGGGGATGCAGCCATGAACAGAATGTTCGCCATCATCGAGCGCGAGATGCGCAAGTTCTTCCGCTCGCCCACGCTCATGATCATGTCGCTGATGATGCCCATTCTGCAGCTGATCATCATTGGAAACGCCTTTGGGGGCAAGATCGTGGGCACGCACGTGGCCGTGGTGGACTACGACCACGGGCCGCAAGCCGTGAAGTTGCGTGAAGCCTTCGACGCCGTCGCCGCCAACATCAAAACCTTCTCCACGATCGAGTACCAGAGCGAAGTGCAGGCGCGCGAAGACGTGCGCACCGGCAAAATCGACGCGGCCATCATCATTCCCGCGCAGTATTCGCGGCGTGTTTACGCCGAGGATGCGCCCAAGCTCGGTTTCGTTGTCGACAACTCCGATCTGTTCACTTCAGCGACCCTCGAAGGCGAATTGCAATCGCTGGTCGACGCCATGAACGCACCGCAGGTTCAGGACCGGCTGGCAAAGACCATCGCCCTCGAAGTCGTCGAGCTTTATCCTTACGTGAATTATCTGAAGTATTTGCTGCCGATGACGGTGGCGCTGGCGATGTATATCTCGGTGATGATCGGCGGCGGCATGCTCTACATCGACGACAAGGCGCGCGGAGTACACGAAGGTTACCTGGTGACACCGATTACGAAAGTGGAGCTGGTCTTTGGGCTAAATATTGCCGGAGCGATAAAAGCGACACTGAGCGGAATATCGATCGGGGTCATCGGGTCACTCATCGCCGGGCTGGGCATTATCTTTCATCCCATGATCATGTTGCAGATGCTGTGCCTTATCATCGCCGGCTCCATTGCCTTCAACGGCATGATGTTCCTACTCATGGTGCGCGTCGACGACCCGCTGGTGCCGCGTGCCATGTTTGGCATACTCAACGTCCTGCTGTTGTATCCCTCGGGCGCCATGTATCCCACGGCGTCATTCCCCAAGTGGATGCAGGCCCTCGGCGTGGTCGATCCTTTTACCTACGTGATCCACGGCTTCAAGGAGGTCCTGCTCAAAGACGGCGGCTGGGTGGCCATCGGGCACGACCTTCTGTTTCTCGTGGTCTTCGGAATCGGTACGCTGCTGATTGCGACGCCGCTCTTCAAGCGCACGCTGTAAGAGCAGGGAACAGGTGTCCGAATACCGAGAACAGGAAGCATCGATACACACTGGCTACTGTGATCTGCGAGCTGTGAACTGAGATCTGTCCCCTGTCTTTCTCACTGCGCCGGGGGCAACCACTGCTTCAGCTTCTCCGCCGTCTTCTGGAAGGCGTCTGTGTCAGCCTCTGCGTTATAGTGCGCACCATCCCGCACAAAGTCGTGTTCGGCCTTGTCGTAGGTGTAGAGTTCGAAGGACTTGCCTGCGGCTACGGCAGCATCGTGGAGAGCACGCGCACCGTTCGCCGTGCAGCAGTTGTCGCGATAATGGTCCTTTTCTCCCGCAAACATGAGCACCGGCACCTGCAGCCGGGCGGCAAAACCAGGTACATTCTTGATGAACGAATTGGCCGGAAACCACACAATGATGCCCGCTACCAGATCCGGCCATTGGGACGCGTAGTACATTCCTTCGCCGCCGCCGGCCGAGAAGCCCACGAGCACCACCTTGCCGGGCAGCGCGTGCGGCATCTGTTGCGCCTGCAGAATGGCCGCATGCACGGCCTGGCCCTGCGTGCGTTCCATGGACTCGCCGTCAAAAAGCACCACGTCATAGCCGAGCGCCGCGATGTCGCGTGTCACTTTGACGTAAGGTGGCATACCCGAGAGGCCGCTGACCACCACCACTACGGGGCCCTTGCCCTGCGGCGGGGCAAACTCCTGCTGTGCGAAAACTGCGGTTGATGCGGCTACGACGGCTACTGCGCCGAGCACGGGGAAAAATCGGCGGAACGAGATCATCGAATCGGCCTCCTGTGCAAGCAGGATATGCCGAGCGGCACTGTGGTTGACAAGGGATTTTTCGTGGAGTTCTCGAACCAGCGCGTCTAGGCGTTCTTCGTGTTTCCTTGTCCGCCCAGCACCTTCTCGTAGTAGCGCACATATTGCGGGACCACGAGATTCGCGCAGAAGCGCTTTTGCGCGTTTTTGCGGGCAGCTTCTCGCATGGCATGCAGACGCTCACGATCGCCAAGCAGATTCAGTGTTCCGGCGGCCATGGCCTCCACGTCCCCGACCGGGAAGAGCAGGCCTGTGACGCCGTCGTCGATGAGCTCCGGAACACCGCCGACGCGCGTGGCAATGGTGGGCACCTTGCAGGCCATGGCTTCGAGCGCGGCCAGTCCGAAGGACTCCATCTCGCTCGGCATCAGAAACAGATCGGCCAGCGCCAGCAATTCGCTCACGCGCTCCTGCTTGCCCAGGAAATGCACGCGGCCCTGAATGCCAAGGTCGTGAGCCAGCCATTCCGCGGACGAGCGGTCCGGCCCGTCGCCAACCAGCACCAGTTGCGCCGGGCGCTCTCGGGCTACGCGCGCAAACACCTTCACCACGTCGGTCACGCGTTTCACCGGACGGAAGTTCGAAAGATGCATCAGGATGGGTTCGTCAGCCGTCGCGAAGTGATGCCTTGCGCACTCCTTCTCCTTTTGCGCCTCGTCCTTGATAGGTGTGTACACATCGCAATTCACAAAATTCGTGATGGTTTCAATGGGCCGCGTGATGTTGAAGTCGGTGAGAGTCTTTTCGCGCAGGTAATTGGAGATGGCCGTCACGCCGTCGCTCTCCTGGATCGCGTACTGGGTGATCGGCAGATAGCTGCGGTCGAGTCCCACGAGCGTGATGTCGGTCCCGTGCAGGGTGGTGACAAAGGGCAGATGGCGGCCGCGCGCTGCGAGTATCTGGCGCGCCAGCAGCGCGGAAACCGAGTGAGGAATCGCGTAATGCACGTGCAGCAGATCGAGCGAGTAGTACTCAGCGACTTCGGACATGCGCGATGCCAACGCCAGGTCGTACGGCGGAAACTCGAAGAGCGGATAACTGGAGACCGGAACCTCGTGATAAAAGATGCCGTCGTCGCGGCCATTCAGCCGAAAGGGCTGCGAATAGGAGATGAAGTGAATCTCATGGCCGAGCGCGGCCAACTCGATACCCAACTCGGTGGCGACAACGCCCGAGCCTCCGTAGGTGGGATAACACGTGATCCCGATGCGCATGATGCCTTCTTGTCGTACGATCAGATGCAAAAACAACCAAAAGTTGGCCATACGGCCGTGAGTTGCCCGATTCCAAAAATTATAGATTCTTCCGGACTCCGATTGGGGCCAGGAAGGGACCTGGATGCCGTCTTCAACATTAACAGTTCTTGCGCGGATCGCCTTCAAGTCGGGGTCGTCGGAATCGTAGCCGAACATTCCTGCTCCATTAACACGCAGAATTTGCCGCTCGAGACTCGAAATCTGAATTCAGAAGGCGGGAAATGGATCTGGCCGTTAACGGCATCGACCTGCACTTCGGGTTTCGCACCGGCGATTCATGGAGCAATGCCAACGATTGTGGCCTTTTCTTGGTTGAAGACCCACTTTGCAGCGCACCGATCCTCGGGCCGTCGTTGCGAGTGTGCGACACACGCCTCGATCCGGCCGAAACAGAGTTGCTCCCAGAAGGACCGTCGCAATTCAGGAACAGCCGCTTACATTTTGAAAGGCAGCTACGACAATGCACCACAGTGCGTCGTTCCATGCTCTCATCTCCGGGGTTTGGTTGAGCACATTCCCCGCGCAATCAATACCGGAATGAAATTAAATAAGTACCCATTCTGAAGATATTCCCATTCCAGAAATGCCTCAAACGAATTTGGGGCGCATTTTGCTCGGCCGGGAATCAGGCAGCCTACCATCAGGAAGTCGGATAAATCAGGTATGGGGAGAAGCGCCCATGAGATGTGTGCTTGCCATCTTCATTCGTTGTCTCACTGTGGTTGAGCTACTAGCGGTTTTTTGTGCTTTCGTTCAGCCCGCACACGCATATGTCGATCCTGGAGTGGGACTTTTTGCGTTTCAAATCATCAGTTCCACCTTCGCTGGCATGATTTTCATTGTCCGCAGGCGTTTGCGGATATTCCTCCAGAACATGACACTGCGCGCCGGGTCAAGGCCTGAGAAGGCTGCAAAATAGTGGCCTCGCATTTATCGATCGCAAACGGAACTTTCCGGGACCCGGCGGGAACGCTTTACCGGGAAGGAGATCGTATGCTGCGCGAGATTTACCCGCGGCATGCAGCGCCTGTGGTGGCGTGGCTCCAGTCTCCGCTCGCTCGGCGCTGGATGCAGCAAGGCCGCATGGTGTCAACCGAGATTCTCTCGTCCGGCCCAGCGCAGCCCGCTTTACTTGAGCATGAGCGCCTGTTCTTTCCAACCTATCCATGGGAGTGGTCGCCGAGCCAATGGATCGCCGCGGGTTCGCTCACTCTTGATCTGTGCGAAGAGGCACTGGAAGAAGGATTGATTCTCAAGGACGCGACGCCGCTTAACATTCTCTTCCACGGATCGCGGGGTGTCTTCGTGGATGTGTTGTCGTTTGAGCCTCGAGATCCGCGAAGCCCTCTGTGGATCGCCTACGCTCAATTTGTTCGCACATTCCTGTTGCCGCTCTGCGCTTATGCGTATTGTGGCTGGCCGCTGTCAGCAACACAGCAAAGGCGAGACGGATACGAGCCTGCGGACTTGGCTCCTTATTTACCATTTCTCCGGCGCTGGCGCCGTCCACTCCGCTCGCTTGTGACAATCCCTTTGCTCTTGGAAAAGAAGCAGAGCGTTTTCACGCACCCGCGAACGACTTCAGAGGAGCTATCTTCTTTTGCCTTGCGTCGTTTGTTTCGCTCGGCGCGCACCTTGCTCAACTCCCTGGTTCCTCGCGAGCGTACTTCGCGCTGGAGTCGATACGCGGAGACGGCTTGCCATTATGGACCGGAGGATCAGGCCGCCAAGCAGTCTTTCGTCCGCAATGCGCTGGGTCGCATACGGCCCGCTCGCGTTCTCGATGTCGGTGCAAACACTGGCGTATTTTCACGTCTTGCCGCAGCGTGCGGTTCTGAGGTTGTGGCCTGGGATACCGATGTGCAAGCCGTCGATCTCAATTGGCAGGCAGCGCGCAGCGCAGGCCTCTCTATTTTGCCGGTGGTTGCGGACTTCGCACGGCCCGCACCGGCAACGGGTTGGCAGAACCAGGAGAGCGCGAGCCTGCTCGATCGTGCCAAGGGCCGATTCGATTGCGTGATGATGCTCGGAATCCTCCATCATCTTCTGGTCACCGATCAAATTCCTCTTCCTGCAATCGTCGACCAGTTGTGGGAGGTATCGAAGCGCTGGGCGATCGTTGAATGGATACCCAAGGATGATGTCCAATTCATGGGGCTTTCCCGCGGGCGCGCAGAGCTCTGTTCGCAACTGAGCGAAGAGTATTTCGTTCAGTCAATCTCAGAAAGATTTGCCGTCCGCGATCGCCAACAACTCCCCAATGGACGCTCGCTTTGGCTGGTGGAGAGAATATCGTGAAAAGGCGTAGCGCATTGGAAGGAGTTGGCGCGGCGCTCCTGCTGCTGTCCTTTGACTACCTGCCATTCATCAATCCCCAAAGCCAACGCCTCTACCATCATGGCTTGCCGGTCACAAACCTGATTGGAGGCCTGCTAATCGATCTGTTTGTTGTCGCAGTTGTGGCGGCATCCTTTCTGGTTGCAGTCCGGCTTCTCTCGCAGCCTGCGCGGAGAATTATCGAGGCTATGTTTGCGGGGCTGGTGCTGTGGAGCATCGTAGAATATGCAATCCGGCTGCAAACCGGTATCAGTTATCCAAGCGCGGATTTACAGCGCACGTGGGAGTGGAGCGCCATTCCTATACCGGTGTTGTTGGGATTGTTAGTCTACTTTCTTCCACGCTTTATCCAACCTGCATTGCGGACGTTTCGACTTGCCCTCGCTTCTCTTGCTTTCTCCGCCCTCTGGATTGTTCCGCAACTAATTCATCTCGCGCTGCTTCGCCCGCCCATCCAGAGTGCCGCTTCCAACCATCTAAATGCGCCCGTGACCGGCAGTTCAAACCGGCGAATCGTCTGGATTCTCTTTGATGAGCTTTCCTACGATCAGACGTTCGACCACCGCGATCCCGGCATCGAACTCCCCAACCTCGACCGGCTCCGTGGCGCGAGCGTCGCGTTCAGCAACCTGGAGCCTGCAGGGTATCGCACCGCAAGCATCATACCGTCTTTGTTTTTGGGACAGCGTTTCGACAAATTTCGAAGTACGACCTATGGGGGGCTTTCGTTCTGGGATGAATCTGAACGCCGCTGGAGCGCCTACGATCCAAATGCCACGCTGTTTGGCCTGGCTCAGCGGAGCGGGTGGAGGTCTGGCGTCGATGGTTGGTTTAACCCCTATTGTCGAATTCTCGCACCTGTCATCAATGTCTGTTATTCAAATGTCGGTCGCGCCTTTCCATTGGAAAACTATGGCGCATCGGAAGAAAAGTCGATGCTGGCCAATTCGGTCGCACTGTCAAACCAACTCCTGGCTGTCCCGACCCACTATACGGAAGCCGATGCCGATGCCGACATTCTCGATTACCGAAATATCATGGCGCACACGCAGGCATTGATCGACGACAATCAGCTCCGCTTTGTCTTCTTCCATCTTCCCACTCCTCATCCACCAGGCATCTATGACCGCCGGCGCCACGTGCTGCGCCCAGGCGGTGATTATCTCGATAATCTGGTGCTGGCCGACGACACACTCGGCATCCTCATGAAGGAGATCGAGGCTTCTCCGTCGGCCAGCCAAACCACGGTGATTGTTACCTCGGACCATTCCTGGCGTGTGCCGATGTGGAGACCTGGTGAAGAGTGGACCGGCGAAGAAGAACGTGTCTCCGGGGGTAGATTCGATAACCGGCCCGTGCTGCTGATTCACTTTCCGGGTCAGAAATCCGGTAAGGATGTTCACGCCGCATTGCCTGAGATGCTGGAGCACGACATGATCGCAGGAATGTTGCTGGGCCAGATCGACAACTCGGAAGACCTGGATGTTTTTCTCTCTTCGGCTCATCGTTGATCAGTTCCAAGGTGGCCGTCGAGGCTCTGGCCAGGGCGCATGTTTGGCCCCTTGCCGCTCAAGCAAAGCCACTCGGACACATAACGCAGGAACGGCACACACTGAAGGAATTCTGAGCTTGGAAAGGAGATGCCTGTGATGCTTTCGAAACATGGCCAAGATACTTCTACCGATTGCCTGGCCTATCCGCTTATCGAAAGAGAAGCCTGGATACTGAAACGATGCGCTGGAAAGAGAGTGTTGCATCTGGGCTGCACCGACACCCCCGCAACCGTGGAAAAAGGCGACTGCGGAGTACTGCTCCACCAGCAGCTTGCTACGTGTGCTGCCAGCCTGACCGGGGTTGACATCAATGGAGAGGGACTGGAGATCTTACGCCGCAAATACGGATTCGATAATCTCCATCTGCACGATGTCGAAGAGCTTGAGACCCTGCAACTGCCTGAACCGATCGATGTGGTCGTGGCTGGCGAGGTGCTCGAGCACCTGAATAACGTCGGCCGGTTCTTTGAAGGATGTAAAGCTCTGCTTAACCCCAACGGGGCAAGCCTCCTGGTCACCGTGCCCAATTCCCCCTCGATAAAGCGCATCTTCGCCGCTATCGTTCATGGGAGCGAATCGGTTCATCCCGACCACACCTGTTACTTCTCGCCCAGCACACTGTCAGAAGCGGCGCGGCGGCATGGAATGCGCACCGTCGAGATGAGGATGTTTATGTGGCGTAGCGCCTCGCTCGAAAGCAAATGCGGGGTGGCGCTTTGCGAAACGATGATACGTTTGCTGCGCGCCCCACTCCTGGCCGACGGCGTGGCGGCCGAATTCACAACCGGCAAATGCTAGGCAACCGTTTTCCTCAGCAATAGCTTGTAGCGCGGCGCGCGCACCAGGGACGGCGTAAGGCGGATAGGCGCGCGCACCATAATATTCTGCGCGCACGCGGCTGCGGTCAGCAAGCCAATCGCGCGGAGAGCGAATTGGCATCGGGTTGCCCATGTGAAACAGGCATGGTCAACCTAATATGGAACCGCGGAGTTCAAGCGCATTCATTCGTCAAGAGCAATCCACGCTGCAGTCTCTTCGGGATGGCTTACCGTAACCCTGAAAATGCTTTG
>Ga0302319_10013148_pt1 | contig 15539 bp, 15 predicted proteins | sample Bog_T0_2_FD_203319 | JGI IMG/M metagenome (GOLD analysis project Ga0302319, IMG submission 203319) | Peat permafrost microbial communities from Stordalen Mire near Abisko, Sweden - Bog_T0_2 | ecosystem: Environmental > Terrestrial > Soil > Wetlands > Peat | place: Sweden: Abisko, Stordalen Mire... | reverse complement strand
CGTTCAAAATCGACCACTATCTTTTCTACTTCCGTTGCGTTTCTTCCGCCACTCCTGCCCATGCCGCTATGTCAGCAGCTTTTCGCGCTGCCTTCAACAGGGGTTGCTCGTACGCTTACGTTAGGCTGACCGCTGACTGACGATCGCTGAGAGCTCTTTCAAAACAGCCTCAATTGCTCAGTTGGCGATGGCCCCAGATGAAAGCGCAGCGTGTTCGCTTCTTCGAGGCGGTCCCAGCGTTCGCAGATCCAGATCAGATCCCGGGCGCAGGATTCCCCATCCGCGCCCGCGTTCAGGAGATCGTAATAGAGTTCGTAGGCCTCGGCGTATCTGCCGGCTGCGAACAGAGTTCGCGCCGCCGGGAGGCTGAGTTGCGGTCCAACAATCTGCACCGGTTCGCTCGAGACGAGGACCGACGTACGGCCCGATGCGGGGATGATGGCGGCCACATCCGTTTCGGGGGCGTCGATCACCAGCAGACAGCGCCTTTCCGAGAGAACTTCGCGGATGCGGGGAAAGTTCTGCTCGGGCGTGCCTTCGAGCGTCATCTGTAATTGCGCACCCGTCTCGCCCGCTATTTGCGTCAGATTTCGACCATGGGCGGGAATCCACAGCACCGCTTCGAAATCTCTTGCCGCTTCGTGCGCAAAACGTTCCGCCAGCGTCCCGGGCACCGTGCATGTGCCGGGCTGGTCGTCGAGAGAACGGTAGAGGGTTTCGAGATCGGATGAGAAATGCATCGCCGGAGGTGCGCCCGATTCAAGGCCGCGGAGGCAGCGTTTGATCTGCCGCATGGCGCGGAGCCGGTCCGTTGCGGCATCGAAGAACTTCGATCCGCGGCGAAGGAGTTGCGGAAATGTGCATTCGTCCAGCATGCAGACGAGCACGTGCGTACCGGCTTCGGCAGGGCCTGTGAGGAGAAGAGGCTCCCAGACGGCGCGGGGCCATTGGCGGGGATTCGAGGCGGTCGAAAGGAGCAGGATCAGAACGTCGGCGGAACAGGCCTCTACAGTGGAGAAGAGGTCGGCACCCGGTTCTATGACGGCCTCCGCAGGGGAGCATACGGCTGCGGAGCCGGATTCGAGAAAGGCGCAGAGGTCGCGGGCAAAATGCGCGTCCTCGGGGGCATGCACGGGGAAGACGGTGAGCAAGCTAGGAGGCGGCTCCGATGCAGTCGGCGACTTCGTCTGCGGAGATCGCGCCTTCGCGTATGATGCGCCAGTCGGGTTCCGTGATGTCGACGGTAGTAGCGCCGACGCCGCTGCTGGGTCCGCCATCGAGCACAAGGTCGACGCGCCCATCCATGACGCCGAACACTTCAATGCCGCTGCGGCAGGTGGGTCGGCCGGAGAGGTTGGCGCTGGTGGCAATGAGAGGCTGATTCAGACGCGTGAGCAACTCATCCACCAGTTTGGAACTTGCCTGACGCACCGCGAGGCGTCCGGTGTTGCCGGTGGCGCGCAGGGGAACGGTGGCCGAGGCGGCCATGATGATGGTCAGCGGGCCCGGCCAGAAGCGCCGGGCGAGGATGTGGAACCGGGGCGACACCTCGCGCGCCAGTTGCTCCACCATTAAGGCGTCGCGGACAAAAAGAGGCAGCGGACGCTGGTTTTCGCGGCCCTTGGCGTGATAAATCTGGCGAACGGCGCGGAGATCGAAGGGGTCGGCCACGAGGGCGTAGAGTGCGTCCGTGGGGACCGCCACCACCTGACCAAGTCGAATGGCGGCCTCGGCGCGATCCAGCGCGTCGGGCGACGGTTCCAGCGGATCAATCTCGATGAGATCGGTGGCCACGCGGTCAGCGTAACACGAGCGATTGTGTGGTCACGCGCATGGGTGTTTTTGTTTCCGGTCAGCCGGCGGCCTGAAGCCGGACTTCGCGGTGAACCACGGTTTCCGCCGTGACTGCGCCGCGCGGCTCGAAGGAGTAGCCGAACCCTCGGACGGAGTGAATGAGGCGCGGGGCAGCGGCATCGGCTTCGATTTTCTGGCGCAGACGGAGAACGTAGACATCCACGGTGCGGTCCGTAACGGCGCGGTCCTGGCCCCATACGCCATTCAGTAATTGTTCGCGGCTGAAGACCACGCCGGGACGGCTCATGAGGAATTCCAGCAGGCGGAATTCCGTGGCCGTGAGGGTGAGCGTTTCTCCGTTCAGAGTGACCTTGCAACTGCTGCGGTCGAGTTCAATACCGCCTGCCTTCAGCGTGCGCGCGGGCACGTTGTTGCCGCGGAATTGCAGTTTGATGCGCGCGATCACTTCGCGCACGAAGAAGGGCTTCACGATGTAATCGTTGGCGCCCAGTTCGAGACCCACGATGCGGTCGGTCTCCGACGCGCGCGCGGTCAGGAAGATGATGGGCGTCTGAGCGAGTTGGGCGTCGTTCCGGATGCCTTTGCAGATATCGAGGCCATCAGAATCGGGCAGCATGATGTCGAGAAGAACCAGGTCCGGCCGCACACGCCGGCAGAGGTCCAGAGCGCCGCGTCCCGTTTGCGAACCCGCGAAGGCGAAGCCTTCTTTTTCGAGGTTGTATTTCAGCAGCGAAAAAAGATCGCTGTCATCTTCGATCAGGAGTATTCGTTTTGACACCGTACACCTATTCCTTGAACCGCATCTCAGTCAACTTCAGTCGCATCAACACGCGGCACGAGAGGAAATTTCAGACAGATCGGCGAAGTGCGCCGCATTTGCTTTTCCGTACCGCTCCCTTACGGTCGCGGCCCAGTAACATACCGGCGCTGAAAGACTCGAATCGCACAACGAGCTTCGCGCCTGTGCCGCTATATCCAGCGTACGCGGGAAATGGTTACAAACGGGTTAACTTGCCATAAACGGTGGGTGAAGTTCCGGGCCTTCGTTCTTAGGCCCGTCGGTTCTCTGACTCACAAGCTGTGCGTGTTCCACCGGCAGAGTAAAGAAAAAGGTCGCGCCTTCGCCGGAGCGGCTTTCGAGACGGATCTCGCCCGAATGCGCCCGTACCAGGTGTTTGACGATCGCCAGTCCCAGTCCTGTTCCGCCCAGTTCCCGGCTGCGCGCCTTATCCACGCGGTAAAAGCGCTCGAACAAACGCGCCTGATCGGCTTCCGGAATGCCGATTCCGGTATCGCGCACGAAGAACTCGATCCATTCCGTTCCATCTGCGCGAACCACCGGCTTCGAACCCGCGGTGATCGAGCCGCCTTCGGGCGTATATTTGACAGCATTATCGAGCAGATTGCTGACGATCTGGTAAAACGCTTCGGAATCGCAGAAGACTTCGCATTCCGCGGGACCCGGCTCATGGTGCAACACGATTTGCTTCTTGGCCGCGATGGGGCGGATGGTATCGACCACATCCGCCAGCAGATCATTGACGCGGAAAGAGGCCACGCGCATTTCCTGCGTGCGGAGCTCCAGACGGGAGAGAGTGAGCAGGTCCGCAGTGAGACGGGTGAGGCGTTCGGCGTTGTGCCGGATGATGTTGAGAAAGCGAATGTTGTGTTCGGGGTCGTGGACTGCACCATCGAGCAGCGTTTCCGTATAGCCCTGAATGGAGGCCAGCGGGGTACGCAACTCGTGCGACACGTTGATCACGAAATCCTTTCGGATACGCTCCAGCCGCTCCAGTTCGCTGTGTTCGGTCTGGAGTTGCAGAACCGTGAGCTCAAGCTTCTCTCCCGTCTCGTTGAGCTTTCGGCTGAGCAGGCCGAGTTCGCCGCGGCCCTCGGGCAGACGCGCGCGATAGTTCGCATTGGCAAGCTCACCAGCTTGTCCGATGATGGCACCGAGGCGATTGGCCAACCGCCGAGCGAGGAAAGCGGCCAGCAGCGCCGCCGGCAGGAAGGCGATCAATGCGCTTTGCAGAATGCGAAGCCTTATAGCCGCCACCTGAGCCTGGACGGCCAGCAGCGGAACGGCCAGGCGAAACGCCATCGGTTTTCGGGCGATCTCAGCCAGCGGAGTTTGGTTTGACGCCGCAGCGCTGTCCTGGAACACCGGCAACGCTACGTAGAGGAAATCCACGCCCATGGTGGCGCTGTGGCGTGTGCTGAAACCGATCCGGCCCTGCAGAGCCTCCTGAAGCTCGGGGCGACCGGAGTGGTTTTCCATGCGGGCGGCGTCGGCTTCCGAATCGGCCAGAACCGTGCCGTCCGGCGCCACCACGGTAAGTCTGGCGCCGCTGGCCGTCCCTAACGCTTCAATCCCGCTCCGGTCCAGATCCACGAGGCGATGGGACTGGATGATGACCCGGCCCTGCCTTTCCAGTGACTCCCGGAGACGGTCGACAAAGAAGCCCTCCGCGGCGCGGGATGCAAGAAGATCGGCAGCCAGCAGCGCGATGGCGATGAGGCACGCCGCGCTGGCCAGCAGTTTCAGGAAGATTCTGGGGGTCACGCAGCTTCGAACCGATAGCCGAAGCCGCGCACGGTGGCCAGAAAGACGGGTTCGTCCGGGCGGGCTTCGATCTGTTCGCGGAGCCGGCGCACGTGAACGTCGACAGTCCGGGGAGTGACGAAATGCTGTTCACCCCAGACCTGGCGGAGCAGCTGGTCGCGCGAAAAGGCGTGGCCGGGATGAGTGAGGAAGAATTCCAGGAGTTTGAACTCAGTGGAAGTGAGTTCCACTTCCTTGCCGTTCTGGAAAACGCGGCGGGCGGCCGGATCCAGACGGAACGGTCCGAGATTCACCTCGCTGGATTCGGGCGACGCATCGCTTTCGGCGCGGCGCAAATGAGCCTTGATGCGGGCGACCAGTTCGCGCGGGCTGAAGGGCTTGGTGATGTAATCGTCGCCGCCGATTTCGAGACCCAACACGCGATCGACCTCATCCGAACGCGCCGTGAGGAACACCACCGGCACGCGCGACATCTGCCCACCGGCGCGGATGCGGCGGCAGAGTTCGAATCCGTCATGGCCGGGCAGCATTACGTCCAGCACGATCAAATCGGGTTGAAATTTTTCGAGCGCGGCGATGGTGCCATCTTCGCCGCCAAAAATGCGCGATTGAAAGCCCGAGCGCGTCAGGTTGTACTCGATCAGAGCAGCGAGTTCCGCTTCGTCTTCCACAACGGCTATGCGTTTCGACATGGTCGTCTCAGTTTCACTTCGCTTTTCGCTCCGCCTCGCAGGATTCGCAGGGGCAAATCCGGCGCAGGTGGTCCCAGGAGTAAATTCCTGATGAATGGCCGTCGTTCCAGGCAATGTGGAGCGCGTAGTTGCCGGATTGCTCAATCGTGTTCATCTTAAGCCGCGGGGTATACATCTGAAACGGATTGGCAGGCGCCTCGGTAGTCTTCTTACGCGGTTCCGTGCCGTGGGATCCGGTGCAGGTGGCGCAGGGGCACCAGTCGCGAAGGTACTCCACCGGATAGGAACTGTGGTGGCCATCCTTCCAGTCGATATCGATACCGCGCGATTTCGAGACTGCGATGTGCTCCGGGTCTGTTGTGAGTGTCGTCATTCGTTCTGTTACACGCGTACCGGCTGCCGTGCCTGGTTACGACTGGTGAGTCCGCTCGACGTCGCGGATGCCTGAGATTCGCCGCATCGCCGTGCAGAGTTTTTCGAGTTGCTTCTTGTCTCGCACTTCCACCGTCATTTCCACGATAGCGGCATCGGTCGTCTGGCTATAATCCGTCCGGGCTTCGAGACTCCTCACATTGATTTTCTCATCCGCGAGGGCGGAGGTAAGCTGATGCAGCAGGCCGGGACGGTCGTCGGTATGAACCACCACCCGCACCGGGAACGTTTCCTCCGCGTTGCGAGCCCACTCCACGTCGATCTTGCGCTCGGAATCGTACATCAGGTTCTGCACATTCGGACAGAGCCGCGTGTGCACCGCCACGCCTTTGCCGCGCGTGACGTAGCCTACAATGGCATCGCCACGAATCGGATTGCAGCACTTGGCGCGGTAAACCATCAGATCGTCGATGCCGTGCACCTTAATGGCATCGTCACTGTCCCCGCCGGGCCCTGGGGGGCGGGCCGCCCCGTCGCGCCGGGGTGGCGTGGCGGGCTCGGCAACGGGGGGCGCCGGCGGGGCAACCTCATCCGGCATGAGGTCCGGAACGGCTTTTTGCAGTACCTGACGGGCCGAAAATTTGCCGTACCCCAGCGCCGCGTAGAGATCTTCCGCGCTCCCCAGTCCGTAGTCGGCGGCCACACGGTCCAGCGCCTCGTCCCGAACTCTCGCCATCTGGGTACCGAGGCGGCGCGCCTCCTTTTCCAGATACTTCTGCCCGATCTCAATCGCGCGTTCCCGCTCGCTCGCATTGATCACGTGCTTGATCCTGTTGCGCGCCCGGGATGTCTTGACAATGCCAAGCCAATCCTTGCTCGGCTGGTGGCCTGAGGTAGTCAGGATATCCACTACGTCGCCATTCCGCAGGGTGTACTTCAGTTGGACGATGCGTCCGTTGACCTTCGCCCCGGTACAGGTGTTGCCCACTTCGGAGTGAACCGCATAGGCGAAATCCACGGGGCAGGATCCCGCTGGCAGCGCGACCACGCGGCCTTTCGGAGTGAAGCAGTAAACTTCCTCGGAATAAAGGTCCAGGCGCAGCGTGGAATCGAAATCGCCCGGATTCCGCATGTCCTGCTGCCATTCGACAAGTTGACGCAGCCATGCCACCCGCTGATCGTCCTGCACGCCCTTGCGGCCTTCCTTGTACTTCCAGTGCGCGGCAATGCCTTCCTCGGCGATCCGGTGCATCTCCTCGGTGCGGATCTGGATCTCGAAATGCCGTCCTTCCGGTCCCACCACCGAAGTATGCAGGGACTGGTAGAGATTGGGCCGCGGGATGGCGATGAAATCCTTGATTCGCCCCGGCACCGGCCGCCATTCGTTGTGGATTACACCCAGGGCACCATAGCAGTTCTTCACCGAATCGGTGACAATGCGAAGGCCCATCAGATCGTACACCTGGTCCAGCGTAATCTTTTGCCGCTTCAGTTTCTGATAGACCGAAAATGCGCGCTTCACGCGGGCCTGAACTTTGGCGGGAATGCCCTCGCGCCGCAGTTCGGATTCCACGGTCGAACGCATCTTCTCGAGGTACTTTTCGTTGTCCGCTCGCTGGCCTTCAATGGTGCGCGAAATCTCAGCCGCCGCGTCCGGCTCCACGTGAATGAACGAAAGATCTTCCAGTTCGCCGCGAATTTTACCCATGCCGAGCCGATGAGCGATGGGCGCATAAATCTCCAGCGTTTCCCGCGCGATGCGTTGCCGCCGCTCAGGCGATAACGCGCCGAGGGTGCGCATGTTGTGGAGACGGTCGGCGAGTTTGACGATGATGACGCGAATGTCCTTCACCATCGCGAGAAGCAACTTGCGATAGTTCTCGGACTGCCGGTCTTCGGCTGAGGTGAAATCGATCTTATTGAGTTTCGTGACGCCGTCTACGCATGCGGCCACTTCCTCGCCAAACAGCTTGCGGAGTTCTTCGGAGGAAACGGCGGTATCTTCGACGATGTCATGGAGCAGCCCCGTCTGGATGGTGACGGGATCCATCCGCATCTCGGCCAGCAACTGAGCCACCGCAAGCGGGTGCGACAGATATGCCTCGCCCGAGGCCCGCTTCTGTCCGACGTGGTTGCGTTCGGCGAACAGCCAGGCCTTTTCGATACCGGCAAGGTCGTCTTTGGGTCGGGCTTCGTGAACTGTGTCCAACAGATGCCGGAAGCCCGGGTCCATCACGGCGGGCGGGGGGGCAGGCGGCGCGCTCAGTGACTCCGCGGCAGCCGCAACGGGTGGCGGCAACGGGTCGGGCGCGATGTCTGTACCGGGAACCGGGGGCACATCATTCATTTTAGTTCACGGGCTTTTTAATTCAGGGCTGCCAACCTCCGATGCGTGGAGGAAAAGAGATCCGTTCGCGGAAAAATCAAACGGGGTGGCCGGATACTCTCCGCCACCCCGTCCTTAATTGCTTGCTGTGACACTCAACCGAGGTTATTCGGTCGGCGTTGCGCCATTCGCCAGGGCTTCGGCCTTCTTGGCGGCCTTGTCCTTCGTGGTCTGCATCGCCTTGTTCATCCAGACGTCGGCGTCTTTCCAGTCGGCGTCAAACGCATCCTTCGTGTCTTCGAGATCGGCGCGGTAGCGGATCAGAAGATTCATGTAGGACATCGCATTTTCGTACTGGGGGTCGATTTCGAGAGCCTTCTTCTCGTACTCGATACCATCGGTAAGCGGCTGCCAGAACTTAGCCTTCAGGTCGGCCTTGGTGGTCTTACCCTTGGTGTCGTTCTTAAGCGGAGCCTGCTCATCGACCTTCATACCCATTGAAAGACGAGCTTCGCGATCGGCAGGAATGAAGTTCAGCCAGGGAATCACGCCAAGAGTGTAATACGCTTCCTTGTTCTTGGGATCCAACTGGATAACTTTCTTGTTCCAGTCGGCGGCACTGGTCATATCCTTCACCTGGTAATACAGGTTGGCCACCGATTGGGTTGCCAGGAGCTTGTCGGCGTCAACCGGATTGCTGTTCAGCACGTTCTGGAACTCATCCATAGCGGCCTTCCAGAACTTCTTGTTTTCGTCCGTCTCGGTGCCCGGCACGAACTGCTGTTCGTAGGCGGTCGCCAGATACAGGCGAGCGGTACCGAAAGTCGGATCCGCGTCAATCGCCAGGCGGAACTCGTCGGCGGCGGCGGCGTATTGGCCAATCTTAAACGCATTGACGCCCTGATTCAGATGGTCGCGCGCTTTCAGTTTGGCGCAACCGGCGGTCGTCATTGCCATGCACAGGGCCGCGAAACACAAAGCGGCGGGTGCCAATCCCTTCACTCCCAGCTTGCCGTCCATTATTGGCCAGCCTCCACCTTCGGAGTCATCAGACCGACCTTATCGACGCCTGCCGCGTGGGCGATGTCGATAGCGCGGGCGATGACCTGGAAGTCAAGATCGGGATCGCCTTTTACGAAGGCTACCTTTTCGGCGCGCAGCTTAAAGATGTCGACGAGACGGCTTTCGAGCGTGTTCCAATCGGCATCGTCCTCGTTAATCTTGATCTTGCCTGCCTTGTCGATAACCATGACGATCGTATGCTCGTCAGGCTGAGGCGGCGAATTTGGCGGTGGCGGTTGCGGCGCCAGAGCGTCCAGTCCGTGCGGCACCACCGGAGAAATCGCCATGAAGATAATCAGCAAGACGAGCAGAATATCGATCATGGGCGTCATGTTGATATCGCCCTTTGGCCCGCTCCCGGACCCGACTGCCATTGCCATAGAAGTAGCTCCTTTGAATTCCGATTAGGTTATTAAGACCGCAACAGCACCGGTTGCCGCTGTTCGCAGCACCCGGGTTATCATTTACCCGGCAGAATGCCGTTATTTCTTGCCCGGCGCGGCGCTTGTATCCTGCTCCGTGAGCAAGCCCAGATCGTCCACACCACCCGAGCGCAGGTTGTCGACTACATCCTCAACCTTTTCATACTTTGCGCGTCCGTCCGCGCGCAGAAACACCTGACGGCTGGTCCGGTTCTGCAATAAATCGCGCACTTTCGGGGCCAGATCCGCAGGGTCCACCCTTTCGAGTCCCGGGCTCAGAAACACCTGGCTATCGCGAGTGATCGATACTTTGATCGCATCTTCCTTGTCCGCGTCCGGCAGAGCGATCGGATTGCGCGCCTTGGGCAATTCGATGTTGGCGCCCTTGTTGAGCATAGGCGTGATGACCATGAAGATGATCAGCACGACCAGCATCACGTCGACCATCGGTGTTACGTTGATATCCGATACTGGCGGCGGAGCCTTTTTAAGTTTCATCTGCTGTCTCCTGAATTTCGTCCCTGACTGGAATCCCGCTGGCTTTCATTCCACTTATTTCCACCCTGCGTTCCGGCTCGCTGCGCCTGGCGGGACTTGTCCGCGGCGACGCACACTTACTGTGTGGCGCCGCCACGGTAGTCCAATCAACTCGCTGGTGTCCGGTGCGGGGTGTTACTAAGTGGCTACTTGCGTGCGCCCGAGCGTGCTTCCGCGCGCTTCACGAAGTAGTCGACCAGTTCCGAACTGGAGTTGCCCATCTCGACGTCGAACGCGTCCACGCGGCCCGTGAAGTAGTTGTACATCCAGACGGCGGGCACGGCCACGAACAGACCGATAGCTGTGGTCACCAGCGCTTCCGAAATACCGCCGGCAATCGCGCCGATACCGGGCGTCTTCTGCGCGGCCATCGTTTTGAATGCGTTGATGATACCGACGACCGTTCCGAACAGTCCGACGAACGGAGCGGTGGAACCAATGGTGGCCAGTGCGCTGACGCCACGCTTCAGTTCGGCGTGTACGATCGCTTCGGAGCGTTCCAGAGCGCGGCGTGAAGCTTCAATCTCTTCTCCCGAAATCTGGCTGTTGCCCTGATGCGCCTGAAATTCCTGAAGGCCGGCCACAACAACTTTGGCCAGGTGGCTCTTCTTGTAACGGTCGGCAACCTTGATGGCTTCATCGAGCTTGCCTTCGCGCAACGCGCCCGCAACGGCCGGCGCAAACTGACGGCTCTGTTTGCGTGCCGCGTTGAAGGCCATAATGCGATCGATCATGACGCCGATCGACCATGCCGACATCATGAACATAATGATGACGACGGCTTTGGCCAATCCGCCCATCTGGGTCCAGAGGTGGCGGAAATCCCATCCCGGCGCTCCGGCTTCCTGTAACAGCATGAACGCCCGTACCTGCATCTGTAAAAGCATTTTTCTTGTTCTCCTGCGAGTTGATTTTATTTAGCCGACTACTTAGAGCTGGTGACCGGCTTTGGCCGGTTCCCGCCTTTCCGCACTTCTTTACCAGACTTCGTTTAATTCAAACTCAGACGTCGTTTAGTTCAAGCTGAAATTCACGTCGATCGTCGTCAGCACTTCCTGAGGCTCGCCATTGAGCAGCAGCGGCTTGTAGCGCCATTGCTTCACGGCTTCAATAGCGGCCGGGATGAGCAGCGGCGGACCGCTGATCGTCTTCAGGTCTTCGATGGTGCCTTCCTTCGAAATCGTCGCTTCCAGTACCACCTTGCCCTGCTGGCGGGCCATCTTTGCCAGCGGAGGATAAACAGGTGTAACTGACTTGATGAGATTTGCAGCCGTAACGTTACCACCCTGGCGAATTGGGCCAGTCGGTTTCGGCGGTGGCGGTGCTGCCTTGGGGGGAGGAGGCGGTGCGGCAGCCGGCAGTCCGCCGATAATGCCACCCAGTACGCCGCCGCCCGGAACGCCGCCGGGCATGCCGCCCATCACGCCGCCCGTTGCCAGCGGAGCTTCTTCTTCGGTAACCATCAAGACGTGCGAGGGGACCGCCTTAGGCGCGATCAGCTGATTCGCAATAAATTGTTTCGGTGCCGTATGCACCACCTTAACCGCGGCCTGTGGCGGCGGAGGAGGAGGTGGCGGCGGTGGTGGCGGCGGGGCGACCAGCGAGGCTGAAAGCGCCGACGCGTGCAACGTGTCGAAATAGATCAGCGGGATGATGACAAGAATGCCGATTGCCACAACCTGTATCGCGAGCGACAACAGAATTGTGTACGGACGTTTTGTTCTGCCCACACCGTCGACGAAAGTCTGTTCAAACATTGTGCCCTCTTTTTTGTCCCAATATGACAGTTATTAGTCTGTCAAGTGTATTCAACCTGCATCCGGGTGTCAAGTCCGGAAATTCCCCATATGTTCCGATACGCTTCCAAAGTAAACTTAATAACCGAACCGCTTTATTGGTCCGGCCTTAACACGCTTACTACCTGACTTTTTTGACCTGCTTGCTTCGAATTTCTTCCCCCTGCTTCGGGGCTGCGGACGTCATGCCGCTTACTGCCGCCGCGGGTGCGGTCTTCCTGCGCGCGTCGGCAAAATTATGCCAGAACAACACGATCGGACTCGCCACAAACACCGAAGAGTAAGTCCCAATCAGGATACCGACTACGAGCGCAAAAGCAAAGCCATGTAGTACTGGCCCGCCAAACAGGAACAGAGCGATCACGGCGAGGAAGGTTAGCCCCGAGGTCATCACCGTTCGGCTCAGCGTCTGGTTGACGCTGCGGTTAATCACTTCGCCGAGCGGTTCGCGGTTGTTCAGACGGTTGTTTTCGCGGATACGGTCGAAGATAACGATCGTATCGTTCATGGAATAACCGACCAGCGTCAACAGCGCCGCAATCACGGTCAGGGTGATCTCTTTACCAAATATGGAAAACAGCCCGATCGTGATGATCGTATCGTGGAGGCAGGCGATAACCGCCCCGACACCATAGATCCACTCAAACCGGAACCAGATGTATACCAACATCCCGGCCAGAGCCAGCAGCGTGGCATTTACAGCCTGGCGGCGAAGTTCGTCACCGACCTTAGGGCCAACGATCTGGATGTCTCTCGCCGCTGTATACGACGAAAGGTAACACTCCTGATTCAACACCGTAAGCACCTGTTGTGTCAAGCCATCGACGCCGCGAAGTTGGTCAAGATTTGTAATCACCCCGCTCAAGTGGTCGCGCTTGGCCGCAATGGCCTTCGCGAGATCCGCCAATTGGGGATCTGAAAGCTGCACGCCGGCCTTCTGCAGCGGGTCTCGCAGACGGTCCGACAACTGGGCCGCGCTTGCGTTATTCAGATCCAGTTTGCCGTTTCCCGGCTGCCCGAAAGTCTTCGCCAGCGTGTCCAAAACGATTTGGCGATTGCGCGCCAGAACTTCGTCGTTGCCCCCCTCCGTCCCGATGACGATGTCATGGGTTGCGCCGTTGGCAAGGACGTCAGGGTCCGCAATCGACTGAACCGTTGGAGGACTCTGGAGCGCAGCAGCCAGCGCGGAACGCACCTTCTCCACCGGTGGTTCGGACGCGAACTTGACCGTCATCTCCATGCCGCCCTTAAACTCAATGCCCAGCTTGGGTCCGCCATTGATAGCCAGGCTTACCAGCCCGGCAACGCTCAGTACCAGCGAAGCGCCGATGAAGGGCCACTTGTACCGTAGAAAATCGAAATTTGTTTGTTTAAATAATTCCATCTATCACTGCCCGCCCGACGACCGGGCCGAACTGTGCCAATCGTTATGACACCGGTCGCCGTCAGATTGTTCCTTGGTTTTTTCCGCTATTCTCAAATCCGAACGAATCAAAAAAGTTATCACACCCGCCGCGCCGGTCCTGGAACGGAGCGAATTCCTGTCGCTCCGCCGCGCCGGCAACACCGGTTCTTCAGATACTCAACTCCGTCAGTTCCTTGCCGCTGGTTTCCCAATCGAAAATCGTCCGCGACACCCAAACCGCTGTAAACACGTTGGCGAACAGACCGATCACCAGCGTCACCGCAAAGCCCTTCACCGGGCCGGTGCCGAACAGGAACAGGAACAGGCACGACACGATCGTGGTCACGTGGGTATCCACAATGGTCCACCACGCCTTACCGAAGCCATTTGCAATTGCCGCCGATACCGTCTTCCCGGCCCGCAGTTCTTCCCGGATGCGCTCGAAAATCAGCACGTTAGAATCCACCGCCATACCTACCGTCAGAATGATTCCGGCAATGCCGGGCAGGGTCAGCGTGGCGCTGAAATACGCCAGCGCGGCGATGAGCAGAATCGTATTCAGCAAGAGCGCGAGGACGGCATTGATACCCGCCTTCTTGTAATAAACCAGCATGACGATTACGACCGCCAGCAGGCCCGCGATACCGGCATAGATTCCCTCGCGAATCGAGTCGGAACCGAGCGACGGACCTACCGTCCGCTCCGTCAGATATTGAATGCTCGCCGGCAGCGCACCGGTCTTCAGTACGATCTCAAGGTTGCTCGCTTCTTCCTGCGTCGCAAGGCCATTGATCACGCCCTGGTCGTTGATCGCATTCTGAATCACGGCGACGCTTTGGATCTGATTGTCCAGCAGGATTGAGAGGTAGTTGCCGACGTTGGCCCCGGTATATTTGCCGAAACGATCTCCGCCGTCCTGTGACAGCGAGAATGCGGTTTCCCAGCGCCCCGGCGTGTTCGGGTCCGTCCGCGCCGTAGCATTGCGAAGGTCCGTTCCCGTGATGACCGGAGCGCGATTCACGACGTACCAGCCGTGCCCGGGCCATTCGTCCAGTTCCGTGCCCAGCGGAAGAACTCCGCCCTTGGCCGCCTCTGCCGCTTCTTTCGATTGATAGGCCTGCGGTTCTTTGACAGCCACAATCTTCAACTGCGCCACCTGGCCGATCAGCGACTTCGCGCGCGCCGGATCGTCCAGACCCGGCAATTCCACAAGGACTTCGGCATCCACTTCCGGCTGCCCCTGCTCCTGCACGGTCGGTTCCGTAAGACCGAGAGCGTCGACGCGCCGCTTAATCGTCGCCACCGACTGCTCCACCGTCGTGCGCTTGAGCGCCAGCAGCGCTTCCGGCTTCATCTTCAGGTGGTAATCGGAGTTATTCTCCGGCGTCAGAATCCACTCCGGGGCCTTATCCGCCACCATCGCGCGGAACGCCGAAGTCTTGGTCTGATCCACGCCCTTGACGTTGATCTGAATCGAGTCGGTCTCCTCAAGCGTCGCGGGATTATTCCGGTCCCAGCCATCCACCGAGATATTGCGCGTGCGCGCTTCGAGGCGCAGCGACTCGATCAACGAATCGGCGACGGTCTTGGCCGCATCCTGAACGTGGACCTGGAGCACCAGATGGCTCCCGCCGCTGAGGTCGAGCCCCAGATGGATGCGCTTGCCCGCATTGGCCTCGGCCTGCTTCAAAGATGTGGGGAAACCGATTACCCCGAATATACAGGCGAGCACGGTAACCGCGATCACACCCGTTTTAATAATCAGATTGCGTTGCATGACTGTTCTTTCTTTTCTGGTTCAAATATGTCGTACTCAATGCGCTCGCTACTTCTTGGCATCGGGATCCACTACGGCCCCGACTGCCGCTCGCGAGAACTGCAATTTCACATTGTCCGGCTTGACCCTTAATACTATCGTGTCTTCATCTACCGAAACGATGGTTCCCACGATTCCGCCGGTTGTCGTGACCACATCTCCGCTCTTCAGCCCCTTCAGCATTTCGGCCTGCCGCTTCTTTTGTTTCTGCATCGGCACGAAAAGGAGGAAATAAAATACGACGCCGATCAGCAGATACGGCGCGAAGAGCGCAATCGGATTGGTGGGCTGCTGTTGCAGCAATAACGAAAAAAGCACTTTGTGGATGTCTCTGTTTTCCAGCGGATGAACTGGCGGGACAGACCCTATCTATTGGGCCGCCCTCGCGCTCCGCTTATTATATGGTGTCGCGCTCGCTCCGCTCACGAACGGCTTTCAGGTACTGTGGAAATTGACCCAATAGGATAGACTGCCTGATCTCCCCCATGATGTCAAGGTAACGTTGCAGATTGTGACGCGTCGCCAAGGCGGCAAAAAGAATCTCCCCGGCTTGAAAAAGGTGTCGCAGATAAGCTCTTGAGTACGTTTTACAAGTGTAGCAACTACAATTCGGATCCAGCGGCCCCGGGTCGTCCTTGTAGCGGGCATGCTTGATCACCACCTTGCCTTCCGACGTAAAAATCCCCCCATTGCGGGCGTTTCGGGAGGGCAAAACGCAATCCATCATGTCGAT
>Ga0302319_10013146_pt1 | contig 15541 bp, 11 predicted proteins | sample Bog_T0_2_FD_203319 | JGI IMG/M metagenome (GOLD analysis project Ga0302319, IMG submission 203319) | Peat permafrost microbial communities from Stordalen Mire near Abisko, Sweden - Bog_T0_2 | ecosystem: Environmental > Terrestrial > Soil > Wetlands > Peat | place: Sweden: Abisko, Stordalen Mire... | reverse complement strand
AACCGGCCACCAGCGCCATGCAGAACACGATCAGCAGCATCGCCGGTTCGGCCAGCGCCGCGATCATGACCTCGCGGCTGGCGCCGATGCCGCCGAAAGCGGTGCCGACATCCATTGCCGCCAGCGCCAGGAAGAACCGTGCGCTGCCGAGCAGCGCCACGATCGCGATCAGATCGGCGGTCCAGTTGAACAACAGGCCGGACGCGAATGTCGGTACCAGAGCGGCGGCTACCCAGATCGTCGCGAAGGTCAGATAGGGCGTCACCCGGAACAGCCAGGAGGCGTTGTCGGCCAGCACAACCTCCTTGCGCGACAGCCGCAGCAGATCGCGATAGGGCTGCATCATGGAAGCGCCTTGGCGGCGCAGCAGGTGCGCCTTGATCCGGCGCACGAAGCCGGTCAACAGCGGGGCGAGCAGCAGCACCAGCAGCATCTGCGCGCCCTGGACGACGGCATCCGTGATCACGACCATATCGCGAGCACCAGCAGCAGCGTGACGAGGGTGGCAAAGACCAGGCTGAGATAGCTGCGGATGGTCAGGAACTGGAGACGATTGAGCTCCTGGGACGCCCAGCCGATCGCGGCGACCAGGGGCTGATAAAGTCCCTCCCAGATCAGATCATGCGTCTCGATCCGAAGCCGCGCCGGCCTGACGTCGCCGGGCGCCGGCATATCGACATGATCGCGGGCGCGAAACGCCAGCGTGCCGAACACGCGCCGGATCGGCTGCGCGAAGCTGACGCCGGTGTATTGCGCCGCCGGCACGGCCTCGTCAAAGCCGCAGCCCCAGGCCGGCGCCCGCCGCAGCGCGCGCGAGGCGAAGCGATGGATGGCCAGCGCCGTGAGCGCCGCCGAGATCGTGATGAAGACCAGCACCAGCAGGCCGTTATAGGAACTGCGGCTGTCCGCGATCGGCGCGATCGACAGCCAGGCTTCATCGGCCTGGATCGGCATCCGGCTGCCGAGAATCTCGGTCGTTACCGGCGACAGCGCGTCGATCACCAGGCCCGGCAGGATTCCTGTCAGCAGGCAGAGCGCGGCGAGGATGAACATCGCCGAAAGCGAGTAGCCGTCAACCTCCCGGCTGGTTGCGGCGGCCGGGCTGCGCGGCCGTCCGAGAAAGCTGATGCCGAACAGCTTGACGAAGCATGCCGCGGCCAGTGCGGCGGCCAGCGCCAGCATCGCCCCGACCGCGGGTACCATGATCTTCAGCGCCCATTGCGGCAGATCCGGGCTTTGCAGCACGGCCTGGAACAGCAGCCATTCGGATACGAAGCCGTTGAAGGGCGGCAGCGCCGAGATGGCGACGCAGCCGGCCAGGACGGCGACACTGGTTGAGGGCATACGGTGGATCAGCCCACCCAGCCGGTCCATGTCGCGCTCGCCCGTGGCGGTCAGCACGGCGCCGGCGCCGAAGAACAACAGGCTCTTGAACAGGCAATGATTGAGCGCGTGGAACAGCGCGGCGGTGAACGCCAGCGCGGCCGCCAGTTTGAAGCCATCGGCCTGGAACGCGAGCGCGAGCCCGAGGCCTGCGAAGATGATGCCGATATTCTCGATCGTAGAGTAGGCGAGCAGGCGCTTGATATCCTTTTCCATCATGGCCGAGAGGATTCCCAGCACCGCGGTGCCGGCGCCGATCGCCAGCACGATGATGCTGGTCGACCATGCCGGCGGTCCGAGCAGATCGAACACGATGCGGATGAAGCCGTAGATCGCGACCTTGGTCATGACGCCGCTCATCAGCGCGGAGACATGGCTCGGCGCCGCCGGATGCGCCAGCGGCAGCCAGACATGCAGCGGTACCAGGCCGGCCTTGGAGCCGGCTCCGAGCAGCACCAGGATCAGCACCAGCGCCGCCATTTCAGGCGGATGCGCCGTGGCGCGCAAGGCGGCAAATCCGTAATCGCCTGACGGTCCGGACAGCAGCCCGAAGGCCAACAACAGGGCCAGCGTGCCGAAGCTTGCCATCACCAGATAGATGTAACCCGCTCTGGCGTTCTCCCGGTCAAGATGGTGCGCCATCACGAGCGCCCAGGAGGTGAGCGACATGAATTCCCAGCACAACAGATAGGAAAACGCATCGTCCGCCAGCACCACGAGATTCATGGCGGCGAGAAAAGCCGGGAAGCATGGCAGCACGCGCTGCGGCGCGCTCTCATGGCGGCCATAGCCCAGGCCATAGAGGCTCGCGGCGGCGCCGCCGAGATTGACCAGCACCAGGAACAACGACGCCAGCCGATCGAGCCGGAAATGCGCGCCGAGCCAGGGCAATCCGAGCGGCAGCGTCAGTTCCGATGGCGCAGGCGGGCCGCTGACCAGAAAGCCGATGGCTCCGATCAAGGCGGCGGCGCAGACCGCCGCCGTCGCGCAATAGACCACACTCGTCGCGACAGCGCTGCGGCCGAGAACCAGCGCGATCCCTGCGATCGCGAACAATTCCGCGACGCATGACATCGGCAATGCCACGGCCGGCATCATCGCTGCGCCCTGGTACGGCTTCGAACCATGGTTTCACTGGCTTCCATGCGCTGGATCGTGGCCAGGAAAGCCTGACAGCTCCGCCGGCTGGCGTCGATCGATGCTGATCAGCATCGGGGCCCGTAACCGCGTGGCGCGGATCATACGTCGGTTCCAGTCGCCAGCCAATATCAAAGCTTAAATTCGCAGGAATTAATGATGTTAAACTGTCCATAAATGATGTATAATACATCCATGATGATGGTTTTAGCGTATGGTTGTCGTGTCCGGCATCGCCGTCGCCGGCCGTCATCAGCTTGCGGGAGCGCGTTGCAGTCGAGGATGCGGAGCCTGCTTTGGTAACCTTGCCGGCAACATCCCCTGGCAATGCGGGGGGCGTCCCCCTAAATACCGGGCTGGATGGATTTAGTTTTTTCGGAGGCCAAGGAATGGTCCTGAAACGTGCGTTTTACGGCATCATTTGCATGAGCGTGATGCTTTGTGGTGGGCTTGGGAGTGGGCTTGCGAGCGCGGCCGGTTATCGCGCCGACGAATTCCTCGGAATGGACCTGTCCCGCGCGGTGCTTTCTCCGCAGCCGCTCGGACCCGCCGAAACATTTGTGCCGGGACCATCAGCTCCGGCGACAGCCGACAACCATCGCGCCGGCCTGCACACGCATCTGGTGGCCGTCAAATCCAAGCCCAAGATCGTTGTCGTCAAGAGCAAGCAGGCGCAGCTGCGTTCAGAACCGGCGCGGGGCCCCGCCAGGAGCCGCGTGGCCGGACGTCACGGCAATCCGCTCGATGCCCAGGCCTTCGATGCGCGGATTCAGGTCTGGCCCTGCAAATCGGGCGGCATCTGCAACTGGAAGCGCGACGTCAATTGATGCGCCTCAAACGATTGTATCCGGTGCTGGCGGCCGCGCGGATCTGGTCAGCAGGTCGCCGAGAAGCTGGTTGGGGAACCGGCGGTTCTGAATGATGGCGTAGAAGCTTTCCGTGAGCTGCGGGATTCGGCAATGCTCGACCAGCACGCCGGATGCCAGCTCGTCGCGCACGACGATCGGCGGCACCAGCGTCACGCCTTCGCGCTCCCGGGCGAGCAGGCGCAGCATCGCCATGTCATCGACCTCAGCCAGGATGATGGGCCGGATGCCGGCCAGATCCAGCAGATGGTCGAAGCCATGCCGGATGTCGCTGTCGAGGCTTGGAAGCAGGATCGGCTCGCCGCGCAGATCCTCGGGAAAGCTGAACGGGGGTTTGTCGGGCCGGGGTCGGCCGACCAGGCTGACGGGCTGCTGGTTGAGCAGGTGATTGCGAAATGGCGCGCGGGCGTCGCGTGGGGCGGCGCTGTTGGAAAGAACCACATCGATGGTATGCGCTTCGAGCTGCGCCAGCAGATCGCGTGTCGTGCCGGAACGCACGATCAGCTCGACATCCGCGCGACCCACCAGCGGCCGCAGGAACTCCAGCTGGAAGTTGCGCGACAGGGTCGTCAGCGCGCCGACCCTCAAGACCTGGCGGCTGGCGAAGGGCCGCCCTGCGAGGGTGCTCATCAGCTCGTCGCCGGCCTGGAACACGGTGTCGGCATAATCCAGCGCGATCTGGCCGGCTTCGGTCAGGACGAGCCGCTTGCCCACCCGTTCGAACAGCGGGTGACCCATCCGGTGTTCGAGTTTCTGGATCTGCACCGATAGCGCCGACTGCGAGAGATTCAGCCGCTCCGCCGCCCGCGTCAGGCTGCCTTCATGCGCGACCGCCCAGAAATACCGGAGATGGTTGAAGTTCAGTTTCTTCATATCGTTCTATAAAACAGAACAAAATTTTCAAAACAATGAATTTTTATATTGCCTTTCCGGCAGATAGCTTTTCCCCGACCCGCATGGTGCGTTGAAGGGAAACCCTTTGCTAATCGAACTCCTGCCATTTGCTGCTCCCTTGGCGTTGCTGTTGAGCGCGGCCATGGGCTTCCTGAGCCCCGGCCATCGACCCTGCCTGCTGCCTCGGCTGGCTGAAGCCGCGGCCCTGATGGCGGTTTTGGTCGCGGTGATGTCGGCGGTGGTGCTGGTTCTGCACGGGCAGCTTAACGGCCGCCTGTTGGGGTTGCACGGCGCTGGTCTGTCGATCCGGCTTGATGCCATCAGCGTCGTGATGTTGCTTCTGGTCTCGTTCATCGGCTGGGTCGTACTGCGTTACGCCGCGACCTATCTGGACGGCGAGGCGAGGCAAGGCGCGTTCACCGGCTGGCTCTGCATGACGCTGGCCTCGGTGCTGCTGCTGGTGCTGTCGGGCAATTTGGTCCAGCTCGTCCTGACCTGGGTCGCGACGAGCCTGTTTCTGCACCGGCTCCTGCTGTTCTATCCGGACCGGATCGCGGCGCGGCGCGCGGCCGCCAAGAAATTCGTCACCGCGCGCCTGGGCGACGCGGCGCTGATCGGGGCCGCGGTGCTGCTGACACTCGCCTACGGCACGTCCGACATGGCCGCCATCCTGAGCGCCGCCCGCGCCGGAGATGGTGGCGGCCTGGCGATCGCCGCGGCGGGTTTCCTGGCGGCGGCGGCGCTGTTGAAATCGGCGCAGTTTCCGACGCAGGGATGGCTGACCGAGGTGATGGAAACCCCAACGCCGGTCTCGGCGCTGCTGCATGCGGGCGTCATCAATGCCGGCGGGTTCCTGCTGATCCGCTTCGCGGACGTGATGCTGCTGGCCCCGGGCGTCCTGGCGGTCCTGGTCATGATCGGCGGATTCACGGCGCTGTTCGGCGGCTTGGTGATGCTGACCCAGCCGGCGGTGAAGACCTCGCTGGCCTGGTCCACCGTCGCCCAGATGGGCTTCATGATCCTGGAGTGCGGCCTTGCGCTGTTCCCGCTGGCCTTGCTGCACATTGTAGCCCATTCGCTGTACAAGGCCCATTCCTTCCTGGCCTCCGGCGGCGCGGTCGACCTGATCGCCGCCAATCGCAGGCCAGGTCCCGTGGCCATACCCAAGGCCGGCGCGGTTGGCCGCGCCTTTCTGCTCGCGCTCTCGGTCTATGCCGTCGCAGGGTTTGGTTTCGGCTTCCAGCACAAATCGCCCCAGGCCATCGCGCTGGGCGCCATCCTGATCTTCGGTGTTGCCTACATGCTCGCCCAGGGATTGGCGGATGCCGCGCCCTGGCCCTTGACCCGGCGAACCTTTGTCTACGCGGTCGCCACCTCCGTCAGCTATTTCGCGCTTCAGGTGTTTGCCGTCTGGCTGACGTCCGGCGTGCTGCCGGCCACGCCGGCGCCCGGACCGTTGCAATGGGGGCTGATCGTCCTCGCGGTCATCAGTTTTGGCCTGGTGGCTGTCGTCCAGGCGATGTTCCCGCTGTGGGCCTACCACCCGGCCGCCGCGGGACTGCGGGTTCATCTCTCCAATGGCTTCTACGCCAATGCGGTGTTCGACCGGCTGCTCGGCGGCTGGCGACAGCGCCACGCAACCTGATCTGCCCGGGCAAGAATATGACCAATGCGAAGACTGCAAACTGGCGCGATGCCCTGGACGCCGCCGCCGCTCGCGCCGCGCGGGCGGTTCCTCCGGCCTGGCCGCTGGCGTCGAGCGTCGCGGTCAATCCGTTCCTCGGCCAGACCGGTGAAAGCTTCGCCGCGGTCGGCGCCCGCCTGGAACGGGTGGCGGGCGCTGCGGTAACGATGCCGCGAAGCTGGTACCGGGAGCGGATCGCCAGTGGCGTCATCAGCGATGCCGATCTGTCCGACGCGCTGGCGAACGCGCCGCCCGGATTGCGCCCCGCAGACCTCGCGGCTCTGAAGGCCGCGGCGCTTGTGTCGAAGCCAGGCATCAGCGCGGCGCCGACCATCGCCGAGCTCGCGGCTGAGGCCTCAGGGATCGACTGGCCGGGGCTGATTGCAGAGCGCTTCGGCGCCTTCGCGGCTGGATATTTCGACGAAGGGCAGGCGCTGTGGCCGGCGCCGCGCAAGCGAGGCGCCTATGCCGCCTGGCGCGCCGTCGCGACCCATGATCTGACGCCGGAGATTGTCGGCCTTGCGGGCTTTGCCACCCATGTCTCGGAGGCCCCGGAAACCGCGCCGGACGCGCTTGCGGCGGTGGTGCGGCGGATCGCGCTCCCGGCCGAGGCGCTGGAAACCTATTTCCACCAGATGCTCATGACGCTCGGCGGCTGGGCGCAGTATGCGCGCTATTTGCTGTGGCAGGCCGAACTCGGCGCCGCCTCGGACGCCACGATCACCGACTTTCTCGCGATCCGCCTGCTCTGGGAAGCGGCGCTGTTCGACCGCTATGAGCAGCAGATCGGCGTGAGGTGGAAGGACGTCATCGCCTTGCATGCGACGCCGGTCACGCCGACCTCCGACCATGTGGTGGACGCGATCCTGCAGGAAGCGGCAGAACGCGCCGGGCAACGGGCCTTGGCGGCAACGCTCGCGGCGCCTTCGACCGTGGCGACGGCCAACCGACCCGCGCTGCAGGCCGCCTTCTGCATCGATGTCCGCTCCGAGGTGTTTCGTCGGGCGCTGGAATCCGTCAACCCGGAGATCCAGACTCTGGGCTTCGCCGGCTTCTTCGGCCTGCCGGCGTCGCATCGCCGCTTTGCCTCCGATGTACGGGAATTCCGCTTGCCGGTGCTGCTGAACCCCAGCCTCACCAGCGGGTCGGGCGGCCCGGAAGACGCTACGGCGGACCAGTCGGCGCGGTTCAAGGCGCGCGCGAAGCGGGCCTGGGGTCGGTTCAAGCTCGCGGCCGTGTCGTCCTTCGCCTTCGTCGAGGCGACCGGACCGGTCTATGCCATCAAGCTTGTCAGCGATGCGCTGGGACTCCGCGCCACGCCTGCGCCGAACGATCCGGCTCCGCGGCTTGATCCCGCTCCTGATCTCGCAGCGCGAACCAAGGTGGCCGAAACCGTGCTGCGCGCCATGTCGCTCACGACCCACTTCGCCAGGCTCGTGCTGTTGGTTGGGCACGGTGCCAACGTGATCAACAACCCGCATGCCGGCGGCCTGCATTGCGGGGCCTGCGGCGGCTATTCCGGCGAGGTTAACGCGCGGCTCTTGGCGGCGCTGTTGAACGACCCGGAGGTGCGAACCGGCCTGGTTTCGCAGGGGATCGCGATTCCGGACGACACCCTGTTCCTCGGCGCGTTGCATGACACGACGACGGACAGGGTCACGCTCTATGCGGACGATCATCCCTCCGCCCCTCATCGCATCGAACGCCGCCAGGCAAAAGTCTGGCTTGCAGCGGCAGGCTCCATTTCCAGGGGCGAACGGGCTTTGCGCCTGCCGGGAGCGGCAGGGCAGCGCAGTCTCCTGGGCCGCAGCCGCGACTGGGCGGAGGTGCGGCCGGAATGGGGGCTGGCCGGCTGCAAGGCGTTCATTGCCGCGCCGCGTCGGCGCACGGCGGGCAAGACTCTGCAGGGTCGCGCCTTCCTGCATGACTATGACTGGACGATCGACCGGGATTTTGGCGTGCTGGAGTTGATCCTGACCGCGCCCGTGGTCGTGGCAAGCTGGATCAGCCTGCAATATTACGGCTCGACCGTGGCGCCGACCGTGTTCGGCGCCGGCAGCAAGCTGCTGCACAACATCACCGGCGGCATCGGTGTGGTGGAGGGCAATGGCGGCCTGCTGCGGACCGGTCTGCCCTGGCAATCCGTCCATGACGGCGAGCGCTATGTCCACGAGCCGCTTCGTCTGTCCGTCTGCATCGAAGCGCCGCGCGAAGCGATGACCGAGATCCTCAAACGGCATGACGGTGTCCGCGCGCTGTTCGACAATCGCTGGCTCCACCTCTTCGCCCTCGATGAGACCGGTCAGATGGCCTGGCGCTACGCAGGCGATCTTCAGTGGACCGCGATCAACGCTTCGTCCGAACCGGCTGTCCCTCTGAAGATGGCGGTCTGACCAATGACTTGACCATCGGTGCTCCGCACTGAATCTTGATTTGGAGGATGCTGTGAGGCCACACTATCACTCGGCGGTCCCGGCGTCTCAGCCAACCTCTTCACCGAAACGGGGCGCCCGCTGATCGGCGCGCTCAGCGGTCCAATCCTTCAAGGAGCGATCATGGAATTTCTGCAAACCCAGGGCATCCGACTGCCGCGGCTCGGGCTCGGCACCTTTCGGATGCAGGGCGATGTCTGCCGCGCGGCGGTCGAAAGCGCGCTTGAACTCGGTTACCGGCACATCGACACCGCGGAAATGTACGGCAATGAGGAGGCGATCGGCGCAGCCATCGCCAGCGCCGGCCTCAAGCGCGCTGATCTGCATGTGACGACCAAGGTCTGGCACGAAAATCTGGCCCCGGATGCGATCCGCCGCGCCTTTGATACAAGCCTCAGCAAGCTCGGGCTCGATCATGTCGATCTCTATCTGGTGCACTGGCCAGCAGCGAACATGAACCTGCCGGCGATGTTCGAAACGCTGATGCGGCTGCGCGAACAGGGGCGCACCCGCGCCATCGGCGTCGCCAATTTCAATGTGGCGCTGCTGAAGAATGTGGTCGAGGAGATCGGGGCGGAGATCGCCTGCAACCAGATCGAATATCATGTGATGCTCGATCAGACGAAAGTCAGGCACTATCTGAGCGCGAAAAACATCCCGCTGGTGGCCTATTGCCCGCTGGCGCAGGGCCGCGCCGCGACCGATGAGACCCTGATCGCGATCGGCCGCAAGCATGGTTTCGCCGCCGCCCAGGTGGCGCTGAAATGGCTGCTCGATCAGGACGGGGTCGCCGCGATCCCCAAGGCCTCGCGGCGCGAGAGCCAGCAGGCCAATCTCGATGCGTTGAAGCTCACGCTCGACGACGACGATCGCAAGGCGATCGCGGCGCTGCCGAAAAACAAGCGCTGGGTCAATCCGGGCTTCGCGCCGGCGTGGGATTAGGGCGTGAGCCGGAGATGCATGCAACGTCATTGCGGGTTCAGTACCGGGCTTCGCCCGACCCGCTCCAATGAAAAGGGCGGTGTGCACCTCTCCCGCAGGGCCCGCAGGGAGAGGTCGGATCGCTTTAGCGATCCCGGTGAGGGGTTTTGCTCCATCGATAGACCGTAAGCCCTCACCCGGCGCTTCGCGCCGACCTCTCCCTTCGGGAGAGGTGAAGAACCAGCAAGCGTAGCCCGGATGAGCGAAGCGACATCCGGGACTTCCAACTTGCGAAAGCCCCGCCCATGCGGGCTTGTGGCTGAACTGACGCGCCTGAACAGAACCGACCTGCTCGCCTCAAGAGTTGCGCCTACTCTGCCTTCGTATCAAACCGCATCAAGCCGTCGGCATCGAAGAATTGCAGCCGGGAATGGTTGGCGACGACGGAGAAACAGACCTCTTGCGTGGTCGGTCCGCTCAGCGTTCGACAATAGTGGTCGCCATCGACACGCCAAGTCCCCTTCACGCGTTCCTGATGCCCGGCTCCCGCCAGCACCGACAGGGTGCCGTCGGCGCGCAATTGCCAGGTATAGGGTCCGCCGGGCAGCACCTCGCCGAACGATAGGGTGGCTCCGGTGAGCGCCGTCTTGAGGGCTTGATCTGCCAGACGATCGCCGGACGCATGCGCAAGGCTGATGTCCGGCCCAACCTCGTCGTCGCCTGCCGCCGACAGCACGAGCCAAAGCAACCGCGCGATCTGCGGGGTCGTCGGTTCGGGTTTGCGTTGACCCGGCAGCGTGCCGATCGGGACGTCGCTATTGATCCGATGAACGATGACCAGATCGTAGGCCGGAATGACAAAGGCATACTGTCCCTCCGCGCCCGTGGCGCCAAACGTGCCTGGCGGAACATGGACCATCGGCGCGCCATTGTAGCTCGGAAATCCGATCCACCACAGATATCCGTAGCCCTGGCCCAGTTCCTGGTCGGGAAACGCCTGCGAGTAGGATTGCGTGCTTTCGTGAACCCACGCGCTTGGAACGATCTGCCGATCCTTCCATCGACCATCATGGAGATAGAGCAGCGCAAACCGGGCAAGATCCCGGGCGCTCATGCGAATGGGATAGGCCGGGTGATCCGACGCCGGGCCCCTGATATATTCGCCGTCGCTGGGCTGATAGTCATGCATCCCGATCGGTTGGGCGATCTTGCCCTGCAGCGCCGTAAAAATCCACTCGCCCGTGGCGCGCTCGTAGATCGTCCCCAGCGCGTTGAAGTCCCAGTTGTTGTAATACCAGAAGTTTCCCGGTGGATGGCTGCCCCGCGCCGGGCGTCGCTTCGCCATGCCTGGCGTTTCATAGAGCGCAGGGTGGTAAATGCCGGAGCGCGCCTTCAGGAGATCGGCAACGGTCGCGGTTTTTTCCAAAGCGGTCAGGCTCGGCGCATTGTCGTCGATGCCGAGGCTGTCCATGGTCGCGCTGAGATCAATCTTGTGTTCGTCGACCGCGATGCCGATCAGCGCGCTGAGCAGGCTCTTGCGCACCGAATGCAGGTTGGACTTCACCGCGGTATCGCCCCATTGCGCAACGACGCGCGGCCGTGCTGGATGATCATGACGGCCGCGGTCGGCGCGATTTGCTGCGACCAGGATCTTGCCTCCGCGAGTTTCTCGACCGACCATCCCACGGCTTCCGGCGTCGTCGTCTCAAAAGCGGCGCCCGGATAGTTTTCTACAATCGAATGCGATAGCTCCGAGCCGAGCGCCATGGCCGCGGGGAAGCCCCAGAGCATGGCAGCAACGAACAGCCTTCGGCGTGCCCGAATTCTGATATCGCGGTTCACTTATCGTCCCTTCCGTATCGCCTTCGAAGCCGTGGTCAGCATCTCGAAGTGAGACATGTTATTACGGTTCGATGAAAACCGCGAGTGCGGCAAGAGGCTTGCGCCGCTGGTCTTGCTCTCCAGCTGGGGAGCAGGTTGCAATTCGCGAGCGGTACACTTCGCGCCGCTTGCGGGTAATGGTCGACATTCGCGCCAGCGAATTTCGGAGGAGGGGGCACTTCAGGATGCGCGGTGCCGATACCAGCGACTCGGCCGTGCCAACCCAAGGTTTTGAAAGCATCGCCAGACCGTCACTCGAAAAAATTGACAAAAGCAACAGGCATATTTATGAGTAACATTCGCATGCGCGTTATTGGCAGCTAGCCAACCGCGCGTCGGCCGAAAAGTAGGTCGACAAACCTGCGTGACGCCATCCGTCACTTCGTTAGCCAGAGGAGGACCTTATGTCGGGATTGAACCTATTCAACGCCCGCCATGGCCGTCGCCTTGCGGGCCCCAACGAACATGATGGAGTGATCGCACATGAGTGCAGGGCTTGTCGCCTACGAAGAGATTAAGACCTTTATCGAGGATGGCTGGATCGAAGACGTGCTCTTCCCGCTGAAAAGTGGGAAGGAAGCAAATGTTTATGGTTGCCGGGCAGGCCCTGGCCGCGGACCCGCTTTCTTTGCCTTGAAGGTCTATAAATCAAGAAAAAATCGCAGTTACCACGATGCGGCCGTCTATCAGGAAGGGCGCGTCATAACCAATGCGCGGACCGCGCGCGCCGTTCGAAACAAGAGCCGGTTCGGCCGTGCCGTCGAGTTCGGCGCCTGGGTCCACCACGAGTTTGCGACGCTTGGTTTGCTGCACGCAGCCGGCGCCGACGTGCCGTTTCCCGTGAGAGCGACGAACTGCGCCATACTGATTGAGTTCGTCGGCCAAGCCGGCCACCCCGCGCCACAGCTCCGCGATGTGCGGCTTTCTCCTGCTGAAGCTGAGAAGCTATTGGAGCAGGCGCTGAGCAATATCGAGATCATGCTGTCGTGTAACATCGTCCATGGCGATCTTTCCGCCTATAACATGCTCTATGCCAGCGGACGACTGCGCGTGATCGATCTGCCTCAGGCCGTCGATGCCCGCACCAATCGGCACGCCAAGTCGCTGCTCGTCCGCGACGTTGCCAACGTCTGTCGCTACTTCGCAGACCAGGGCGCCGACGCCAGGCCCGGCCCATTCGCCGAGGAATTATGGGACCTCTATGTCCGGGCCGAGCTATAGCGATGGACAATGGCTCACCCAGTGGTCGCGTGATGCGGAGCGCCGGCGACATTTCAGCGGCGTGGCTCAGCGCGACGTTGAAATGCCCGGTTACCCAATTCACCGCGACGACCGAGACGAGCAACTGGTCAAGCCAGATTCCGATTCGAGTCGAACTCGCCGATGGAACGACCAGGGCGCTGCGTCTGAAGATCTGCCGGGGGAATAAGTTCGGCCGGTCCGAAGTGGACTACTATACCCGCGATTACGCAGGACTTGAGGACGCCCCACTTGTCCACTGCTGGGATGCGCAATTCGAGCCAGGGATCGGCTATCATGTCTTGCTGGATGATCTATCGGTTTCGCATCATAATCGAAGGGATGTGACGCCGAACCTTGAATACGGGATCGCCGCGGCAGAGGCGCTCGGGCGGCTTCACCGGCATCACTGGAATTCCCGGCCAGGTCCCGATGAGACCGCCTTGGACCGCTACTTTGCAGAAGTTCGTCCTGGCATTGAACCCATGGAACGGGTGACGGGGCTTGCGCTGGCGGAACGGTTTGCAGCCCACGAGCGAAAGCTCCGCGCGCGATGGCGTGATCCGCGCGGCATGAGTCTGCTCCATGGCGACATCAACTCCATGAATGTGTTGACGCCGAAGGGCGCAGCGAGTCCGGTGTATTTTCTCGACCGTCAGCCTTTCGACTGGTCCCTCACCTATGGCGTCGCCGCCTACGATCTGGCTTATTTTCTGGTGCTCTGGTGGCCGAAAGGCCTACGAAGAGCCCATGAGGCCGCCATTCTTCGCTGCTGGTACGATCATTTGGCGCAGAAGGAGTACGCGTGGCAGCAGGCCTTGGCAGACTGGAACCTATGCGTCGAGCAGTGCCTGCATGTTCCGCTGGAGTGGTGTTCCAAGGCACAAACCTTGGAAGAAATGCGCGGGCTCTGGGAAATGCAGCTCGTGCGTGTCCGGGATGCTGTGCAAACGGCTCAGGGCCTCGAAGGCGGTATTCGCATTTCCGGTTAGATTTGGCGTAGCCTCGAAAAATGCTAACAGCGGTCATCCGATGAGCGGACTTAACGAGTCCCGCCGTCGCTGTGCCGAGATGCTCCCGGAAGAACCGTAAGACGCTCGTATTGAAGTCACGGTGAAAGGCAAGCCTATCAAAGCTTGGCGGGTTGTCGGTACAGATGCCCGGTATGAAAATCGCAAGTTGTTCCGAGCAGGGCGCCAGGAAAGCAAAATGACCGTGGTGGTCCATGCGGCTGTGCAAGGCGAGGACATCAGCGTGCCGCTGGCTAACTCGCGGCCGAAATGAACGCGATCCGTCCGGGCATGCCTCGTTTCCGATGAGGCTTCAACGTGATTTCGACGTCCTGATCAAAGGCCGTCAGCATCCGCATCAGCTTCTCTACCGAAACGAGCCTGAAGTCGCCCCTGAGCAGCTTCGACAAGTCCGGCTGCTTCATTTCGATGAGCTTGGCGGCTGCCGTTTGGGTCAACTCCCGTTCGGCGATCAGCCGTTTGAGTTGCACCACAAGGGCAGCTTTGAGCTGATGTTCCTCGGCATTAGGCAGGTCGAGATCAGCGAAAATATTGCCTGAGCCTTTTTCGTAGGCTGGCAGTTTCTTTCTGGTAGTCATCATCGATCTCCCTTTGTTGCTTTGTGAATGGTCTCGGCATCCTTTAAACGTTTCCTGAGGAGTTCAATGTGCCGCTGCGGGGTAGCAATCCCGCTGGTCGATTTCTTTTGAAAGGCGTGCAGGATGTACAAGACGCCCTCAAAGCGAACGGTATAGACGGCTCGGTATGTATCGCCGTCGAAGTTGTCGCGGATCTCAAGAACCCCGCTAAAACCCTTGAGGGGTTTCGCGTTCTGTGGATGATCGCCGAGTTGCGCTTCAAAAAGGGCCTGCCCGATTTTGCCGCGAACGGCCGCAGGAAAACCCTGCAGGTCTTTCCGGCTAGAGCCCACAAAGACCGCGGGCTTGAGCGAGCGCAACAAATCTTTCACTATATTATAGTAATATACCTATGGGCGTAAGTCAAGACAGACCCGCAGCCAAGGCTCCGCCACAAGGCTCCCCGGCCGGGCCCTCGCCCGCAGCCGCGACACCGCCTCGGCCAGCGGCATGTCGGCCTGCAAGCCGTCCCGCTCGCGCAAGCTCACCCGGCCGTCCCGCATCTCGCGCGCGCCGACGATGGCCATGACCGGCACCGCCATGTCATGCGCCGCCACGATGCGCCGCGACAGCGTCTCAGCGCCGTCATAGGCCACGGCCCGGATCCCGGCATCCTCGAATGCCGCCAGCACATCCGCGGCGTATCCGGCGTGGGCTTTCGCGATCGGCGCAACCGCAACCTGGTCCGGCGACAGCCAGAATGGCAGCACGCCGCCATGCTGCTCGAGCAGGATCGCGATCATGCGACCGAGCGATCCGAAGATGGCGTGGTGGATCATCAGCGGCGTCGCGCGGCTGCCGTCGGGGGCGATATAGGATGCACCGAGCCGCTCCGGCAGCACGCCGTCGAGCTGCACGGTGCCGCACTGCCAGGATCGTCCCAGCCGGTCGCGCAGCGAAAATTCCAGCTTCGGTCCGTAGAACGCGCCTTCGCCGGGTTTGATGATGGGTGCGAGGCCGCATAGCTGCGCGGCATTGTCGAGCTTGTCCTCCGACCAGTCCCAGGTCGCATCATCGCCGGCGCGCACCGCCGGCCGCGTCGCCAGCGCCACCTCGGTGTCGGGAAAACCGAGGTCGCGATAGGCCTCGCCGAGCAGCGCAATGAAGGATGCGACTTCACCCTCGACATCCTCTGCGCGGCAGAACACATGCGCGTCGTCCTGCTCGAAGGCGCGCGTCCGCATAATGCCGTGGAGCGAACCGGAAGGCTCGTTGCGGTGGCAGGCGCCGAACTCGGCATAGCGGATCGGCAGCTCCCGCCAGGAGCGCAGCCCCTTGTTGAAAATCTGCACATGGCACGGGCATGACATCGGCTTCAGCGCCATCGACAGCTCGCCGTCGTCGACCCGGAACATGTGCTCGCCGAATTTGTCCCAGTGGCCGCTGCGGACCCAGAGCTCTTTTGCCAGCAGCTGCGGCGTCCGCACCTCGGCATAGCCGGCGCGGCGCATCCTGG
>Ga0302319_10013141_pt1 | contig 15545 bp, 13 predicted proteins | sample Bog_T0_2_FD_203319 | JGI IMG/M metagenome (GOLD analysis project Ga0302319, IMG submission 203319) | Peat permafrost microbial communities from Stordalen Mire near Abisko, Sweden - Bog_T0_2 | ecosystem: Environmental > Terrestrial > Soil > Wetlands > Peat | place: Sweden: Abisko, Stordalen Mire... | reverse complement strand
CTGCAGATGCGTCAGCGCCCCACCGCCGTGTTCGTGGCCGCCGGCGACACCGCCGCCACGGGGGTGATGCTGGCCTTGAAGAAGAACGGCGTGGATGTCCCGCGGCAGATGAGCGTCATCGGCTTCGACGACCAGCCCTTCTCCGAGCTGGTCGAGCCTTCGCTCACCACGGTCCGCCAGCCCATGCAGCGCATGGGCAGTGAAGCCTTCCACCTGCTGAAGGAGGCGCTGAAGGACCCCAAGTCCCATCAGCCCCGAAAGCAGGTCTTCCCGACCGAGCTGGTGATCCGCCAGAGCACGGCCGAAGCCCCCTCCCGGCATAACGCATGAGACGCTTTCTAGGTTCCCTGATCGTGGCTTTGCTGGCATTGGCGCCGGCAGCCAGCCGTTTGCGCGCTGACAGCCTGGCGGACATGCAGTCCCAGGTGGATCAGCTGGAGAAGCAGTTGGGCGATGCCCAAACGCAGCTGGACGATGCCGAGCCGCAGATCGAGGGCTTGGTCGGCGACATCCGCAAAGACAAGTATGGCGGGTCGTCCAACCCCGAGGTCAGCGGCAGCTATGGCGTGCTGGGCAAGGACGCCGACGCTTCGGGCGTGGCGGCCCGCCACGGCGTGGCTTTGCTGGCCAAGATGGACCTCAGCATGAACATCCATCTGGATAATGGCGGCACGATCCAGGTGGGCTTCGGGCCGGCGTTCACCCCGGCTGGTTTTCCGGCCTGGGTGCTGGATGACACCGATGAGCTGCATAAGGGCCTGGGCACGGCCTCGCGCCTTGGCACGCTGCTGGGGACCTTCAAGGGCGACTTCAAGAAGGGCGCCTTCACGGCCACCACCGGCTTCATGAGCTTCCAGACGTCCATTTTCACGCTGTCGGGCCCGTTGAGCGACCGGCCCATCCTGTTCGACCGCAACCCTTACCAGGCCAACGTCACCAGCAAGAACTACTACGAGAACCAGTTCCTCACCGGCGTGCCGCAGCGCGCGCCCGAGGAGAGCGAGCATTACATCATGGGCTTGCGCACCGACTGGGACTTCGCCCGCAACCTCAGCCTGATGGATTGGATCGGCAACTATGAGGGCTTTTACGACAACTACACCCTGGCCCACGAGTATGGCTTGGTGCTGAGCCTGGACAAGAAGGACGCCTTCGGCGGCTTCTACAAGCTCATCGGCTACAATCGCAGCAACGACACCGGCGAGATCACAGCCCTCGGCGGCAATCCCAACAACCCGTTCTTCGGCCTGGTGAACAACAGCCTGGTGTCGGTGATGGGCACCCAGCGCATCAAGAAGATGGACCTTGTCGGCGAGCTGTCCCACGCCAACTACAACGATTTCTCCGGCGCTGGCGGCTACACCGAGACGGGGGCGGCGTTGGTGCCGGTGGCCTTGCAGGGCTTTGCCTGGCGCCTGCAGAGCACCACCAACATGGGTGACCAGAAGATCGTGGCGGGGGCCTATGGCATCGACCCGGGTTACCTGGTCTCGGACCAGGTGGGCAAGTACAACGCCAACGCCAACAACCTGGTGCGCTACCGGGACGACCCCGACCATGCCGGGCAGATCATCCAGCAGACGGTGGTGGGCGACCCCACGCTGTCGATCAACGACAGCGACACCGTCTACATCGGCGGCCAGTTCCGCTTGGGCAACGCCTTCCTGAACCTGAAGTTGCAGGACAGCCAGCAGATCGCGGCCACGGATGCGCGCATCTGGTCCAGCCATTTCCTGGGCGGCAGCAACCTGAACGACGCCACATGGTTCACCTACTTCAACAACAATTACCAGGCTTGGCTGCCCCCGGCCGGCATGAGCACCGGCTACGGCAGCACCAACCTGGAGCGGGAGTTCTTCTATAACCCGCGGCGTGACCCGCCGACCGTGGCGTTCCCGACCACCCTTTCGCTGAACAATTACGACCAGACCTACGCGCCGCTGTTCGGCACGCCCACGGCGGTGGCTGCGGGCGCGACCTATCCGGGCTCGGCCTACCAGATCCAGACCCCGGGATGGTCCAAGGCCACGCCGCTGGGCGTGGTGCCGGACGCCAACGGCAAGCTGTACTACGACAGCTACCGCCAGTTGGAGACCAACCTGTGGCGCAAGAACTTCGAGAGCATCGTCAATGCCGACCCCAACACCGGCTTGGCCCTGGTGCCTTCGCAGAAGAGCGTGTCCGACCTGACGGCCGACCTCCGCATGAACCTGGCGGACTGGCTGCCACTGCGGAATCATGCCCTGTTCTTCCAGATCTACGGTGAGATCCTGACGGTCAACGACCAGGCCTTGCTGGTGCCCAGCCTGGACCCCCAGAACCTGTTCGTGCAGAGCATCCTGGACAGCACCATGGTCTACAACCTGAACGACAGCGTGAACCTTGTGTTGAACCTTGGCATGGAGAACTGGGTCACGGACCGCACGGTCAAGATGTTCATGGACAACGAGGGCCATTGGCAGAATGGCACGCTGGAATACCATGACCGTGAAGGCGGCGTGGGCATGGATTGGAATGCCATCCCCAACAAGCTGAACCTGTACATGCGCATCAAGCTGTTCGACCACGTTGACAGCTTCGCCGGGCAAAACAGTTTCACATCCCACCAGATGTGGTGGGAGATGAAGAGCTACTTCTGACCGCGACACGGGACCTCGGCTAAGGCCGGGTCTCCAATGAAAGGGAAGACCATGGCTTCGATGTGGACCTTGGGTCAAAAGGCCCTTTGGCTGGGCGCTTTGGTGCTGTCGGCGGGAGCCCTGCGGGCGGATGCTTTGCCCGACCTGCCGCCCTTGCCGGGTGCGCCAGCTGCGGCGCCGGCGGCGGCCAATCCTTGGGGGGCCAGCGTGGCGCCCCAGGCCAGCCAAGAGGATTTGGCCAAACTGCAGGCGCGCATCAAGGAGCTGTCCGATCAGGCCTCGGCCATCAATGAAGGCGAGAGCCACCTGCAGTCCATGATGGACCGCCTGCTCAGCGCCACGGGCGTCCGTTTCGGCGGGCAAGCCGTGATGGATAGCGACAACCTTTTGAAGCTGTGGGCTGCCCAGCCGGCCGAGCGCATGTGGCCGACGGTGGGCTATTTTGATTTCGTCATCACCGCCAAGCCGCGGCCTGAGCTGGAAGCCACCGTGGTGTACCGCATGGAGAAGGTCTTCGGCGAGTTCTGGGGCTCCGGCGACGTTTCAGGCGTGCAGTGGTTCAACATCCACGGCGACACGGCCATCGGCTTCGACTTCGGCCAGTTCCATTACACCGACACCCCGCTGACCTTCTGGCTGCCTAAGGATCCCTACGAGTTCGAGCCGGAGCTCCTGGCCCGCAAGCGCACGGAGTCTGAGGACCAAGTCAACATCAAGGGCAACAGCCTGCCGCTGGAAGGCGGGCGGTTGGATGCCACGCTGGTCCTGGGCGGGCATGTGGACGTGGAGATGGAGGCCTTGGGCATCCGCACGGCCATCGCCGGCAACAAGAACACCTCGCTGACCTTCGGCGTCACTTATCCCTACGACCAATACATCGTTGGCGGCACGCTGCACCTGACCGGCGACAAGGACAAGATGCTGCGAGCTGGCTTGAACTATTTTGAATTGGACGAGTCCGCGGACACCAACCAATCGGTGGCCATGTACCCGCCCCAGCACGGCGACGTCATCGACGGTGACGCCAAACTGGCATTCCTGGGCGACAAGCTGGTCATCGCCGGTGAAGGGGCCCAGAGCAACTACACCCCCGCCTACGGCACGCCGTTGGCGGACTGGACGCAGGGGACGGCCTCCAATCTGCGGGTGGACCTGGACGGGGAGAAGAACAAGCTGCACCTGGACGTCATCAGCGTGGACCCCGGCTTCATCAACTACGCGGCCCAGACGCGCAGCGAGGACACCATGCGCGACCCCAACGGCGACCTGCCTACGGGCAATAACCTTTTCAACCCCCATACCGGGGGCTTTGGCCTGCCCACAGTGACCAACCTGTTCTTCAACAGCCCCAACAACGTCATCTTCGCCACCAACCAGGGCCCGGCCGGCGGGCTGATGCTGTTGAACCACTCCCAGCCGATGGGCATCTACCTGACCCATGGCTACCTGAATCAATCCCTGCCCGAGGGCCTGGCCACGCCTAACCGTGAAGGTTTTGGCGGCAGCTTCACCGGCAATTATTTCAAGGGGCTGTTCCAGCCGACCATCCTGGGCAGCATGTACAGCGAAAAGCAGGTCGCCTATGACGTCGCTCCGGACACTGGGATGCGGCGCTACACCCGCGGGGGCGCGGGCATCAAGATCGACTTCAGCGCGGCGACCAAGCTGCCGCTGGTGCTTAGCGCTGGCGTGGTGTCGGAGGACACGCATGCGGACAAGTATGCGGCCTTCACCAGCACCCGCCTGGGCTACGACCTGAGCTGGCAGCTGTCCAAGGCCATCCGGATGATGGTGGGCTTCGAGCACGCCGACTTCAATGGCGCCGATTTCTTCCCCAACCTGACGGCGGTGGATCCCAGCACCGGGGCGCTCAATAGCACGGATCCCGGGACCAGCTGGCAGTATGTGAATGTGACGGCGGATGATTACGTGGGCGGATTCGATTGGACCGTGTCTAAATCCACGGATGCCTACATCAGCTACAGCTTCCAGGACGTGGATTTCCCGGACTTCGTTTACTCGAACTTCCAGGTCCAGGAGTGGCAGGCCAAGATCCGGATGAGGTTCTAAATGAAGCAGGGGAGCGCGTTCGCCATCTTGGCCCTGTTGGGCGGCCTATCGATGAGCGGTTGCACCAGCAACCCCATGGGCACGGCGCCGGGGCCCAGCCCCTTGGCCACGGCCACGGCCGGGGTCACGGGCTATTTTGGCGTGACCGAGGTGATGAACAATTCGGTGCTCTACAGCCCCACCACGGCCGGGTCGGTGCTGACCAACCCCACCTTCCAGCCGGGATGCGCGCTCGCGCCGGGCGGCACCGGCGGCACCATCTCATACAGCTTTGGCGGCAATTCCGGGGTCTATATCTCCACCGCGCCGGGGATCCTGCAGTTCTTCGGGCAGCCGGGGGTGGTCAGCCCCAATTTGAATGTCATGCTGGGGACGCCCGGCATCGGCGGGCCGATGGGCGATTTCAAGAACGACTATTACCTTATCTGGCGGGGGCACCAAGGCCCCAATGCGAGCACGGATTACAATTCCCTGGTCATCAATTTTGCGGCTGGCACCTATACCACCTTCAACCTCAGCTGCAGCCGCGGCTTCATGTTCTACGCCCGGGGCAATGGTAATTTCGGCGTCCAGTTGGGGGCCACCGGGGCGAAGACCACCGGTTATGGCCCTTACACTGACTATAATTACTACGAGTATGACTTTGGCAGCCAGCTGTCGCCCACGGAGTGGAAGCAATTCGTGGTCAATTTCAGCGACATGCAGCAGATGTACGGCCAGGCCGTGGACCTGCAGGGCGTGCTGAAGAACGCCTTCGGCCTGGGTTTCCTGCAGGAGACCCCCTATGTCCAGACGTACGAGCTGGATGTCGATTACATCCGCTTCTTCTGACGGAGACGCCATGCGCTCGTCCCGATTCGCAAGCCTCCTGACGCTGACCGTGGGCCTGGCCCTGTGGACCCTGGCCCCCTATGGCGGGTGCTCTTGTTACAATCCGCTGGATTCGACGGCCGGCGGCCCCACGCCTACGGCGGTGCCCCCCAACAGCCCCTTGATCACCAACTGGGAGACGCCGGGGCCCAGCAACAACTATCTGTCGAATCAGTGGGGCGGCACCGCCGTCACGTCGGTGGATGCGTTCGGCTCGACGCTGCTCCCTGGCTTGGCTGCCGGCTCCACGTTGGCTGGGGGCACGTCCGGCCACTCCTACGGGATGAGCGGCGTCATCGTCAAAGACGGCCCTCCCAACTATCCTACGGCGGAATTCTCGGTCACCCTGGGCGGCATCCAGGACATGCTGGTGAAGTACGGCAGCTTCCAAGGCCTGCAGTTCAGCTATATGTGGAGCGGGACCATCCCTGTGGGGGCTTCGTTCTATGTGGTCGCCCGGACATCCACCGTCAGCGATTACGGGTATTGGCGCTATCAGATCTACCCCACGGACAACGCTTGGCACATCCTGCAGGTCTATTTCCCCAATAAGGCCGGGGCGCCCAAATTCGCCCAGCCCACTTGGGCCGTCGCGGAGCCTTGGGCGACGGGGACCACGCCCAGCGGGACCAAGCTGGTCCAGTTCGATTTCCAGATCCAGCCTGTGACGGGCGTGTCGTCGGCCTATAACGTCGTCGTCGACGACCTTTCATTCTTCTAATGAGGGAAGCGTTCATGCGCCCACTGCGCCATCTCTCCGCCTTCGCCCTGATCCTGGCCCTGCCCTGGGTGGCCGGTTGCCCGGGCGTCTTAGAGCTCAAGAGCAAGCAGGCCAAGGGCGGCCCTGCAAAGAGCACCGTGGCCCCCATCCTGTACGACGATTTTGAGAAGGGCTTTGGCGGTGGCTGGACCTACGCTTGCACCGAGGGCGGCGCCAGTGCGGCGGTATCGGAGGAGGACCAGACCGTTCACTCCGGCAAGAAGGCCATGAAGGTCACCTTCAAGTCGGGCACGGGCAGCTGGGGCGCGGGCTTCGGTTGGGGCACGCCCTACATGCCTAAGGCGGGTTACTTCAACGCCAAGGGGACCATCGGCATCGAGCTATGGGTCAAGGGGCCGCGCGGCGCGGGCTTCCAGATATCGCTGAAGGAAGGCAAGCAGAACGGTGGCGACGAGGAGGTCTATCTGGCCCCGCAGGGCACCTGCACTGGGGTCTGGAAACGGTACTTCTTCGCCTATGACGGCTTCACCCGTGGCATTTACAGCGGCAACCAGGGCGGTGATGACCGCTTGGAGATCGGGTCTTTAGCCAGCATGGATATTCAGATCGCCGAGAAACAGGGTGACGGTATCATGTATTTCGACGACATCTACTTCAAGTAGGGTCGGGTTCCATGGCCCGGCGCTGGTGAGGGGCGGCGCCGGGCTTGTTTGAGTGAAAAAGGCGTGTTCCCACGGGGCTTTCCTTGACCCGCCTGATGGAAAAGGTTATACTTTGGAACTTTTCACCCTTTAACACAAAGGCTTTTCCAATTCATGGCCTCCTCCTCCCCCCAGATCAGCCGCCTCAAAGGTTCCACGCGTGAGGCGATCGCCGGCTTCCTGTTCACGTTGCCTTGGATCTTGGGCTTCGTGCTCTTCATGGGCGGCCCCATCCTGTTCTCGCTGTTCCTCAGCTTCGGCAAGTGGGACGGCGTCAGCGGGATCAATGGGATCCAATGGGTCGGTCTCGATAATTTTCGCGAGATGGCCACGGACCAGCGCTTCTTCAAGGCGGTCTATAATACTTTCGTCTACACCGCCGCCTCGGTGCCGCTGACCATGGCGGGCGCCATCCTGGTGGCGCTGCTCATGAATCAGAAGCTCAAGGGCATCGCCTTCTTCCGGACCATCTTTTACCTGCCCAGCGTGACCGCGGGCGTGGCCAGCGCGTTCCTTTGGTTCTTCATCTTCCAGCCCGATTATGGCCTGCTGAATTACAGCATCCGGCTGGTGGCCCACATCGCCAACGTATTCGTGAACCTGGTGCTGCCGGTGGACATCGCGGTGCACGGCCCGCAATGGCTGGCCGACCCCGCCTGGGTCAAAACCGCCTATGTCCTCATGAGCCTGTGGGGCGTTGGGTCAGGCATGATCATCTATCTGGCCGGCCTGCAAGGCATCCCCGAGCAGCTGTATGAGGCGGCCGACATCGACGGTGCCAACGCCTGGCAGCAGTTCATGAACGTGACGCTGCCGATGCTGTCCCCGGTGATCTTCTTCAACCTGATCCTGACGGTCATCGGAAGCTTCCAGATCTTCACCCAGGCGTTCGTGCTCTCCGGAGGCCAAGGCGCCCCGGCGGATTCGGCGTTGTTCTATGTGCTTTACGTCTACCAGCAAGCCTTCCAGCTCTTCAAGTTCGGCTATGCCTCGGCCTTGGCCTGGGTGCTGTTCCTGGTGATCCTGGTAGCGACCCTCATCCAGTTCAAGTTCAGCGGCTGGGTGTACTACGAAGGCGACCTTAAGAACTGAGGCTTCCGCAATGGCGCAGTTGAATAGCGATTTTTGGGCCAGCAAGCGGCGCATTGATGCGTTCCGCAAGTCTTTGGCTTTGGCGACGATCCTGGTACTGAGCGTCTCGATGGTGGTGCCGCTGCTTTGGATGGTGGCCATATCGCTGAAGGCCTCCGAGAACGTGTTCCAGCTGCCACCGTGGAACGTGGATTGGAAATGGGCCAATTACGTCGACTCCTGGTATCCGTTCGGGCGCCCCAGCTTCACGGGCGATTGGTGGGCGGACCTGCAGGCCATGCTCTTCGAAAAGGAGAGCTTCTGGTGGTACCTGGGTAACACCCTGGTGGTGACCAGCTTGTCGGTGGCTGGCGTGCTGCTCAGCTCGGCCACGGTGGCGTTCGGCTTCGCCCGCCTCAAGTTCCCCTACCGCAACGCGCTGTTCATCATCGTCATCGGCACCATGATGGTCCCCAGCCAGGTGACCATGATCCCGACCTACATCCTGTTCAGCAAGATCGGCTGGACCAACAGCTGGCTACCGCTGATCATCCCGGCATGGCTGGGCGGCGGCGCTTATAACATCTTCTTGCTGCGCCAGTTCTTCATGGGCATCCCCCACGACCTGGATGAGGCTGCCAAGATCGACGGCTGCTCCACGTTCGGGATCTTTTGGCGCATCATGCTGCCGCTGAGCCTTCCTGCGCTCGTCACGGTGGGCGTTTTCGCGATCGTGTGGAACTGGAACGACTTCCTGAACCCCTTGATCTACCTCCAGGATTCGACCAAGTTCACCCTGGCGCTGGGGCTGAACCAGTTCCGCTCCTTGTCAGGCGACAAGACCAACTTGATGATGGCGGCAGCCACCGTGGTGCTGCTGCCCATCCTGGTGCTCTTCTTCGTCGGGCAGAAATACTTCATCCAGGGCATCGCCACCACCGGCTTGAAAGGCTGAGCGGGGCGGCTTAGGAGCAAGGCCCCGCCTTCACGAGGGCGGGGCTTTTTCATTAAATGGCCAAGTTGAAGAAAAAGATCACATTCGCTTTGCTGGGCCTTGGCACCGTCGGTGCCGGGGTGGCGGAGCTATTGGAGAAGAACCGCCAGCTGATCGAGGGCCGCGTCGGCGCGCCCTTGGAGCTGAAGGCGGCGTTGGTGCGGGACATCCGCAAGGCGCGCAACGGCGTGCCATCGTCGGTGAGGCTGACCACCGACCCTGACGTCATCCTGAAGGACCCCGAGATAGACATCGTCGTGGAGCTGATGGGCGGCTTTGAGCCGGCGCGGGATTACATCCTGAGGGCCATTGACGCCGGCAAGCAAGTGGTCACGGCCAACAAGGCTGTGCTGGCCCGGCATTGGGATGAGATCTTCAAGCGCGCCAACGACCGCGACGTGGACGTCTACATGGAGGCCAGCGTGGGCGGGGGCATCCCCTGCGTGCAGGCCATCAATGACGGGTTGGCCGCCAACCGCATCGAACGCCTCACCGCCATCATCAACGGGACCACCAACTACATCCTCACGGGCATGGCTTCCCACGGGAAGAGCTTCGACAAGGCCTTGAAGGACGCGCAGGCCAAGGGTTACGCGGAATCCGACCCCAGTTTCGACATCGACGGCATGGACGCCTGCCACAAGCTGGCCATCCTCAGCTCCATCGCCTTCGACCAGCGCGTGCGCATCGAGGATATCCTGCTGCAGGGCATCCGCGGCATCACCAAGCAGGATATCGATATCGCCCGGCAGGAGATGGGTTGCGTGGTGAAGCACCTGGCCATGGCCCGGATAAGGCCGGGGGATGGCGCCCTGGAGGTCCAGGTGGTCCCGGCGCTGCTGCCGACGGACCACCTGCTGGCCAGCGTGGACGGGGTGAACAACGGCATCCTGGTCAAGGGCGACGCCGTGGGCGAGGTGATGTTCAGCGGCCGAGGGGCCGGCAAGATGCCCACCGCCAGCGCCGTGATCAGCGACATCATCTTCGTGGCCCGCAACGTGGCCGTGGGCGTGGCGGGGAAGGTCCCCGCCATCCCTTACGTCGAGGACAAGGCCCAATCCCTGCGGGTGGTTCAGGCGGATGAGATCGAGAACCGCTTCTTCGTGCGCGTGACCGCCATGGACCAGCCTGGCGTCCTGGCTGCCATCGCCCGGGTGCTGGCTGACAACGATATCTCCATCTCGTCGGTGGCGCAGAACGAGAAGGAGAAAGGCTCGACGGTGCCGGTCTATATCAGCACTTATAGGGCCTCCGAAAAGGCGATGCGGGATGCCGTCACTGACCTGGAGCGGCTGCCGTCGGTGAAGCCGGGCACGCTGGTGATGCGCCTGGAGGTCCCCGAAGCATGAAGCCCAAGCAATGGGAAGGCTTGATCCATCGCTGGCGCAAGCACCTGCCGGTGAGCGCCAAGACCCCCATCATCAGCCTGCACGAAGGCAACACGGACCTGCTTCCGGCGCCCTCCGTGGCCGCGCGGGTCGACGCGGGCAGCGCCAAGGTCCAGGTCTTCCTGAAGATCGAGGGTCAGAACCCCACGGGCAGCTTCAAGGACCGCGGCATGACGCTGGCTGTGAGCAAAGCCGCCGAGGAGGGCTCCAAGGCCATCCTTTGCGCCAGCACCGGCAACACTTCAGCCTCGGCCGCCGCCTATGCCGCGCGCGCGGGCATGAAATGCGTGGTGCTGCTGCCCAATGGCAACATAGCCCTGGGCAAGCTGGCGCAGGCCTTGGTGCACGGCGCCACCGCCCTGGCCATCGAGGGCAATTTTGACGACGCGCTGGCCATGGCGCGCGAGGCGGCGCGGCGCTACCCCATCACGCTGGTGAACTCGGTCAACCCCTACCGCTTGCAGGGCCAGAAGACCGGGGCGTTCGAGGTGATCGAGCAGTTGGGCGGCGCTCCGGACTTCCATGCGGTGCCGGTGGGCAACGCGGGCAACATCTCGGCCTATTGGATGGGCTACAAGGAGGCGGTGAAGCACGGCTATTCGCGCACCCGCCCGCGCATGCTGGGTTTCCAGGCGGCCGGAGCCGCGCCCATCGTCAGGGGCCGGCCCATCGCCCACCCCAAGACCGTGGCCACGGCCATCAAGATCGGCAATCCGGCCAGCTGGGAGCTGGCCACCACCGCCCTCCGCGAGAGCCGCGGCAAGATCGACGCGGTGACCGACGCCGTCATCCTCAAGGCCTATCTGTTCCTAACCCGCCATGAGGGCGTGTTCTGCGAGCCCGCTTCGGCCGCGTCGGTGGCCGGAGTGCTGCAGCTGTCCCAGCAGGGCTGGTTCCGCCAGCAGGCGAAGTTGTCAGGCAAGCGCAGCCTGCGCATCGTCTGCGTGCTGACCGGCCACGGCCTGAAAGATCCCGACCGCGCCATCAAGCTCAGCCCGCATCCCAAGGTCATCCAGCCCAACTTGGCGGCCTTCGCCAAGGCCATGGGCTGGTAGAGCAAGGAGAGCCTCAATGCTGAAGACCACCCTTCGCTTCGCCGTGGCCGCCGCCGTGCTGGCCGCCGCCGCCCCCGCCCTGGCGGATAGCACCCCCGCCATGGAGGCCTACTACGCCGGCGCAGCCGCCCTGTCGCAGGCGGTCCTAGAGCCCAGCCCGGCCCAGGCCCAGGCCGATTGGGCCAAGGCGGAAGCCCGCTTGCGCGAGGCGGTGGCGCTGAAGCCGGATTACGCCGAGGCTTTCGACAAGCTGGGCCAGGCCCTTTACAACCAGGGCAAGGTCTTTGACGCGGTCACGGCCCTGAAGCATGCGGTGTTGATAGACCCGCGCTTCACGGAGGCCTGGTACGACCTTGGCTACGCCTACGAGGGCCTGGACACGGACCGAAAGTTGATCGCCGAGCGGCACTACATCCTTGGCATCGGCACCAAGCAGCGCATGGGCTGGACCTTCACCTACGACGACAAGACGCGCAAGAAGCTGGGCAAGACCGAGCTGGCGGACGCCATGAACGCGTACAAGGAAGCCATGAAGGTCAACCCCATCAATGACGAGAAGAGCCTGGCCAATGCCCACTTCAGGCTGGGGGTGCTGCAGCGCGACGAGGCCGTGAAGGCGTCCGAGGCCGCGGAAGCCGCGGGCCAGCCCGCCGAGCCGGATAAGGTGAACCTGAAGGAGGCCATGCTGAACCTAGAGGAGGCCAACCGCCTGGAGACGGACTTCCCCGAGGCCCGCAACGAGCTGGGCCGGCTCTACGACATCATCGGACGCTATCCCGAAGCTATTGACCAGTATGACAAGGCCATCCAGGGCCACGCGCTGTTTGCTGAGGCCTTCAGCAACCGTGGCGTGGCGTGGTGGAAGGCGGGCAACTGGGACAAGGCCTTGGAGGACACCCGCAAGGCCGTGGAGCTGGACGCCAATTTCGCCGGCGGCCACTACAACTTCGCCGAAGTGGTCTTTGCCAGGGTCCAGGAGCTGCGCCAGGACGGCAACGCCGGTCAGCGCAGCGTGATCCACCAGGAGGCCCAGAAGGCGGTCGATGAGTACCGCATCGCCACCGAGCTGGACCCGGAATTCACGGCCGCATGGTACGGTTTAGCCAAGGCCTATCGCGGCTATTTCGACTTCGCCAACGCCGAGAAGACCTACCAGGCGATCTTGGACAAGGACAAGCGCCAGAAGCGCGCTAAGGCGCTGCTGAAGGAGCTGGTGAAGGAGGAGAAGGCTTTCACCAGCCACATACCGAAGCAGTACCGCGACGACGCCAAGCAGGGCCAGTGACGTGAAGCACGTGGTGGTGCTCATGGATGGCGTGGCTGACCGGCCCTTTGCGGGCCTGGATGGGCGCACCCCCTTGCAGGCGGCGGTCACGCCCATGCTGGACCGATTCGCGTCGGACGGGACCCTGGGCCTTTTCCATACGGGCGTGACCGAGCTGCCCATGGGGTCGGACGTCGGCAACATGGCGGTGCTGGGCTATGACCCCCGCAAATACTACAGCGGGCGGGCGCCGCTGGAGGCGCTGGCCCAGGGCGTGGAGATGAAGAAGGGCGAGGTGGCCTTCCGCGCCAACCTGGTGCATGTGGCCGACGGCATCATGGACGATTACAGCGCGGGCCACATGAGCACCGAGGACGGCCGGGACCTCATGAAGGTGCTGGACAAGAGCCTGGGCGGCCCCAAGCTGCGTTTCGTGGGCGGCATCCAGTTCCGTCACCTGGCCATGCTGAAGGGTTCCGCCTTCGAGGGCGCCAAGTGCACGCCGCCCCATGACATCTCAGGCCAGCCCATCGCCGAGCACCTGCCCAAGGGCGGCGGCGGCAAGGAGATCCGGCAGATCATGGAGGACAGCCGCCTGCTGCTGGAGGGCCATGAGGTCAATCGCGAGCGGCGCCGGGCGGGGAAGAAGACCGGCAACATGGTGTGGCTGTGGGGCCAGGGCAAGGCGGTCGACATGCCGTCGTTCGAGTCGCGCTTCGGCCTGAAGGGCTCGGTCATCACCGCGGTGGACCTGATGCGCGGGCTGGGCAAGGCGGTGGGCCTGGACGTGATCGAGGTCCCCGGCGCCACCGGCTGGCTGGACAGCAATTTCAAGGGCAAAGCCGAAGCGGCCCTGAAGGCGCTGAAGAAGCGGGATTTCGTATACATCCACCTGGAGGCCACCGACGAGGCGGGCCACAAGGGGGACGCCGCCGCCAAGGTGAAGGCGGTGGAGCTGATCGATTCGGTGGTGCTGGCGACGTTGGCCGAGGGGCTCAAGGGTGAGGACTACCGCCTTCTGGTCTGCCCCGACCACGCGACGCCGCTGGAGGCCCGCACGCACACCAGCGAGGCGGTGCCCTACCTGATCTTTGACAGCCGCCAGGCCACCGGCCTGGGCGGGCGCTATACCGAGGCGGAGGCCGGCGCTCGTGGGGCCGTGCTCACCGAGGGCTGGGACCTGATGGGCACATTCCTGAAGAAGAGCCCCGCTGGCAAGGCTTGAGCGGGCGAACTTGGGAGCGATGACGTGGCGTTGATCGTCCATAAGTACGGCGGGTCGTCCGTGGCGACGCCGGCACACATGAAGTCGGTGGCCGAGCGCATCGTGCGCAACCGAAAGGAAGGCAACGACTTGGTGGTGGTGGTCTCCGCGCCTGGCGACACCACTGACGAGCTGATCGAGCTGGCTAAGCAGATCACCGCCGACCCGGACGAGCGCGAGATGGACGTCTTGCTGGCCACCGGCGAGCAGAAGAGCATCGCCTTGCTGGCCATCGCCATCAAGGACCTGGGCTTCGACGCCATCAGCTTCACCGGCCCGCAGGTCGGCATCATCACCGACGAGTTCCATGGCAAGGCTCGCATCGTGAAGGTCGGGGACGAGAAGATCCATAAGGCCCTGAAGCTGGGCAAGATCGTCATCGTGGCCGGCTTCCAGGGCCAGACCGCCGAGGATGACATCACCACGCTGGGGCGCGGCGGCTCGGACCTGACGGCGGTGGCCCTGGCGGCCGCGCTTAACGCGGACTTGTGCGAGTTCTACAAGGACGTGGACGGGGTCTACACGGCCAATCCAAGGGTCGTGGCCGACGCCCGCAAGATCGATGCGCTGTCCTATGAGGAGATGCTGGAGATGGCCTCGGCTGGCGCCCAGGTGCTGAACGCCCGCAGCGTCGAGTTCGCGAAGAAGAACAGGGTCCGGATCCATGTCCGCTCTTCATTCCACGACAGGCCCGGGACCTTCATCCAAGAGGAGACGGCCGTGATGGAAGACGCTTTGATCTCAGGGGTCACCTACAGCAAGGATGACTGCAAGCTGTCGGTGCTGGGCATCAAGGACAAGCCGGGCATCGCTGCGGCCATCTTCCGCCCCCTGGCCGCCGCCGAGCTGAACGTCGACATGATCGTCCAGGATGTGTCCGAGGCTGGGATCAATAACCTGAGCTTCACCGTGGGCAAAAGCGACCTGAAAAAGGCCCGGGAGGTCCTGGAGAAGGTGGCCAAGGACCTGCAGGCCAGCGGGGTCCAGGTGGATGAGGGCGTCGCCAAGGTCAGCGTGGTGGGGGTGGGCATGCGCTCGCACAGCGGCGTGGCCGCCCAGATGTTCGATGCCCTGGCGCAGAACAACATCAACATCGAGATGATCTCGACCAGTGAGATCAAGATCTCGGTGGTGATCCCCGAAAAGGACGTGGACGCGGCGGTGCGCGCCATCCATGCCCAGTTCAAGCTGGGCGTGGCGTGAGCCAGTCGCCCGAGCTGAGCGCCGATCAGCGCGACCTGCGGCCGGGCTGGCATTTGAAGGCCGTGGCCGTCGCGGCCGCCGGCCTGGCGGTGGCGGTGGCCCTGGCCTGGAAGACCCTGTTGTGAACTGGCGGCGGCTGAAAAGCCGCCGCCCCTTCTTTGAAGATGCCATGCGAGCCAAGGTCGACATCTTTGATACCACCCTCCGCGACGGGTCCCAGAGCCCGGAGATAAGCTTCAGCGTGGAGGACAAGCTGTCCATCGCCCAGCAGCTGGACTCGCTGGGCGTGGATTACATCGAGGGCG
>Ga0302319_10013139_pt1 | contig 15549 bp, 18 predicted proteins | sample Bog_T0_2_FD_203319 | JGI IMG/M metagenome (GOLD analysis project Ga0302319, IMG submission 203319) | Peat permafrost microbial communities from Stordalen Mire near Abisko, Sweden - Bog_T0_2 | ecosystem: Environmental > Terrestrial > Soil > Wetlands > Peat | place: Sweden: Abisko, Stordalen Mire... | reverse complement strand
ACCGGCAAAGGATGTGTTCGGCAATCAGCGCAAAAAAGATCAAGCCCATGGCGATATAGTATGGCATTTCAAGGCCAGCAATCCAACCAAAGGCGAGCAGGATTAGCCACGTGAAAATGTGGAGGACGCGCGCCAGGCGCAACGACGCCTTCACCCCGTACCGCGCCGGAAAGGAATGGAGCTGCGCCTGCCGGTCGAAGTCGACATCCTGCGTGGCGTAGATCAGGTCGAAGCCGAAGACCCAGTACCAGACGGCGGCGGCGAGCATCCACGGCTGGATCGAGGCGAGCGAGCCGGTGGTGGCAGCCCAGGCGCCCATCGGCGCGGCGGCCAGCGCGAGGCCGAGGAAGGCGTGGCTGTAGGCTGTGAAGCGCTTCGTCAGCGAGTAGCCCAGGACCATCACGCAGGCGACCGGGCAGAGCATGAGGCAGAGGAAATTAAGCTGCGCGCAGCCGAAGACGAACGCGCCCAGGGCGAGCACGCACAGCACCATGGTCGAGCGTCGCGAGCCGAGCTGCGACCGGCGCTTCGTGCGCGGGTTGAACATGTCGTGGTCCCAGTCGGCCCAGCGGTTGAAGGCCATGGCCGCGGTCCGCGCCGCGACGAGGCACCAGAGAATCCAGAGCAGCGTGGCGAGGTCGGGCACGCCCTGGGCGGCGACGAGCATGGCGCTGAGGGCGAAGGGGAGCGCGAAGACGGAGTGCGAAAACTTGATGAGCTCCAGCGTGCCGAAAAGGCGGCTGAGGAGGCCGGGAGGCGACTTGCCCGGCGGCGAGGTCATGATGACGGAGGGCATGGCGGAATGTAGCGGCGGTCTATGGGCGTCGCACTTTAAAAGTGCTCGCAGCGCCACTTACGCAGTAACTTTGCTTACCGTCAGGGTAAAACGAAATTTCCGAGGTTTTAGCGGGATCAAGAGAATCTTTTTCTTGAGCGTGCGAACGGTGAACGTGTCGCCAGGACGAATGTCGGCCTTTCGCCGAAGGGCGATCGGGATCGTGACAAGACCGTTGCGCTGGTATTTTGCCTTCATACGATCTCGCCGAATCGTAGCAGGGATTGTCTGCTACCGCAAAATAAAGATCGGGCGACGGTTCGCGCAAACTGTGGCAACGGAGTTGCGGGGACAAGTGCGTTCCCAAGTGCAACTTGGGAACGAGGGAAGCGTCCCCGGATTGGCCTTTGCTCGACATTTTGACTTACGCTGGTAGGACAGTCTTATTGATGTTTAGTGCTGGAGCAAGAAAGCGCAATCTCATGGGCATAACATACACCCACGATAGTCTTAACGCTGCGGCTTCGGACGTGATGTCCAGCGTGGGCACGGCTTTAGCGCTTGGCGTCGTGTTTTTTCTGCTGTGGATTTTGTGGTCGATAAAGAAGCATCGAAAGTAATTTTGAGTTTGGGACTACTTGCCGCTAATCACGACCACCCTCCGGCTCCATCCACCGCTTGCACAATGCATGTTCCACGCCGAGGTGGTCGAGGATGCGGGCGACGACGGTATCGACCACGTCGAGCACGGTCTGCGGGCGGTGATAGAAGGAGGGAATGGCGGGGATGACTTCGGCGCCGGCTTCCAGGACGGTGACGACATTGCGCGCCTGGATCAGGTTCCAGGGCGTTTCGCGCGGGACGAGGATGAGCTTGCGCTTTTCCTTCAGGAAGACGTCCGCGGCGCGGATGATGGCGCTGTCGGAGTAGCCGTGCGCGATGCGCCCGATGGTGCCCATGGAGCAGGGGATGATGACCATGGCGTCGAACCGGGCCGAGCCGCTGACGTAGGGCACCTGCATCGAGGTATCGCCGTGGACGGGGAAGCCGTCCGGGATGGCGAGCTTGCCGACCTCGGCCTCGGCGACCTCCCGGGCATGGCTGCTGAGGGCGACATGGACGTCATGCTGCCCGCCTGCGGGGGAGTCGTCGTGCAGGATTTGGAGCAGTCGTTGCGCATAGAGCGAGCCGCTGGCCCCCGTGATGGCCACGACGAGTTTCATGCCTTGCAGGATACACGGTTCGGGATGCTGCGCACGGCAGTAATTGCGGATGAATGGGACGCGAAGGGACTCGCGTCCCTACCCTGCAAGGACCCCGTGCCCATTAGCCGCTCGGCTCCTTTCCTTAAGAAAATTTAATTTACCGTATTAATATTCTAGGCGTTGACGTTTATATCACCCGCCCTATAGTTGCAGAGTGGAGATGTCGAAAATTCTGGTGGCACGTAGTGCCGACCTCGGTTTTGTAAAAGTCGTAGGCCGGGGTTCCTTTCAGAACTCAGGTTGTTTAAAAGCATTTTACCAGCAACTCCTGAAAGAGGGGGTTAGCCGCTTTGTAGTCGATCTGGAGGCTTGTACATACCTCGATAGCACGTTCTTAGGAATTTTGCTCGGGCTTGGGCTTAAACTGAAGGAGGCGGGCAAAGGTCTTTTGCAAATCCGCAATGCCAGCCCCCGGAACCTCGAGTTGTTACGGAATCTCGGGCTGGACCGGTTGATCCAGATCGATGGCGCGGAGAGCGTAGCGAGCGCGGTCGGCGTCGGCCAAAACGGAAACGGTCTTGGCAAGGGCGCGAATGGCCTAAATGGGGTGAAAGAGGAAAATCTCCAGGAAATCCCCTGCCCCGTGCCGAGCCGGTCGGAAGCCGCCCCGACCATTCTTGAGGCGCACGAGAATCTGATGGGCTTCGATCCGCGCAATGTTCCCAAGTTCAAGGATGTCGTCGAATTCCTGCGCGAAGACCTCGGCCAGCCGCCCGGTAAGAATTGAGTCGAGGCGGGGCCGCCAAGCTGCCTGATCCGAACGCAGCCGAGGGAATACCGGTGTCTGGTGCCATTACCCTATTTCGTACCGAAGAGAAAGTCCGATTTCGGGTCATTCCGGAGGAATGATTGAAAGTAGCCCGGCAATTCATTGCCGGGATTTGATGCCACCATCCGGCGCATCCCGGAGGGACGCATGAGGGCGTTTGCAGAGGTAATTTTCAATCGTCCCTCCGGAGATCTCTACGAAAGGCGGTCTCCAACGCGTACTAAAATCCCGAAGGGATTTTACAAGGGTAGCCGGTGGTTGAGCCGGCAGGCGATACCACCGGTAATTGAATCGTTTTGCATCCAACCCCGGCAGGGGTTGCACCGAGGTGGAATCCCTCCGGGATTCCTTTTCCTGGGGGGCGGGGCCCGGTGGTATCGCGCACCCGAGCGTGCGCTCAACCACCGGCTACGATTGTAGCAAGCCTTCGGCTTGCGCAAGGAAAACGACTTTTGCAGAGGTCTCCTCCGGGACTGGCCGGGTTTCTTGGATCGATACCCGGCGATAAATCGCCGGGCTACTTTCAAAAGTCTCTCACGGGACTTGGGGGGCAACAACTGACTTTCGCAGAGGTCTCTAAAAGGGCACCCCGCAAGAGCCTTATTTTGAAGACCAGCCCCGTGGGATTCTGCTAGGTTGGTATTTAGGCACTATGCAAGACTTCTCCTGGTACCTCGTGGGCATCGGGGCGATTATCGCCGCGGCGAGCTTCTTCTATGCCCGCCGGAAGTTTCGCGAAAGCCTCCGCCTGCAGGCCCAGTACCAGCGGGAATTCACCACCCTCCAGCAGGAAAAGAAGGTCATCTACGACTTCATGCACGACCTGGGGGAAGCTTTCACCGAGGAGATCGACCGGGAGCACCTTCTGCGCATCATCGTCACCTGCGCCCGCAAGGTCACGGGGGCCAAGGGCGCGGCCATTTACCTGTGGGACGCCGACCGGGAAAAGCTCATGGCCGCCATCGTCAGCGGCAGTTTCCCTCCCGTGCTGAAGGTCGACAATATCGTCGCCGATCAACTCGCCGCGAAGGCGGAGAACCTCGAGGCGTTCCTGCGCCTTGAGGCCATCCCCGCCGACTCGACCAGCGTCATCGGCGAGGTCGCGCAGAGCGGTGTACCCATCCACGCCGAGCGGGCCGACCTGGACGAGCGCTTTCCCTGGTTTCGCCAGAAAAACCTCCAGACCGAGACCTACGTCGCCGTTCCGCTCCACTACCGCGAGGAGCAGCTCGGCGTCCTCGCCCTGGCCAACCGCGAAGAGGGCAAGACCTTCAGCAAAGCCGATTTTGACGTCATCAAATCGGTTGCCGACCAGGCCGCTTATTCGCTCCAACACGCCCAGATTTACACCCAGCTCACCGAAAAGAAGAAGCTCGACCACGACATCGCTGTGGCGCGCGAAATCCAGCGCATCCTCCTGCCCAGCAGCGCGCCCACGGTCGAGGGCTTCAACTGCGCGGCGCTCAACATCCCGGCGCAGCAGGTCAGCGGCGATTACTTCGACTTCATCCAGGTCGATGCGAACCGCTGGGGCATCTCCGTGGCCGATGTCAGCGGCAAGGGCATCCCGGCCTCCCTGATCATGGCCATGTGCCGCAGCGTCCTGCGCAGCAAGGCGCCGGGCAATCTCTCCCCCGCGCAGGTCCTGCGCGAGGTGAACCGCCAGCTCTACCCGGACATCCAGGAGGACATGTTCATCACCATGATCTATCTCATCGTGGAACCGGCGGGGAGAATCATCCTCGCGCGCGCCGGCCACGAGGCGGCCTTCTTGTGCCGCGACCATTTCAAGCACATCGACGTCATCGACGCGCCGGGCATGGCCCTCGGCATCGACGCGGGTGATGTCTTTGACGAAGTCATCAAGGATGTTACAGTGGAACTCTCGCCACTCGATACCGTGGTGGTTTATACAGATGGAATCAACGAAGCGCTGGATGAGCAGGGTAACGAATTTGGCCAGGAGCAGCTCAAAGCCGTGCTGCAGGAGGCCGGCCCGCAGAGCGTCGATTTCCTGGTAAAGACGATCGTCGACCGGGTGCAGAATTTCAGCAAGGGGCACCCGCAGAACGACGACATCACCCTTGCCGCCGTCCAGCGTTCCGATTAAATGACCAACCGACATGAATAAAGAAGCCGAAAAGAAAGAAGGGGAAAACCCCGCGCCGAATCCGGCGGAAACCGCTCCCGCGACACCCGAGCCCGCCTTTGTAACCGTTTCCAACGAAGCTTACAAAGCCGTGCTCGCCCAGGCGGCCCAAGCCACCGAACTCAAGGACCGCCTGCTACGCGCCCAGGCCGAGTGGGACAACTCCCGCAAACGCATCATGCGCGAAAAGGAAGATGCCATCCGCTACGCCGGGGAAGCCTTCCTCGAAAAGCTGCTGCCCGTGCTGGATAACTTCGAGATGGGGATGCAGGCCGCCAAGACCGCCACGGACCCGAAGTCCATCGCCCAAGGGCTGGAAATGGTGCTGGCGCAATTTCACCAGGTTTTGCGCGACGCCGGGGTCGAGCCGATCGACGCCGTGGGCAAGCCGTTCGACCCCCATCGGCACGAAGCGCTGGGCCATCACGAGTCGGACGAGCACCCCGAGGGCCACGTCCTGAGCCAGGTCCGTAAGGGCTATAAGCTCAAGGATCGCCTGCTGCGCGCCTCCTCGGTTTTTGTGGCCAAGCCGACCGAAGGGAAGCATTCTAAGAAGCACTAAATGGCCACGACGAAACGCGATTATTACCACGTCCTCGGTGTGGAGCGGACGGCCACGCCGGACGAGGTCAAGAAGGCCTACCGCAAGCTGGCGGTGAAGCACCATCCGGACAAAAATCCCGGCGACAAGACCGCCGAGGACAAGTTCAAGGAGCTGGGCGAGGCTTACGAGGTCCTCAGCGATGCCGACAAACGCGCGGCCTACGACCGTTACGGCCACCAAGCCTTCGCCCAGGGCGGCGGCGCGGGCGGTTTCGGCGGCGTGCATGATCCGTTCGAGGTTTTCCGCGAAGTCTTCGGCGGCGGCCGGGGCGGCGGAGGCGGCGGCATTTTCGAGAGCATTTTCGGTGACGGCTTTGCCCAGGAAGGCGGCGAGCGGGGCGGTCGCGGACGCGGCTCCGATCTCCGTTACGACATGCAGATCACCTTTCAGGAAGCCGCCCGCGGCGTCGAGAAGGAGATCGAGATTGCCAAACTCCAGGCCTGCGATACCTGCCACGGTTCCGGCGCGGAGCCGGGCAGCAAGGTCACCACCTGCCCGACTTGCGGCGGGCATGGCCAGGTCGCGGTCGCGCGCGGCTTTTTCAATATCGCGCAGACCTGTCCCCGCTGCCGCGGCGCGGGGCAGACGATCGAGAAGCCGTGCCACACCTGCCACGGTGACGGTCGCGTCGAGAAGACTTCCAAGATCAAAATCAAGATTCCGGCGGGCGTCGAGGACGGCACGCGTCTGCGCTCCTCGGGCCAGGGCGAGGGCGGCGCGCGCGGCGGCCCGGCGGGCGATCTCTATGTCGTGCTTCACGTTGAAGCGCACGAGATTTTCCAGCGCGAAGGCACGGAGCTCTTTTGCAGCGTCCCGATCAGCTTCGCCAAGGCGGCGCTCGGCGGCGATGTGAATGTGCCCACGCTCGAAGGCAGCGCCGTGCTCAAGGTCCCCGCCGGGACGCCGTCGGGCAAAACCTTCCGCCTGCGCGGCAAAGGTCTGCCCGAGGTACACGGACGCGGCGTGGGTGATCTGCGCGTCAAGCTCTACGTTGAAGTGCCGACCAAGCTGAACCCCGTCCAGCGCGCCCATCTCCAGGCTTTCGCCGACAGTTGCGACGAGCACACCCATCCCGAAGAAAGCTCCTTCTTCAAAAAAGCGAAGGACTTCTTTAAATGAAGATTGCCGTCTCCATGTCGGTAGGTAGCCGCCGCTGTCCCAGCGGCGGTCAGCGTTTTCATGGTGGCCCGGACAACTTGAGGCCTCTGCGAAAGTGCCGCGTGCAAAAAAGTTCCGTCATCCTGAGCGAAGGCTCGCGGGAGATGTGTCTTAACGAAGGATTCCACCGAGCCGGAGTCGAAGGACCTTTGTGGCTTAACCGCAGAGGCGCATCGTACCGCAAACGGCCTTCGCCGCAGAACGGCGGGCTGGCTTTGTCAGGAGTAAGTAAAAGCCGTCTTCGATTATCACTTGGCAAAAGGACCAAGGTCCTTCGACTCGGCTCAGCCCAGCGCCAGGGCAAATGTAAGTTCTCCGTTCGCCTCGCTCAGGATGACGGATTTGGAAAGAGAGGCTTTCGCAGAGGTCTCAACTTGTTATCCGGGTGGCCGAAGGCCACAGGAGGTCACCATCGACTTTAGCTCCCTGCTTTCTCCAATTTGGTAATTTGGTTTAATTTAGTAATTTGGTAAAAGTCTCCCTCTCCATGAAACGCTACTACACCCCCTCCCTCGACCGCGGTCTGCTCGACGCTGAACAATCCCACCACTGCGCGCAGGTCATGCGCCAGGGCGTGGGCGATCTGTTTGCCGTTTTCGACGGCCACGGTTCCGAAGCCAAGGCGCGCATCACCGAAATCGCCCGCGACCAGGTCCGGTTCCAGGTCCTCGCCAAGGCCGCCACGCCTCGCACTACTCATCCCGTCTGGCTCGCGCAGGCGCTGACCAAGGCCAAGTCGATGGACCTGATCATCGAAAAAGCGACCGAGCTTGGCGTCTCCGAACTCGCCCCGCTTCGGTCCGATCACAGCGTGGCGCACGTCGATGAGGAAAAGACCGAGGCCAAGGTCGAGAAATGGCAGAAGCTAACCATTGAGGCGGCCAAGCAATGCGGGCAGAACTGGCTGCCCGTCGTCCATCCGCCCGCCGCGCCGAAGGATTTCGTCACCGCCATACCGCGGGGCGCGGTCAAGCTCATCGCCTCGCTCCAGGCCGAGGCCAAGCCGCTCAAGCACGCCTTGCGCGAACACCTGCCCTCGCTGAAACCGGGCACGCCGATCGTCGTCATGATCGGACCGGAAGGCGACTTTACGCCCGCTGAAATCGGCCAGGCCCGCTCCGCTGGGTTCCACCCCGTTTCGCTCGGCAAGATCATTCTGCGCGCGGAAACCGCCGCTTTTTTTGCCCTCAGCGCCATCGCTTATGAGTTGATGGAGTAGGTTTTACTGCTTCCGCAGGACCCGCATGCAACCCACCGACATCGGCCGCAGCTACGACGCGCTCGCCCAGACCTGGCAGGAGCGCATGCTCCAATCGACGTATGGCATCGCCCAGTTCGAGCGCGCGATCAAGTTCACGAAAAGCAAGGTCCACGCGCTCGATGTCGGCTGCGGCAGCAGCGGCCGCATCATGGATTTGCTCCTGCGCCACGGCTTTCTCGTCGAGGGCCTGGACGTCTCCGAAAAGATGATCACGCTCATCCGCGTGCTTCATCCGAACCTCTCGTTTTATCACGAGGACATTTCGACGTGGACCCTCCCGCGCAAGTACGACTTCATCTCCGCGTGGGACAGCATCTGGCATCTCCCGGTGGCCAAGCAGGAACCCGTCATGCGCAAGCTGTGCGAGGGCCTCGCTCCGGGCGGAGTTCTCATCTTCACAACGGTTGGGCTCGACGTGCCCGGCGAAAAATCGAACGACACCAACATGGGGCCGCCCGTCGATTATGGCTATTTGGGCATACCGAAAACGCTCGAGATTCTGGTGCAGTGCGGCTGCATCTGCCGCCATCTTGAGTACGATCAATATCCCGAGCGGCACCTTTACATCATCGCGCAGAAAGGCGGCGGCGAATCGTCCGACCCGGGCCAGTTATTCATATGAAGGTTCTGTTCTCGTGCCTCGCGCTGCTGCTTTTCGGCCTCGCGCCGCTCTGCGCCCAGCCCGCCGTCCCGGCGCAACCGGCCGATCCCAACCAGCCACGGCCCGCCATTCCCATCGCGCCTGACTCGATCACGCCGCCGACGATTTCTCCCGCCGCTCCGGCCACCACGACCAACGCGCCCGCAACGACCAATTCACCCGCCACCTCGGCACCGCAGATCGCCGTCTCGATCATCGCCGACACCAGCTTGAAGCAGGTGCTGCAAGAGCTGGCCCAGGCCTGGGCCGACAGCCAGGACAATGGCCCGCAAGTTCCCCTGACCCTCACCAACGCCGGAACGATTCGCGCCAAGGTCGAGAGCAATCCGAACAGCGCCGCGTGGGACGTGGTCATCAGCGCCGACATGGACGACGTGAAGGACATGACCGACAAGGGCCTTCTCTTCGCCGACGGGCAACGCTCGCTCGCGCGCAATTCGCTCGTCATTTACGGACGCAAGGCGCTGCTCAAGGACGACGAGCTCGACTGGTACGATCTCGTCGGGACGGAATGGAAAAAGGTCGCGCTAGGGAATCCCGAACTCGTCGCGTCGGGCCGCGTCGCCAGGCGGGCGTTGCAAAAGCACGGCCTCGTCGGCGAGGACCAGAAGGACACCTACGTCTACGCGCCGACGGAAACCCTCGCGCTCGGTGTCGTCCAGCGAGACCAGGCCGATGCGGTCTTCCTCTACAAGACCGACACCGGCAAAGTCAGCGTTCCCGGTTTCGATATTTTCCCCATCAAAACGGACGATGCACCGCCCGTTTTTTATACCGCAGCCGTATCCCGCCTCGCGAAAAATCAGGCGCAGGCGCGCGCCTTCATCGACTTCTGCAGCGGCGGCGATGCGCGACCGATCTGGGCGAAATACGGCTTCGAGACGAATTAGATCTCAGGCGGTGACCGGATTGGGCACGAAGGAACCACCCCGGCACTGTTGCAGATAGCGAAGGGCGTGGACCTGCCCGGTCATCTCGAGATCACCCTTGTAAACCGGATCGTGCCAGCCTTCGATGTCGATGGACCCCTGGTAGCCGGCCAGCCGCAGGATGCTGATCACGTCCGTCCAGTTCGTGTCGCCGAAGCCGGGAGTGCGATGATAAACGTAGGGCTTGCCGCCGCGGATGCCGCAGGTCTTGATGACGTCCCACAAAACGGTGGCGTCCTTGCCATGGACGTGAAACACCTTGTTCACCCACTGCCTGAGTTGCGGCAGGGGATCGACCAGGCTGACCAGTTGGTGGCAGGGCTCCCACTGGAGGCCGAGATTGGCGGCCGGGACTTCGTTGAACATCATTTCCCACGCGGTGGGGGCATTCGCGATGTTCCAGTCGCCCGTGTTCCAATCGCCGCCCATGTCGCAGTTCTCAAAGGCGATCTGCACGCCGCGATCCGCCGCCCGCTTGGTCAGAGGCGTGAAAACCTCCTTGAAGCGTGGCATCGACTCGTCAATTTTTTTGTTGCGCAGGCGCCCGGCGAAACCGGCCACGACCTTGGCCCCGAAAAGTTGCGCGTGGTCGATCACGGCTTCCCAGCTGCGGAGCGTTTCGACGTCGGTCGGCGTGCTTTCCAGGGGGTTGCCGAAGATGCCGACGCAGTTGATCGCGATGTCGGCGTCACCGATCGCCTCCTTCACTTCGTAGGCGAGATTTTTCAGGTTCACGTCGCCGATCGTCTGCCAGAAGTTGATCGAAAAGCTTTCGAAGCCGTGGGCCTTGATCTGGCGGATGTAGTCGGGGGTGTTTTTGTTGCCGGGCACCAGCGTGCCGATGCGGATCGTCGTAGCGGGATTGTTCATGTTTATATTTTGATGGGAATTCGTTTACCGTTTTGAGCGCTTTCAATCGCTCCAAAGACCATGGCGAGGCTCTTCACGTTTTCCGTGCAGACCGTCTCGGGCACGCGCTTCGTCCGCACGCAATCGATGAAATCGCGGATGCAGGCGGCGTGGCCGTTGCCGAAAGTTGCGTCGGTCGCGGGAATGGAAACGGCGAGGTCCTTCAGCTTCCAGATCAACCCCTCGCCTTTCTCGGCGGCCTGCGCGCGAAATTTGTCGCCGCCGTCCCACGTCACCGAGCCGCGTGTCGCCACCGCGCGCCAATCGCATTCCCATGAGGTGTTCAGCCCTTCCGCGCACCAGCTGCCGCGGTAGGTATAGACAATGCCGTTGGACATCTCGAATAGCGCGATCGCCGATGCACCGTGCGCGTACCACGAGCCGTGCGGGTTCCATTCATGGCAGTAGACCGCCACCGGGTCGGCGTCCATGATCACCCGCGCCTGGTCGAAGCTGTGAATGGCCATGTCGAGCAGCAGGACATGCTGCATCTTGTCGCGAAATCCGCCGAAATGCGCCCCGATGTAGAAATCGCCGTCCAGCGTCGTCAGCTCGCCAACGGCCCCTGAGGTCAGGAAATTTCTCAACGCGCGGATGCGCGGATCGTAGCGCCGATTCTGCATGATGGCAAAAAGGCGGTCCGCTTTTTGCGCGGCATCGATGAGGCAGCGCGCTTCGTCCATGCTCGCGGCCATCGGCTTCTCACTGAGGACATGACCGCCGTGCTTCAGCGCGGCGAGGACCACGGACGCCCGCGCTTCGGGCACCGTGCAATCGCAGACGATGTCGGGCTTGGTCTCCCGCAGCATGGCCTCCACATCCGTCCCGATTTTGGCCCCGCTTAATTGATAGGTTTCCTGCTTTTTGGCCGCAGCCGCTTCGTACAAGTCGACCAAGCCGACAATCGAAACATCGGGAAGTTCTTTCAGCGTTTTGAACCAGAGGTCACTGATGCCTCCACAACCCGCCACCACAACCTTGAGCGTACTCATAATTTGAGGACGCCGACCGTATCACTTATTCAGGGATTCTACTACACTCTTTATCTGCTCGCGCTGGCCGTCGTCCGTCGGGGCCAGCGGCTGCGTCATGGTAACGATCTGCCCCGCGCGCATCCGCTGCGTGATGTGGAGAAGATCGTGTTCGTTATCGACCCAAATCTTGGCGTGTTCATACCACGCCAGCGGCTGACTCTGCCATGCATCGAAGGCCGCATCCTGATCGAACGTCACCAACCTGGCCGAGGAAAAATCCTGCGGCGTTAGGGTCTCGTAGCCGCGAACGCGGTTAAGATCGCTTCCATACAGCCCCACTTCCACCGTCTGATTCGCATAACAAAACATCACGACCGCAAAACCGAGCCCCACCAATCCGCCCCCGCCAAAGACCCAGCGAAGGACGTGGGGCCAAATGTGCCACTGCGCTTCCGCCGCCGGCCGCTGCGCCGCCGGGCCGAAATGCTGCCGCACCGCCGTGCGCAGTTCGTTCACCCGATGCGCCGGCAATGCCGGCTCAGTCGCTTGAACCGCCCCGGCCATCGGCACGGTGGCAAGCAAGATCTCGTGGCTGATCTTGAGCTGCTCGAATTCCTCCCGGCGCGCGGTCGACGCCGCCACTTCGGCCTCGATCGCGCGGTGTTCCTCGTCGGTGGCCTCGCGGGCGATGACCCGCAGGGCCAGATCGGTGAAGGATTCAGGGCTCATATCATTTTATCGCAAATAGGCGGCGAGTTCTTTCCACAATTTTGGCGTAGACTGCAAATGAGCGCGAATTTTGTCGAGACTGCGGGCCAGGCTCACCCCCACGCTGCCGATCGGCATCCGGTACTTTTCGCCCAATTCCTTGTAGGACTGGTGGTGCATCAGGAAGTCGCGGAGCAGGTTCGCCTGCCGTTCTTCCAGGCCGGAGAGCGCCGCATCGAGGAGCTGCGAGAGCTCGCGCAAATCGCCGCCGTTGAGGTGCGAGACAAGCTTCTCCGCCGGCTCGAAGCGGATCGTCTCGTCGTCCTGCAGTGCGTCGAGGCTGGTGACATCGCCACCGCCGCGCTTGCCCGCGAGCTGCCGCCGCCTTTCCGAAATGGCCTTGCGCGACGCGATGGTGATGACCAGCAACCGCAGCTCATCGAACTCGTCCACGTCGTTCACCTTCGGCAGCAGCAGCGTCAGCGCCTCGATCGCGATGTCCTCGGCCTCCGACGGCGTCAGCGCGGCCAGCGGATGGCGCGCGGCGGCAAACGCGGCGGGATAGAGACGCCGGAACGCCTCGTCCCATCCCTCGTCGTCCCCGCGCTGGAGGGCAACGAGCAATTCGCGATCAGTCCACATGCTGCGAGATGTTCACCGCTGGCAGGCGGAAGGCAAGCTCATGCGGAGGGCGGTTGTTGAAGATAGAGCCTCCTGCTTCACAGGTCGGGGTTGAATAATGCTGTCATTTGAAATAGGCTTCCGACATGAGCACATCGGAAATTCTCGATGGACTGACCAAGCTCGGAAAAACCGAGCGGGAAAAGGTGTGGCGGCGGCTGGAGGAGATTGAACTGGCCGAGATCGAGGAGACGCCGGAGATGCTCGCGGCGATCGATGCCGGGCGCTCTTCGATACGTGAGGGCAAAACGCACACCGTTGAGCAGGCCCGCAAGTTGATTGCCCAATGGACTACCAAGTCACCCTGAGCGATTTCTTCATCTCTGACTTAAAAGAGATTGTTGAATATCTCACCAGTCAGGCGAATGCCGAAATTGCATCCCGGATTGGCAACGAACTGATTGATCGGGCGCTCGAAGTTGGTCGCAATCCCTTTATCGGGCAAATCGCGCGAGAGCGTCCGGGGGCGCGAAAAATTTTACGCTATTCCTACAGGATTTACTACGATGTGAACGAATCGCAGCGAACCGTCGAAGTTCTGCGGGTCTGGCGCGGCGCCCGAGATCCCAAGACCTTACGATTGTCCTGATTGAGTCATGCCGCCCCGTCCTTATCTCTCCATCCCCAGCCCGAAGGAGCCACCGTTCATCGGCAGCATCATGCGCCGTTTCAGCGGGCCGCTCGAATTTTTTCAAGAGCTGAAGCAGGACTTCGGCGACGCCGCGCGCTTCACCCTTTTCAATGAGCGTTTCCTTTTGTTCAGCGACCCGGCGCTGGTCAACGAAGTCCTCGTCACGAAGCAAAATTCGTTTCGCAAGGGCAGGGCGCTTGAGGGCGCGCGTGTTTTTCTCGGCAACAGCCTGCTCGTCAGCGAGGGCGAGGAGCACGCACGCCAGCGGCGGCTCATCCAGCCGGCGTTCCATCGCGGACGCATCGCCGGCTACGCACAAATCATGGCTGAAAAAGCGCGGTTATGGACCGAGGCCCAGCGCGCCGGCGCAGAGATCGACCTCGCCGTGGAAATGAACCGGCTCACGCTGGCCGTCGTCGCGGCGACGCTCTTCGGCACGGATGTCAACGCCGAAGCGGGCGACATCGCCGAGTCGCTGACCGTGATTATCGAAAATTTCAACCGGATGCTCCTGCCCTTCTGGAAAATTCTCCGGTTCCTGCCGACGCGATCCAATCTTCAGTTGCACCAGGCGCAAAAGAAACTCGACGCGACGATTTACCGCCTCATCTCCGAGCGGCGCAAGGAAGGGCGGGACCGGGGCGATCTGCTCTCCATGTTGCTGGCCGCCGAGGATGCCGAAAATCCGCTAAAACGGCTCACCGACGTCGAGGTGCGCGACCAGGCCATGACGCTCTTTCTCGCCGGCCACGAAACGACCGCCAACGCGCTGGCTTGGACCTGGCACCTGCTCACCCAGCACGACGACGTGCGCGCGAAAATGAAAGCGGAGATCGACGCCGTGCTCGGCCCGGACAAGGCGCCGGGACTCGAAGACTCCGCGCTGCTGCCCTACACCACGGCAGTCTTTTCCGAGGCGATGCGGATTTTCCCGCCCGTCTGGGTCGTCGGCCGCCGTGCGCTGGAGGACGTGACCATTGGCGATTACGAAGTGCCGCGCCGAACCATCGTCATCACGAGCCAATACCTCATCCACCGCGACGAGCGCTACTGGCCCGACGCGCTCGAATTCCGCCCCGAGCGCTGGCTCGACGAAAGCGCGCAGGCCGCGCGGCCCAAGTTCGCCTACTTCCCCTTCGGGGGTGGCGGCCGCGTCTGCATCGGCGAGGGCTTTGCGTGGACGGAAGGCGTCCTCCTCCTGGCGGTCATGGCGCGACGCTGGCGATTCGAGGCGGTGCCGGGCCATGAGATCGCGATCAATCCCACCGTTACGCTGCGCCCTAAATATGGGTTGAAGATGATGGTGCGGGCAGCGTGACAGTTTTCGCAGCCCGGGCAGCTCTTCTCAGACCTGCGCCGCCGCTTCCCAACCGATGCGATGCGCCTTCGTCACCGCCATCAATTCCAGGTCGTTCAGCGCCAAAAAATACTCGATGCTCGCCTGGTAGTCGGGCACGTATTCCCACATCGGTGGTGTGATCTGGTCGGTCGCCGCAGCGCAGGCCCAGAGCAGCCGGGTCGATTTTTCCACCGCTTCGCAGCTCGCCTTGAGGTCGGCGATGGGCGGCGGCGGAAAATCGAGCGGGCTGGGAGGCTTCGGCACGGGAGCGATTACTTCCCGGATGCGCTTGTAGCAATCCATGACGATTTCGTCCTCGGAATGATGACGCGCGTGCTGCTCGAATTTCAGCAGGTTGGGCACGTCACGGAAGTTCATGGCAGTCGAACATCTAACCTAGCGACCGGATGGCGAAATGCAACGGCGTGAAACCTGGTCCAAGCGTGGAGACAATCAGGTGTCGGAGCCTTCAACAGCGGTCTTCTTTTTTAAAATCTGTCATCCTGAGCCGTAACGATGCAGTTGCGTGGGCCCCTCTCCTCTGGGTGGGCTCTGAACTCCTTCGTTCACCATTTGGAGAAGAGAAATTCCAACTGCATCGCAGTTGGAATTTTCCCAATCGGCCTATTGCCGTTGAGCAACTTAGCAATGAATATCGGGCCTTGGGGCCTCGATTTTTGCCTCTGCTTAAGTGGCCTGGCACTCTTTGGTCTCAAGCAAAGTTCGGCCCGCGATC
>Ga0302319_10013137_pt1 | contig 15550 bp, 16 predicted proteins | sample Bog_T0_2_FD_203319 | JGI IMG/M metagenome (GOLD analysis project Ga0302319, IMG submission 203319) | Peat permafrost microbial communities from Stordalen Mire near Abisko, Sweden - Bog_T0_2 | ecosystem: Environmental > Terrestrial > Soil > Wetlands > Peat | place: Sweden: Abisko, Stordalen Mire... | reverse complement strand
CGTTCTCCAGGGAAGCTCAGACCAACTCTTCCTTCAAACAGGCGGGAATGCCTTCCCGGTAGCCAGGGTATTTCAACTGCACTCCCAGTAATCTCCGTATCCTGCTTCCGTCCACGCTGCGGCCTGCAACGGGGAAACTTAATCCTGGATCGCTCGCCACCTGGATACCCATCAATTCCCGGCACCACGAAGCCACTTCGTCGCTGGATGCAGGGAGCGTATCCGCAACCGGCCAGTTGCCTTCCAGGGGCGATTGGATGCCGGCATCTAATAACGCCGCAAGATCGTCTACATGAATTCGGCTGACTACTCCCCCCGCTCCCCGCGGCAGCTTGCCTTCGCGAACGCGAACGTGAATGCCTCGACCCGGCCCGTAGATGGCGGAACTCCTCAACACCAGGCTTGACCAAGGCTGCCCATTGGTTAGCCAGTCCTCATCGTCCAGGCGCAACCGGCCCTTCTCATCGGCGGGCGCGGGAGGAGTGGTTTCGGAAACCTGAGTTTGTTCACCGTAAACGCCAGTGGAGGAGATATATAAGACCCGACGAGGTCCAATATCGTGAATCAGTGAGCGAATTGCCGAATTATCCGGCTCGGGAACGGGCGGAACCGAATGCACCAGGACAGCATTGGGGGGCATTCCCTGCGGCGCCAATGCGCAGAGTTGAACACCTTCCGCCGCAAATACGCGGAAACGGGCCGGGTTTCGCACCATCGCATAAACCCTCACGTCTCGCTGACGCAGGCGACGGGCCAACCGCTGCGTGGTAAAGCCAAGGCCCAGGATGACGACGGGATCCGACATTTGGTGCGCTCAGTTGATCAGGCGTTCCAGCGACCGGAGAATACCGTCCGGTTCGCGAACGCCCTCCGCGACGATCGAATCCGCGCGCTTCTGCGTGTCTGCCGCAGCGTAGATTCTCAGTTCGTCGGCGTTGCCCGAAGGTCGGATGTGCGCGACATCATTGTTGCTGAAGATCATTCGCACACCGTCCGTATAGTCGAGACGAGCCACCGAAGTAAATCCCCGGGCCAGCGTAAAGACTTTCGCGATGTCGGAGGCAATTCTCACATTCGAATCGGGGTCGTGCGGCGACGGTGTGAGCCTTTCGACCACGGCAAGGCCGTTTTGTCTGGGAAAATTACGCAGTAATCCCGCTTTACTGAAGCGCTTCGGTAACTCACGGAAAACGTCGGAAATCTGAATATTGCGCTCCGCTGCCGCGAAAAGTACGCCCAGGACAGGAAGGAAAGCGTCGCGGGTAGCGAGCGCGGGCAGGCGGCGACCCGAACGCCGAATCTCCGATCCAAGCATGAAACCGCCGTTGGCTTCCCATCCGCAGACCGCTTTCATCCCCTTTCGGAGAGCTTCATTCATGCCGGCAATTACGTAGGGAGAGCCAATGCGGGTCTTTGGCTCGAGTATGTGAGCAAGCGCACCGCGGTCAATGCCGTCATTACAACTCACAGGTACAACGACCGCATCGGCCCGCAGGTATTCCGCAACAATCATCCCCACGAGATCCCCACCGAAGAATATGACCCGGTTGGTGCCTGAATCCACCGCGAGGATCAACGGGCGGTCGCTATCGCCATCGGTGGAGACCACGGCCCAGAGGCCGGCGTGCTCATCCACGAGTGCCTGGATTGCAGCGAGTTGCCCCGCATCGATATTTTCGGTATCGATCGGCACAAAACTATCGCTTCGACCGGCGGGGATCACGTTCGCGCCCAGTCCGGCAAGGAGTTCCACCAATAGATCGCGGCCTACCGCTGAATGTTGGTAAACCAATATCTTCCTGCCCGCAAGGCCACCGGGCACGGCAGAAAAGAAATCCAAATAGCGCGCGAGGTACGCCGCGCGTCCCGCATCGATCGCAAGCGAGGGCGCCAAAGGCTCACGCAAGGCACCGGCCTCGTTAAACAACGATTCGGCAAACTCCCGAGCATAAACACGCGCACGCACTTCCGCCACTTTGGCCCCGATCGGAAGTTCATGCTGCTTCAGGAGTTCGCCACGAGAGGTGTTGAGTTTGTAGCCATTGCGGTCAAACGGGATATGACTTCCCGTGATCATGATGCTGGCGCACTGCTTTGCCGTCGCATAAGACATGAGCGCGGGTGTCGGTATCCGGCCGAGATTGACGCCGCGCATACCCGCATCGAATAGGGCGCGCTCGACTGCCTGGCAGAGGAACGGCGAACTGGGACGCAGGTCCAGTGCGTAATAAAAATCGTCACCTTTGCGGATGCCGCCCTCATCGAAAGGAAGAGATTGCAGATATTCCAGCTCACCTGTCAGATTGATGTAAATCTCCAGTTGGGTGAGATCGACAATGAGACCCCGGCGGCCGCTGGTGCCAAACTGAAGTTCTTTAGGGCTGTGGTTAAGTTGCGAACGCAATGTGGGCATCGGTGTCAGTTCCGGCGGAGAGCGCAGGCGAAATCTGCGCCGTTCGAGAATTCCCGTTCGATGTTGGTTCGCAGGCCCTGCAGTTGGGCAATGTAGCCATCAAGCGCCGCGGCAACCTCCTTCTGGTTGGTCTCCAGAATGTCGTGCCAGAGATCGTACGAACTCAACGCGAGGCGCGTCATATCGGTGAGGCCCGGCCCTGCGACAGTGGCCGCGGCGGGTTGGCGATCGTGCAGCGCCGCAGCCAGCGCAGTGGACGCGAGTTGCGGAAGATGTGAACTCCACGCTACCAGGCGATCATGCGTAGCGGCATCGAGAAAAACGATTTGGGCGCCGATTTTCGTAATCCAGGCGCGGAGTTCGATCTCGACAGGATTATCCCCGCACTGCGTCAACACCCAGGGACGGCGCCCGAACAAATCGGCGTCGGCGGCCTCGGCGCCGCGCTGTTCCTTGCCCGCCATAGGATGGCCCCCTACAAAGCTGCAACTGTTCAGGTACTTCCGTGCAGCGCGATCTATTGCTGTCTTAGTGCTGCCGGCGTCCGTTACCAGGGTGCCGGGACGCACCAATAGTTCCAGCCGGCCTATGGTCTCAACGATCGCCAGAATGGGCTGTGAGAGGAAGACCAGGTCCGCCGCTGGCACGGATTCTTCGAGCGTCATGCCGCCATCGATCGCGCCCCGCTCCAGGGCAGCCGCGATGCTTCGGGGCGAACTGACTCCGACTATGGAGCCCATAAAACCCGCCTTCCGGAGAGCCAGTCCGAACGAAGCTCCGATCAGCCCGACGCCTACAATGACAACGCGCTGCATCTTAGCTTCACCGGGCGCTTCGCTGGGTAGCGGCGCGGTCATTGGATGGTGCGTCCCACCGCCGCCGCTATCAGGCGCAGTTGTTTCATGAGGTCGGAAAACTGGCCCGCGGTCAGCGACTGAGCACCATCGCTCAGCGCGTGATCGGGATCGTGATGTACTTCCATAAGCAGGCCGTCGGCTCCTGCCGCCACAGCCGCGCGCGCCATCGGCGGAACCTGATCCCGCCGGCCCGTGCCGTGCGAAGGATCGCCGATCATGGGCAGATGCGAAAGCTTTTTCACCACCGGGATGGCCGAAACATCGAACGTATTCCGCGTGTAGGTCTCAAACGTGCGGATTCCGCGTTCGCACAGCATTACGTCGTAGTTCCCGCCCGAAAGAATGTACTCTGCTGAAAGCAGCAATTCTTCGATGGTTGCCGCAAGCCCGCGCTTCAGCAGTACGGGCTTGCGGATCTTGCCCAGTTCACGCAACAGATTATAGTTCTGCATGTTGCGCGCGCCGATTTGCAGAATATCCGCATACGGGAGCATGACGGGGATCTGGGTGGAGTCCATAACTTCGCTGATCACCAGCAGTCCCCGCCGATCCGCAGCCGCGCGCAGCAATTGCAGGCCTTCCTCGCCCATGCCCTGAAAGCTGTAGGGTGAAGACCGCGGCTTAAACGCGCCACCCCGGATCACCCTCGCTCCGCCATCCGCTACTATATCCGCGGCACGTTCGATCTGATCGCGGCTTTCCACGCTGCAGGGGCCAGCCATGACCACGATGTTGTTGCCGCCGATTTCGACATTGCCGATTCGCACCACCGTGCCCTGCGGGCGGAATCCCCGGCTCGCCAGCTTGTACGCCGACCCGATGCGGTGCACTTCCTTTACGCCATCAAATACTTCGAACACGGCGACATCGAAATCGGCCCGGCCGCCCACGCCACCGAGTACCGTGTGATGCGCACCTGTGGAGCGGTGGACATCGAAACCGTCTTCAATCAGGCGATCCATCACCCGCTGAATCTGTTCCGCGGACGCTTCCTCCTGCATCACAACTAACATGGCCGCACGCTCGACTTTCTGCTCATTTCGTTCCTTCCGGCTGGCTCATGCGCTCACGCTGGACCTTCCGCATTTCATCGATGATCCGCTCGAAAATCCTCTGCAACGCATCGTTAGCCAGAGGGCCGCTGTTACTGGCCGTCACGTTGGCGTAGACGGCATCCTCGCGTTTTGGCTCGTAAACGGCGAGATTCGCCTCTCTTTTCGCCTGGCCTACGCGCTCCACAATGGACGCGCGTTCGTTCAGGATCGCAACCAGGCGACGATCGACATCGTCTATGCGTTCGCGGCACGCGGCCAGGCGGGCCTCGGGACTGTCGGTTTGTGACGTCATGGGATTCGGATCGTAGGGCAAATTCCTAAGATATCGCGGCCTTTCCCAGCGGACGCGCCAGGTCGCGCATGAAGGCTTCCAAACCCGCGGGGTCCTTTTCAATCTGCCGCACGATGGCGCTGCCGACCACGACGGCGTCCGCGTGTTTCGCGATGGCTTCCACCTGAGGGGCAGTCGAGATGCCGAAGCCCATCGCCAAAGGCAAGTCAGTCAGGGTCCGCATTCGTTCAATAAGCGGGAGGGCAGTGTCGGAAACGGTCTGCTGTTCGCCCGTGATGCCCGTGCGGGATACCAGATATACAAAACCACTGGAGTATTGAGCAACGAGCTTCAGTCTTTGGTCGGTGCTGGTGGGGGCCGCGAGAAAGACAGTGTCGATGCCGGACTCGCGCATCACCTTCACGTAGTCGGCCGCTTCTTCCACGCTCACATCGGTAAGCAGGCAGCCATCGATTCCGGCCGCCTTTGCATCGCGCGCGAGGCGCTCAAATCCGTAACGCAACGCGGGATTCAGGTAGGTGAAAAGCAGCAGGGGAATCTGCGACGTCTCACGAATCTTCGCAGCGATCGCGAGAACCCTAGCCACGGTGGTGCCCGCCCGAATCGCGCGGTCGCCGGCGAGTTGAATCACCGGGCCGTCGGCGATCGGATCGGAGAACGGGACGCCGAGTTCGATGAGATCGGCTCCGCCGCGCTCGAGTGCCGCGACGAGTCCGGGTGTGGCATCGGGAGTCGGATCACCCGCAGTCAGGTAGGCGATCATCCCGCGGCGATTTTCTGCGCGCAGACGTTCAAAAAGCTGGCCGATCCGCGTCATGCCTGATCCATCTCTTTCAGATTCTCCCGATAAATGTCGATGTCCTTGTCGCCGCGGCCCGAGAGATTGACGATGACGATTTCGCTCTTTTTCATCGACGGTGCACGACGGATCGCTTCCGCCACGGCATGGGCGGATTCGAGGGCGGGAATGATACCCTCGGTACGGCTCAGGATTGTTGCCGCTTTAATCGCATCGGCGTCATTACACCCGACATATTCGGCGCGGCCCTGATCGTGCAACATGGCATGTTCCGGTCCGACCGAAGCATAGTCGAGGCCCGCCGACACCGAATGCGTAAGAGAAATCTGGCCGTCATCGTCCTGCAACAGGTAGCTGTAAGTGCCCTGAAGCACACCGGGCGACCCTCCCGCGAATCGCGCTGCGTGGTCGCCCAGTGCGGGTCCGCGTCCGCCAGCCTCTACGCCGATCAGTTGCACACCCGTGTCTTCCAGAAAGGGATGGAAGATTCCGATGGCGTTGCTGCCGCCGCCCACGCAGGCGATCACGGCGTCCGGCAAGCATCCTTCCGCTTTGAGTATCTGTTCGCGCGCCTCAATGCCGATCACGCGATGGAAATCGCGCACCATCATCGGATAAGGGTGGGCGCCGAGAGCCGATCCCAGCAGGTAGTGGGTGGTGGAAACGTTCGTGACCCAGTCGCGCATCGCCTCGCTGATGGCGTCCTTCAGGGTGCGGCTGCCGCTGGTCACCGGCACGACCTTCGCGCCCAACAACCGCATCCGGAAGACGTTGAGGCGTTGACGACGCATGTCTTCCTCTCCCATATATACCGTGCAGTCGAAACCGAAGAGGGCGCAGACTGTCGCAGTAGCCACACCATGCTGGCCGGCGCCGGTTTCCGCAATGACGCGGCGCTTTCCCATGCGCCTTGCCAGCAACGCCTGTCCCAGGCAGTTGTTGATCTTGTGGGCGCCTGTATGCAACAGATCTTCGCGCTTAATGTAGAGCTTCGGCCCGCCCAGTTGTTCGCTCAGACGCCTGGCATAGTAGAGCGGCGTTGGCCGCCCTGCGTAGGTCGTGAGCAGCATATCGAGCTCGGCATGGAATGCCGGGTCGTTCTTTGCCTCCAGATAAGTATTCTGGAGTTCTTCGAGCGGGGACATCAGTACTTCGGGGACGTAGCGCCCTCCGTACCTGCCGAAGTGTCCGCCTGAATCGGGTTGTGAAATCATGATCCGAGAGCCGCCTCGATGAACTGCTTCATGCGGGCGTGGTCCTTTCTGCCCGGTGCCGCTTCGATGCCGGAACCGACGTCGACGCCCCACGGGCGCGTTCGCGCCACGGCTTCGCGGACGTTGTTTTCATCGAGTCCGCCCGCGACGATGAGTTTGCCCGGGAAATCAGCCGCCAACGACCAGTCGAACGCCTTGCCGGACGACGGGCCGTCGAGCAATATCGCTTCAGCAGGATAGTCGGAATTGCCGATGCGGCCGTCCTCAACGCGGAATGCCTTCCAGACCCGCAGATTCCCCGGGTGGAGTTCCGGCGTTTCCGCACCATGCAACTGCGCTACGTCGAGACCCAGCTGAGCGGCGATCGCCTCAATTTTCGCGGGTGTTTCGTTGACGAACACTCCCACCTTCCAGACGTCTTTCGGAAGGTCGCCGACGAAGGCTTCGACCTGAGCGGCCGTAACCGCCCGCGGACTCTTATCGTAAAAAATGAAGCCCAGCGCCCGCGCGCCGGCATCCACAGCCGCCAGCGCGTCCTCCCGATTCGTGATGCCGCAAATTTTTACGAACATCAGGCCACCAACTCCTTTAGGGCTTGGGTCGCATTGCCGGACTTCACCAGATGCTCTCCCACCAGAAATGCGTCATAACCCGCATTCATCAAACGTCGAATATCGGGGGCGCTGAAAATCCCGCTTTCGCTGACTTTGATGACGCCCTCCGGGATATCTTTTGCGAGTGCGACGGAAGTGTCGAGCGAAACCCGGAAAGTATTCAGATCGCGATTGTTGATACCGATGATCTTCGCATCGGAACAAACCGCGCGCTCGAGCTCGGGCGCACTATGCGCTTCCACCAGAGAGGCCATGCCGAAATCGGCCGCAAGTTCCCGCAGACTCCGTAGTTCTTCATCGTCCAGAATCGCAACGATCAGGAGGATGGCGTCTGCCCCGACTGCTGCCGCTTCGAGCACGTGGTAATCGGTAAGAGTGAAATCCTTGCGAATCACGGGTAAAGTGCAGGCGGCACGAGCTGCGCTCAGATCGTCTAAGCTGCCCTGAAAGAATTCACGGTCGGTGAGCACCGAGAGCGCAGCGGCTCCACCTTGTTCATATTGGCGGGCGAGTTCGGCAGGGCGAAAGTGCTCCACAAGAACCCCCTTGCTCGGTGACGCCTTCTTGATTTCCGAAATAATAGCGGGACGCTTTGATAACAACGCAGCGGCAAAATCGCGCCGGTTCGAGCGGCTGGATTCGGCGGCATGACGCAGGTCCGCCGCTGGAACGGCGGCAGCGCGCAGTTCTTCCCTTTTCCGGGACACAATTCTAGCCAGGATTCCGGTCGGCGGGGGTATCAAATTTTATGGTAACGCGCGAGTCCTTATCCGTTCGCGGAGCATCGATAGAAGGCCGCCGGTGTCCTGGCGGAATATCTTAGATTTCGAAGGAACTGTTTCAATATGGCAACACCTTATGAAAGTGCCCGGCTCATTCTGGAGTTATACGAACTCCGCCGTGACCCGAAGATGCGTGAGTCGCGGAACTATTGGATTGGATTCGATCCGCAGTCGATGGACGAGATGACGGCGGCCATGATCGGCCCCGACAGTGCGCTCGTTCGCATGGCGCCGAGTTATTGGGAGATGGCGGCGTCGCTTGTTGTGAATGGCGCTATCGACGCCAAGATGTTCAACGAAGCCAACGGCGAGCACATCATCGTGTTCGGCAAAATCGAGCCGCTGATCCCGGCAATGCGGGAAATGTACAACAATCCCGACGCTTATAAAAACCTGGAGTCGGTCATATTGGGAGCGCCCGGTGGGCGCGAACGCGTGGATGGCACCATGAAACGCATTCGGGCGATGGTGGCTGCGCGGGCTGCCGCGGCGAAGGCATAGTCTGTGCTTACAGGGCCGGACGCTGATATGTCCGGCCCTGGCGTTTATTGACGGGAGTCAGCCGGACATCGGTTGCTCTTACCGGCCCGAAATACCGTCCGCCCACCTTTTTTCTTCCCACCCCCATTCCCTTCGGCCTGGTTTTGGCATATAATCTGTTGCCGGGAGGTTCTTGATATCTATGTCGATTCCAACGATGGGCCTGCTATTGCTGGTCCTCGCAACTCTGGCTTTGGCCGCTTACCGGAAGTTTGTAACGCGCGAAGAAGACGATCTCGTTCACCTGGGTGAAGGATCCATGCAGCATGCGGCCAAGCAGGAGGCCCTTGCGAAAACGATTGCTCAACTCGATAAATTCACAAAGATCCTGGTGTCGGTGACAGTGCTCTACGCTGTCATTCTGGGCGTTTCCATGATTTACCAGGCTTTGCAAAACTGACCGGCTACTTTTAAATTGGTTGGCATACCCGGTGCCCGCTCTGGGAACGAATTGCAAATGCCGCGATCGTTTCCAGGGCGGCTACTTTCCTTCGGGTATGAAACGAACGGAACTGCTTGCGTCGACGTTTCGGAATGGCATCGGGAAGCTCTCCCCGTAGTACCAGGCATCGAACTGGTCTCTGTAATGCCAACTGGCGCGATGGCCGGATTCCCCCACCGTCAGATTCCACAACGAATTATCCCAGTTGCCGAGAGAAATATTCATCCGTTCACTAGGGCCCAAACGAGGTGTGATTTGCTTTACGGTTGTAATTCCGCCGCTCATCGGAACCGGCCCCACATTGAACCATGAGCCGATCCAGGGCAGGCTGCCGCCTACGGGGCTTTTGATCTCAAGATAAAGAGCCTTGCCCCACTTCCAGCCCAGGGGATTCGTCCCCTGCATCCGTTGTCCCTCATCCATCCCGTCGGCAAATGCGTGCAACAGCAATGCGTTGTAGTCGGGAAACCAGTCGGCCGGCTGATCGCGGAGCAAGCTCTCCACGACTGCCGGAGAAATCTGTGCATCGTAGGCGGCCCCGCTTCCCGCCGACGCGCGCTCGGCCACCGACTTCCTGAGGTGATCGAAGATGAGCGAAGCAATCAGCGGGGCTGCCTCGTCTTTGTCCATTTGGCCATCCCATTTACGCAGGATATTTGCGGCGTCATTCAGCGGACCATTCACCGCTCCGCGTTTATCGTACGCTTCCACTACGCGCCGGGCGATGTAGTGGTGGAGCGCGCTGTATACATCCTTCTGGATACGTAATGTGTCCTGAGGCCGAAGCTTGCCGCCGGAAGCGCGCAGAAGATTCAGGATCTGGTCCGTGCGGTCGCGTGGCGCGAAGCTGCCACTTACCTGATAAGGATAATCTGCGGGGAACGGATTCGCGTTGGCCGTTGCGATTATGCCGTCGGGAGGGTTGTAGCTCTGCGGCAATTCCTCAAAAGGTATATAGCCGCTCCATTCGTTCTGGCCCGAGGAGCCATCCACTGCTATGCCTCCCTTGAAATGACGTATCGGGAGTTTGCCCGCAACGTGGTAGCCGATATTGCCGTCCACGTCCGCATAGACGAAGTTTTGTGCCGGGCCGCCATAACGCGATAGCGCGTGTTGGAACTCGCCCCAGTTTCGCGCGCGGTCCACGTCCAGAAACACAAACTGGAAAAGTTCCGGTTCCAGTGCAGTCCACCGCAGGGAAAGCGCCAGGTTGCTCGTCTGCTCGAACACCGGCCCATGTCTTGTGACCCAGAATAACGATTCTTCGGCCGCGCGTCCCTTGATGGGTATGATGTCGCGTTGGGCGCGCGCCTGTTCCAGTTTGCCCGCGAACTCGTAGCGACCGCTCCGCAGGTCCATTTTCTCGGCGTAGAGTTCTTCCACGTCGAATCCGAGATTTGTCTCACCCCAGGCAATGTGGTCGTTATGCCCGGCGATGACTCCCGGCACGCCCGGCAGCGCCACGCCGGCCACATTCATGCCGGCATCGCCATTCCCCCCCGAGACTTCGAGTTGTATAGCGTGCCAGATTCCCGGGACGCTGAATTCCAGATGCATGTCCGTCGACAGCAGCGGCTTGCCGTCGGACGAATGCGCGCCGGATATAACCCAGGCATTGGAGCCGGGCGAGGGATTGCCGATCTCAAGCGTGACAGGTTGGACAGTTGCCGGAATAGAGGACTTCGGCGCGGGACCGGCAAACAGGAAGTTCACCTTGTCTGGCTCGCCCGTCGCGAGCATTTGCTGCTTTTCAATCTTGATCTTCCACGAATGCGTCAGGGCGCGGTGCATATTGAGCCCGATCAATAACGTATCCACCACGCTCCAGGGCCGCGGGTCGTATTGAAGCGCCGTGAATTCAAACCCGAATCTGGCACCATACTTGCGTCCCAGGGTACCGCTGTAGGCGCTCTCATGCGATTCGATATACGCGTTTACACCCCGCGCATAGGCGGCCATTGCACGCCTGTCGGCGTCGGGCAGGACAGCGTAAATTCGCTCGGCAGTACGGCGCAGCGTAAGCCGCCGGGACTCATGATCGGCTTCGAGGGTGGCTGGACCGAATACTTCGGACAAATCGCCGGCTGCCAGCCGGCGCATTACATCCATTTGAAACATACGGTCCTCGGCGGTTACGTAACCCTGGACGAACAGTGCGTCCTCAAGCGTGTGGGCTTTAATATGAGGGATTCCGAGACCATCGCGGCTCACATCGACCGGCTGAGTGACCAGGGTTGCGACCGAACCGGAGGTCTGCGGCAGCGCGCGATAGAAGACCCAATAGAATCCAACTGCCGCAACGATACAGGCAGCGGCGATCAATAAATTGACGACGAGTAGGATGCGGCGCACTAATGTGATTGTAATCGGCAGTGCACTCCCGGAACCTTAATCGTGACGGGTCTCCGCTTAGCCCTGGACGCTGTACCGACAGCAGAGAGGGATTACTCCAGACGCCGCTATCGCCACTCGGCAGGCCACGCCGGCTTGCGCTGCACAAACCGTTGCGGACGGAACGGTGTCCATCCAAAATGCAGCATCCGGGATGCGTCTGGGGAGGCGCTGAATCCAGGCGCAAATTCATATCGCTTTTGGACTAATGTGTCAGGGGCAAACTTCCGAACTACTGTTTGAGATCAGGCCATGGGTCGGGATGTTCCGGCCAAGTCCTCAATGCTCACTAAGGAATCTGATGAAACGACACCGAAACGCCTCTCAACTCGCTATGCTGCCTTGCTTAGCGCTCCTGATATGGGGCACTGCGGCGGGGCAGCAACCCGCATCCGACACGTCCGCAGTCGCTATTCCCGCAGCTAACGGCACCGCATCGCCGCCGGTAAGCCAAAGTCTCGTTGACGCGCTATTGCGCGAACTCGCCGCCCACGAAGCTCGAATCAAAGAACTGGAATCGAAGCTTCAGGAGCGAGTGTCCCCGCAAACGGCACCTCCTCCAGGCGCCTCGGTGCCACTTTCCCCCTCCATCGTTGTACCGAAGCCGACTGGCGTAACGCTGGCGGCCATCACGTCGCCCGGTGCCGGTTCGAGCCCCGCAGCATCAGCGCCGGTTGGGAAGGCGACTGCGCCGGAGTCTTCTGCGCCCGCGATTCCTGTAGTGCCCAATCCGGCTTTGGAGACGGTAGCGACGTCGCCCACGATGTCCACCGATGCTCCGGATCCCCACGACCACATGCTAAACATGCCCGGGGGAGGCCCCACCCTCAAGATCCGTGGTTTTTTTGATTTCGACTATGGCATGGGATCGGTCGCAAATCCACTCATCTTCCCTCTCGGGGCGCCCACTCACGATACTTTCCAGGCTGGTGAATTCGATTTATTCATTTCGTCCAAACTGTCTAAACATCTCTCGTTCATCGGGGAGATCGTATTTGGCTCCGACCGGACGAATTTATTTGGCATCGACATCGAGCGCTATGAATTGACCTACAAGCACAACAAATACTTTGAACTCAGCGCGGGCCGCTATCACACTTCAATCGGTTACTACAACACGGCCTATCACCACGGAACCTGGTTTGGCAGTGCCGACGGGCGACCTTTTATGTATTACTACGAAGACAGCGGCGGCCTGCTGCCTGTTCACAATGTAGGTCTGCAGGCTACTGGCCTGATGCCGGGAACGGGGAGTTTCAATCTGCATTGGGTGGCCGAAGTCGGCAACGGGCGCGCCAGCGACCCGAATGCCGCGGAACCGGTTCAGAACTTCCTTTCGGATCGCAATCACAAAGCGGTCAATTTCGCGATGTATGTCAAGCCGGAATGGCTGGAAGGACTTCAGTTGGGCGGTTCGTACTATCTGGATAAGCTCTACCCGGCGGGAATTGCGGGCGTCAATCAGCACATTGGAAGCTTTTACGTGGTTTACTTCAAGAACGGATGGGAATCCCTCAACGAAGGGGTGCTGCTCCGGAATCAGTCGGGTTCGGACGGCAGGATCTACAACACTCCTTTGATGTACACCCAGATATCCCACCAGTTCGGTGCCTGGGTGCCATTCTTCCGCTTTCAGTATGTGAACGCGCCGATCGGCGATCCGATCAATGTTTTCGCGGGCCGATATGAAGGCCCCTCGGAAGGAATCAGGTACAACATTTCCGACTACGCCGCGCTCAAGCTTCAGTACAACCGTATTTACGGTTTGATCGGCAATACCAAGCCAGCCAATGGACTCAACGCCAACGTTTCGTTCACATTTTGATTTATCGGGGAAGACAAATTTATGATCAACTTTCGCACAGTACTTCTCGCCCTCGCCGTGTGTACAGGACTCCACGCCCAGTGCGTAGCCGGGGGACTCGCGGTTGTAGTTCCCAAAAATAACCCCACAGACGGCCTTTCCATGGCGCAGCTTCGAAAACTGGTTTTGGGCGACGTTCACACTTGGCCCGACAAGAGCAATGTCACTCTCATCAGCACCGATCAGGACAGTCCGATATTCAAGTGTCTGCTCACAACCGTTGTGCGCATGTCCTTGCCGGAATACAAAAAGTATTTGCTGAGTGCCGAGTTCCGCGGCGACGAACCTCTGCGAGCCAAAACCGTCGATTCCGCGCCAACCGCGGTCAAAACCGCAGCGTCCCTTACAGGCGCTATCTCCGTCGTGGACGTCAACTCAGCCGCAGCGATGGTGGGGACCGTGAAGGTTCTCAGCATTAACGGAAAGAAGCCAGGGGAACCCGGATATCCCCTCCCTTAAGCACGGCAGACCCGGTATTACTCACTTAACAAAGGACTCGAAAACATGAAGCTGACCATTCGTAATAAACTGATCTCGGGCTACACGTGCCTGTTGATCCTGATGGCCGCCGTGGCGGGGATCGGCGTCTATTCGCTCGCTACACTGAAGCGCGATGCGCATGACGCCACCGCTATCGGCGGACGCCTGAACTCGATAGCCATCGAGATTCAGGTCCACAATCTCGAAGCCCAGCGACGAGTGAAGAGTTATCTGGCCGAAGTCGGTAAGCTGGGACCTGAAAAAGCCCGCTCTCTGTACCTTGAAGAGGCGGACTTTGAGATTCATGAAATTGAGTCTCTTTCCGCTAAAGCCGTACTCATCGCCCCGGACGTCGAGAAACGGGCTAAATTCGCCAAAATCGTAGATAGTCTTGCGATTTATAAACAAGCTTTGGGGGCGGCGGTACAGGCTGCGGAGGGTTCAGACACGGGCAAACAGGCCGAAAGCATCGCCAAATACGAAGCTGCGGCCGACACCCTTCATGACGACGCCGAAGATGGCGAAGTCGCCGGCCGCGATGCCAGCGAGGCATCGGAAAATGACATCGCTCGTACCAGCCAGCGCGCCGAATCGATTTCTCTTGGTATCTCACTCGCGGGGCTGGTGCTCGGGATCGGAATGAGTATCGCCCTTATCCGCGCAATTCTCAGGCCGGTCGACCATCTCAAGGAAGTTGCCGAAAGCGTCAGCATGGGCAATCTGCAGATAGCGGTAAAGAGATATTCGGACGACGAAATTGGAGACCTTTCCGATTCTTTTGCCCGCATGTTGACCGCCGTTAAGTATTTCAGAATGGAAGCTGAGTCGGTGCAGGAAGAGGCGCTCCACGGGCAGGGAGGTGCACTTTGACGCTCTACGAAAAGGCTATCGTTCTGAGCAAACCTTATCTTGGGCCCGCGACCGAAAGCTTCATCGATCGGCAGTGCAAGACGCGGCTGAAGATTGAACCGCCCCAACTCATGACTTCCCAACTCGCGGAGCTATCGAAATGGGTTGGCGTGGGCGCCGGCCTCATCATGGACCAAACCAAGGCGAATGAATTGTCTGCCAAGCTGGCCGCACTGCGGTGATCAGCCCGGATCGAAAGCCGGACCGCGCGCGCGTCGTATCTTCTTGCCGGGGAGCTGGCAACATGACAAATCGTGGGCGGTCCGGAGCCTGCCAGAGCGCGGTTGCATCATCGTTCTCCGGATGTGATATCGTTGCATCGATATGTCAGTCACACGCCGTACCTTCTTAGGTGCCACTGCTGCCGCTGCCGCAGCGTCCGCGATACCGATGGCTTCCGCCCAGGGAAAGAAGATACCGGTCGGACTGGAACTTTACTCCGTCCGGTCCGCACTCGCAGCGGACCCGATGGGCACCGTCAAGAAAGTGGCGGCCATGGGCTATCAGGTAGTCGAGTTCTTCTCTCCCTACTATCGCTGGACCCCAGATCAGGCAAAGGATATGCGCAAACTGCTGGACGACCTCGGCATACAATGCCGATCGACGCACAATGATGCTTCTAATTTTAAAGCCGAGAATCTGCAGAAAGCCATCGATCTGAATCACACAATCGGCGCAACTTTCATGGTGATGGCCAGTTCTATCCGCTCCACTAATCCGGATGACTGGAAGAAGCTGGCACTCGAAACCCTGGCCCCCGCACTCGATACGCTTCGCAAGGCCGGCCTGCGTGGCGGGTATCACAATCATCAGTATGAGTTTGTTTCCACCAATGGCGGTCCGCGTCCCATCGAGGTGCTCGCGGCAAACACGCCAAGAGATTTCATGTTGCAGTTTG
>Ga0302319_10013136_pt1 | contig 15550 bp, 9 predicted proteins | sample Bog_T0_2_FD_203319 | JGI IMG/M metagenome (GOLD analysis project Ga0302319, IMG submission 203319) | Peat permafrost microbial communities from Stordalen Mire near Abisko, Sweden - Bog_T0_2 | ecosystem: Environmental > Terrestrial > Soil > Wetlands > Peat | place: Sweden: Abisko, Stordalen Mire... | reverse complement strand
TCCGCCCGCCATTGTGCAGTGGGCCGAAGTCGGCGCGCGCGGCGTCCTGTTTTCCTCGCGCACCACCGCGCTGCTTTGCTTTGGCGAGGGTTGGTATCAGGCTAAGTCTTCCGGCGGCGAATGGAAACTGGGCGTCGACCGTTCCGATCTCCCTCTGGCCTACTACGGTTCAGTCTCGCGCCTCGCCGACGGCATTGCCACCATGCTCAAAGGCGGCGACGCCATTCTGACCATGGTGCAGCACGGTGCCGATGACACCGCCGCCAGCTTCGATCTCGCCTTCAACCGCATGAATCTTCCCAACGTCATCCGCGTGCAGCGCTTTCGGGCCAACATGTCCATGCCGGGAACCGTCATGGCGATGTCGGTCAATCCCGCATACGTACTGGGACAGGGTATGGTCGGCGAAGAGGAACTCCCGGCCCTTGTGGCGCGCCTCTCATCCCCCGACGCTGCTGTCCGCGCGGAAGCGTCCGAAGATATTCAGCAACTCGGTCGCAAGGCCCGCTCCGCGGAGAGCGCCCTCGCCAAACTCCTGGCCGATCCCGGCGAACGCGTCCGCATTGCCGCAGCCTCCGCTCTGCTTCGAATTACCGGCAGCAACAGCGATGCCGTCAGTGTACTCGCCAAAGGTCTCGCCAGTACCGACGCCGCAGTCCGGCGCGCCGCCGCCGATGCTGTCGGCCGGACCGGCGCGGGTGGGGCTCCGCTCGTCACCAACCTGGCAACGCTGCTTAAGGATCAAAATATCCAGACCCGCCGCGCCGCCGTTCGGGCCGTTGCCACTCTGGGATCCGTCGCTTCCGGTGCCACCAGCGCCCTTGTGCCGCTGCTGAACGATCCCGCTCTGAAGATCGAGGCAGCCGACGCTCTGGGTCGGATCGGGCCCGCCGCGCGTCCGGTTCCCGCCGGTTTGGTCGCGATGCTGGGCGCCGATCAGCCCATGGCGGTGCACCTGGCCGCGGTTCGCGCCATGGCGCAAATCGGCGGCCCCGAAGCCCACCCCGCCGTCGACTTCATCATCAAGACCCTGCCGTCTCTGGACGAAATAGGCGAGTACAACTCGGAGATCTTCCTCTCAATGCTCGGACCGGTAGCCACCGATGCCATCCCCGCTTCGCAAAGCACAAAGCTCACTCACCCCGTGTTGCCGACCGCCACTCTCTGGGCCATCAAGTCCGATAGCCTTCCCTGGCAGAACGGAGGCGGTGGACGCGGCGGCTTCGGGGGAATGGGCGGAGGCCAGGGCCTCGATCTCGTCTCCTCCATGTATGTCGCTTATTTCCGCGAATTGGGCGAACGCCTGCGTCCGGTTGCACTGATGCTTCTGAAGCAGATTAAGGACGGCACGGACAGCAGCACGCCCGCCTGGGGTTACAAACTCCTGGCCTGCGCCCCCGCCGATTCCGTTGCCCAGCTCTCAACTGCGCTTGCTTCTGACAATCTCGCGACGCGCGAACACGCCGCAGTTGTGTTGGGCTACATAGGTCCGGCGGCCTTTCCGGCGGAGGCCAAACTCCAGGCCGCTGCCGGAAAGGCCCCCACCGAGCGCGAGAAGCGCCTGCTCGAATGGGCCCTGCGAGAAACCGTCGCCGAGTGACCAGAGTCGAGCGAAGCTCGACTCTGGAATTTCTACATTTTACGGGCTGAAGATTCGGCAGGTGGCCGTGTGTCCGGGGGCGACTGGACCCGCGGCGATAGCCGCGTTCTGCCGCTGCCACACTCACAACCTGAGGGCCACCAGGTAGCACAGGCTTCAGCCTGTGAGGTCGAGCGAAGCTCGACGGCGCCGGGCTTGCACCCGGCGTGCCCGGTAGCAGCATGTCCATCGCCGGAACAAGGCGAGACAGCCCATCCGTCGGCGTCCGAAGCCGCTACAGGCGTACCCACGCGCGATGCCGGAAAACAGTAAACGGTAAACGCCTCACTACCGCTTCCGCGAATACTGATTAGCCGCACCAGGCGTAGGCACGCTGCCGACCACCGGCGCCCCACTGGCATGCGCCTGACTCAACCCGGTCGTTAGCGTAATTCCCGTCCCCGAAACCTGAGCTCCAACCGCATGCGCCGATGTGAGCGGTGCAGTAACAGTAATCCTGGCCGCCCCTCCCCTGCCGCCCCCGGCAGCCGATGCCACAACCGCCGTCTCAGTCTTAGCCCCGCTGTCAATCGTAATGGACTGCCCTGCGCTGAAGCCAATCGCATTTGCGACAGTAATCACAGTAGCCCCCGCGTCCGTCGCGGCACCCACTGTAGTAGCCCCCGCCGTGCCAACCGCTGCGATAACGGCAGTCTGGAGACTCGCTCCCGTATCGATCAGAATCGTCTGCCCTGCCGCAAAGTCCGCCACGCTCCCCACCTTGATATTCGTCGCGCCCGCCGCCGAACCCGCCGAAAGCGTAGTCGCTGCCTGCAGCAGAAAATCGTTGCAATTGCTGTCAGTGTCCGCCCCGTCCGGAAATCTGCCCGCGCTTCGGTCGGGCATGATGACGGCCGCTGCCACCGGCCCGAAACCACCACGGCCTGGACCCGGCAACACCACGCGGCAGCCGGCTTCTCCGGCTCCCGATGTTGCCTGGTAACCCTTCGCCGCCCACGGGTCCACAAGCAGGCCGTAGTTGAGGCTGTCCACCACCAGACCAGCGGCGTCGCGCAGCACCATGCTGCCCGCGCTCGCCGAAAGGGCGGGACCACCGAACCACTGCTGGGGAGCTGTCTTGCCCTGATAACCCGCAGTCGTCACTGCTGCGTCACGCACCACCGAATCGATCACGTGCGCCTTCGCCAGCGGGCTATCGAGCGTAATCCCCGTCCCCAGCGGCTGCACCGGCTCATTGCTCGAATGCGCAAAAGCCGTCGCAGGCTGGAAGCTGATCCCCGTTCCCAGCGCGCTGAACGGCAGGTTCGCCGCGTGTTGGAACTTCAGCGGAGTGGCCAGGCCCAGCCCCGTCCCCGGATCCACCACCCCTTCCGCATTAGCGTGCGCCTGGCTCAGAGCCGGCGTAAAGTCCACTCCGTTGCCCGTCGGACCCGCCGTCCCTACAGCGGTGATCGTTACCGTTTCGTGGTTCGCGGGCGTGCCTACCGTCAATTTATCTCCCACCACAAAACCATTCGCGCTGCGGACTTTGATATTCGTGGCCCGCGCACTCGCTGCAGCGGAGAGCGCCGTGCGGCTCGCTGGTGTCCCAACGCTTGTCACCGTCACCGTCTCAACTCCATGTCCCACGCTCTCCACATCCAGCCGGATCTTGTCGCCCACCGAAATATTGGCTACGGACGTCACCTTGATATTCGTCGCGCCAACCGCCGCATCCGCTCCCAGGAACGCTTGAGTCCCCTGCTTACCGATCGCCGTGATCGTCGCCACCTCGTATTTCTCCAGATCGCGAGCCACCGCCGGATAAGTCGCGCCATACCCAAGCGCGATCTTCTCGCCCACCGCAAACCCAGCCACACTTGTCACCGGTACGCTCGTAGCGCCAGCCGGGATCGTGATCACCGGACCATCCGGCAGCGGTTGCCAAAGCGTCGTCGCAGCGCCAGCCGCAGTCCCGATACTTGCGATCTTGCGCGTCTCAGCGCCGGCGCCGGTATCAATAGTGACCGCGTCGCCCACCGACATGCCAACCGCACTCCTGATGTTGATCGTCTTATCCCCCGCGTGCGCCGCCGCCGCCAACCCGGAGTTCGCAAGCCCCAGCAGATAGAACCCATGCGCCGCCAGCTTCGTCGCGGCCGGTACTTTCACGCTGGAGAAAATCGCCTGCTGCGTCGGACGCGCCGTCAGCGTCCAGTTCGATAGATCCACGCTGGTCGCGCTCGCGTTATACAACTCGATGAACGCGTCCGTCGGATTATTCGGCGAACCCGCGCTGACGCGAAACTCATTGATCTTGATCGGGCTGACATTCCGCACCTTTTCCGCCGTGGTCTCGGCATGCTTCCCGCCGCCTGCCGTCCAGCCGGCATTGCCCACAAGGTCGCCATTAAACGCCGCCGGACCCGAGGTCACCTTAAAGATCGCGCTCACGCTGGCGCCCGGCGCCACCGTCTCGGCGAAAGTCTTCGAGGTCTGCGTGGAACCCGAGACCACGGAGCTCCACTGTTTCGGCACGGAAATGCTCAACTGCACCCCCGCCACAGGCGCACCTGTCGTATTCCGGAACGTCACGGTCGTATCTTGTGAGGTTTCCGGTACAAACGTCTGAAGTCCCGGCGGCGTAGCCGCTGCCGAGGCTGGCGCCACGCTGAGCCGCTGCACATCGTAACGCGCCGCCACCACGTTGGCCTGCACCAGTTGATCCGTCGCATTCGTCGGGAAAGTCCCCGCGGACGTCATCGCGCCCTCATAAAACGTCCCCTGCGAGCCGACGCTGTTGTCGCCGCCGTTGCCCAGCAGAATGGCCCCCTGCTTGCGCATCGGATCATAGGTCACATCCACGCGCGGTCCGTCGAACATCACCGAAAGACTGCCCTCCTGCGCATCGCCGCCCATTGAGGTCCAGTGGTGCGCTTCGCCCTTGGCCATCGCCGTCACGAACCGCGACGTAACATTCGGCAGGCTTCCGCAATTCTTCGTTCCATCCGTGGTAACGCAACCCACAAGATTGTTCTCCTGGTCAGTCATCACCCACGGACCCGGCGAGTTCCCGTGATACCACGCCGTGGCGTTGCCATAATACGTCGTTTCCATCGTGCCGTTATCGTCGTCGCGGCTGTCGATCTCGGCGTTTCCGTAATCGAAGCAGCACCCGGAGTTATAGTGCCGGCCGTTGATCACCCAGTACTGCCCCTCCGCCTGATCGTCCACTGCCGTGCCCTTCACGTCGTTCTGGCGCAGCCCCATACCCGGCGCGATAAAGACCCCATAGGCCTTATGCCCCATGATCGTAATCGGCGCTGCATCCGCGATCGGCAGGTTGTTGAACCCACCCATCGCAGGTCCGCTGAATCCGCCGCGGGGCGCCTGCGTCAGGTTGTTGTGCTTCGGCGACTGGTCGTAAATCGTCGTGATCCAACAGTAAGTATTGGCGCAAAACTCGTCCTGGGCATGCGCATTGGCGTATCCGCCCGCATCAGGCGTCGGTGCCCCGGAGGGCTGAACCACGCCGATATCCAGCGTCTTCCCATCCGATTGCCGCAGCACCTGATAAAGGGGCCCGTTATATGCGGCATAGAGAGCGCGCGTAGTACTGTGGGCGGCCACGCAGGCATCGCCGGCGGCGGCATAGATATCGCAGGGACCCTTCGGCCGCGCGGGAGCACCACTCGATCCCGCCCCGCCCTGTTGGGCCAACGTCATCGCGGCGCCAATCAACGTGAGCGCCAGAGCGGGTATCAGTACAAGCTTAAATCTCATTTTCATGTTCATCCTGCACAGTACAGTATATGTCCACTCAGTTCGCTCGTGCCTGCCGATCGTATCCCGCCGCGAAGGATGTGGAACAGGCCTCGGTCCTGTCCACGTCGAGCGAAGCCCTGCGTTTCTGCAGTTCAACAGCCCCAGATCACCGCAGATAGAATGATCCCCGGGGAGCACAACGCGCCTTGGCGAACCGCGCCGGCTCCGAAGTGGTCGAGGCAACCGGCCCTGGGTAGATCCGCCGCAGTGAGCACTGAAACGCAAGCCGGGCGCCCGGCAAATCCGGCGCTTCATCTGTGCACATCCGTGGCTAAACAGCTATCGGCTGAAAACCGGTAGAATTGACGACGACTGAAAGTCGCAGTTGCGGCTGAAGCGCGTGCAAATACGGGCCAGCCCGCTGTGTATTCTATCCGTGGCGCATCGCGCGCCGGAACCCCGGATTGAGCTTTCGGGGTAGCCCAACCGTAGCATCCGCGGTTTTCCGGCAGGCCACTGGCGGGCCGAACGCAGGCATGTGCCCGTATTTCCATCATTCCGATGAATCGGAGATCGGAAGGGGCTGCCGGGAACCGCCTGGAAGCCGGTGGGATCAGACCTGCGGACGGCGCTAATGTTAACGCTCCAGACCGTTCCGCGACAGTCGCGGGCAAGGCATCCGGCGTGTGCAGCCGGCAAACTCAGTGTGGCCGCGACCGCGAGGCCGCCTGGCGCAGCGGGGAGACCGCCGTTGTTATTTTCAAGAGTATATGCCCGGGGCTTCGTGGCCGAGCGCCGCGACGTACTCTGTATAAGGTCCCGGATAAACGCGCGGGTTGCGGTCCTTGCCGGTCTCGCCGCCCAGTTCCAGTACGCGCGACCCCAGTCCACGCAGGAACGTGCGATCGTGCGAGACGAAGATCATGGTGCCTTCAAAGTCCTTGAGCGCTCCGATCAGCATTTCCTTCGTGGCCAGGTCGAGATGGTTGGTAGGCTCGTCCAGCACCAGGAAATTCGGCGGATTGTAGAGCATGCGGGCCATGGCGAGGCGCGACTTCTCGCCGCCCGAGAGCGAACGGATCTTCTTATCCACGTCGTCGCCGGAAAACTGAAACGCACCGGCCAGCGAGCGCAGCGACCCAATGCCATCCTGCGGGAAATCCTGCTGCAACTGTTCGAGAATCGTGAGATCGGGATTGAGCACGTCCAGCGACTGCTGGGCGAAGTAGCCCATGGTGAGGCTGGCGCCGAGTTGCACGTTGCCGCTATCCGGCACGGTCGCGCCCGCGATCATCTTGAGCAGGGTCGACTTGCCTGCCCCATTGCGGCCCATTACGGCCCAGCGTTCGCCACGGCGAATGGTAAGGCTGAAGCCGTCGTAAATCACACGCGGACCATAGGCCTTTCGCAGGTCTGCCATTACGGCCACCTGATCGCCCGAACGCGGAGGCACGCGGAAATCGAACTTTACGACAGTGCGTTTCTTCGGCAGTTCGATCTTCTCGATCTTGTCGAGCGCCTTGATACGGCTTTGCACCTGCGCGGCTTTTGCGGCGTGCGTCTTGAAGCGCTCGATGAAGCGCTGCTCTTTCGCCAGCATGGACTGTTGTCGCGCGAACGCCGCCTGCTGGTTACTTTCGCGGATATTGCGCTCGCGTTCGTAGAAATCATAGTCGCCGGAGTAGACAGTGATCTCGCCCGCGTCGATTTCCGCGATTTTCGAGACGATGCGGTTCATGAATTCGCGATCATGCGAGGTCATGAGAAGCGCGCCCTGGAAGCCCTTGAGGAATTGCTCAAGCCAGATGATGGATTCGAGATCGAGGTGGTTGGTCGGTTCGTCCATCAGCAGGACGTCGGGCCGGCCCAGCAGCACGCGGGCCAGCGCCACACGCATTTTCCAGCCGCCCGAAAGCGCGCCCACATCGCCATCGATCTGATCGTCTTCGAAACCGAGGCCATGGAGCACTTCGCGCGCCTGGGCTTCGAGCGTGTAGCCGCCGAGGTGTTCGTATTCTTCCTGGGCGTCTCCGAAACGCGCGAGTATAGCGTCCATTTCGTCAAGGCGCGCGGGATCTTCCATGGCGTGCTGCAGGGCTTCGAGTTCGTGGTGCAGATCGCCCGCGCGCCCGCTGCCGGCGATGGCTTCATCGAGCACGGAGCGGCCGGCCATTTCTTCGACGTCCTGACGGAAGTAGCCGATGGTGAGTTTCTTCGGGACGGAAACGTCGCCTTCGTCCGGCGATTCCTCACCGATCACCATGCGGAAGAGGGTGGTTTTGCCGGAGCCGTTGGGGCCGACGAGGCCGACTTTTTCGCCGGGGTTGAGCTGGAAAGAGGCGTCGACAAAGATGAGCTGCTTGCCGTACTGTTTGTTGATGCTGGAGAAAGAGATCAATACTCAGTTTACCGTTCGCTGTTTACGTTTACCGTTTTTTGGCTGGGCCGTGACGTGGCAGAGGCGGCCACCGCAGGACCGAGTGGCCGCGCCGTTTTGTGCGACTTCGATATAGTAAAAGCCATGTATCGACGAATCCGCGTTGCATTCGCCGGCCTCATCGTCTGCGGCCTGGCTTTCACAGCCGATCTGGGCGAGACCTTCTACTCGAACGTCCATCAACTCACTTCCGGCGGACAGAATGCCGAGGCCTACTGGTCACCCGATGGCAAGCGGCTGATTTTTCAATCCACGCGCGACGATCTCAAGTGCGATCAGATCTTCACCATGAACGCCGATGGCTCCGGCCAGCGTATGGTTTCGAACGGCAAAGGCCGCACCACCTGCGGCTATTTCCTGCCGGATAACAAGAGCATCATCTATGCGTCCACCTATCTGGCGGGCGACGCCTGCCCCGCCGACGCCGATCACAGCAAGGGCTACGTGTGGGCCGTCTATCCGGGATACGACATTTTCAGCGCCAGGGACGACGGCACTAACATCAAGCGGCTCACGGACGCGCCGGGCTACGACGCCGAAGCCACTGTCAATGCGAAGACGAACAAAGTGATCTACACCTCCATGGCGTCCGGCGATCTGGATCTGTGGCAGATGAATCCGGATGGCTCGGACAAGAAGCAGATCACGAAATCGTACGGTTATGACGGCGGCGCGGTGTTCTCGCGCGACGGGAAGAAGATCGCCTGGCGCGCAGGTCACCCGACGACACCGGAAACGAAGCAGAAGTACGCCGACCTGCTGCGCGAGAACCTGACGAGCCCGATGAAGATGGAGTTGTTCGTGGCGGATGCGGATGGTAAGAATACGAAGCAGATTACGAACTTCGGATGCGCATCGTTTGCGCCGACGTTTACGCCGGATGGAAAGCAGCTTCTTTTCGCGTCCAACAAACACGAGTGCGATTCGGGCAAGTTCGAGCTTTACCTGATCAATATCGATGGCACGGGCCTGAAGCGGGTAACGAACTACGGTGGCTTCACCTCGTTTCCGGAGTTCTCGCCGGATGGCAGCAAACTGGTTTTCGTTTCGGACTGGAAAGCCGCCGCGCGGTACGAGTTTAATATCTTTACGGCCGACTGGAAACGGTAAACGGATCCGGGGCATCGCGGGCGCTGTATCATTTTTTAAGGTGCGGAACATGAAGCGAAGCGCGATTGCCGCAGGACTGATTGTGGTGGGTTCCTGGTTGGCGGCGGCGCAGGAGTTCGAGGTCGTATCGATCAAGCCGAGCGACCCTGGCAAATTCGGCAGTTCGATGCGCGATACGGCGGGGCAGGCGACGTACACCGGCATTACGGTCGCGATGCTGGTCCGTGGCGCATATGACCTTCGGGACTTTCAACTCGTGGGCGGCCCTGCATGGATCTCCGCCAGCCGCTACAATATTGCCGCGAAACCGCCGGCGGGCGAGCCGGAGTTTCCGGCGAACCCGGTAACGGCTACCGACGAACAACGGGAAACATTTCGACAGCGGCGGCGCGCGATGGTGCGGGCGATGCTTGCCGATCGCTTCCAGCTCAAGGTTCACAAAGAGATCCGGGAACTCCCTGTGTATGCGTTGACGGTTGCGAAGAGCGGGACGAAGCTCGGGGGGGTGAAAGTATCGGATCCCAATCTGCGACCGGGAATGGAGATGTTGCGCGAGGGTTCGTTCACCGGGATACAAATCGGCGTCGACTCCCTGGTGCAGGCGCTTTCCCGATCGATGGACCGCATTATCCTGGACCAGACCGGCCTCAAGGGAAAGTACGACGTAAATCTGAAATGGACTCCGGAACAAAGCCTGGGGGCCGCAACTGTAAATGGTCCGATACCTGCCGATCAGGATGCGCCCACTATCTTCACCGCGCTTCAGGAGCAACTGGGCCTGAAGCTGGAATCCTCGAAGGGTCCGGTAGAGGTTATTGTGATTGATCACGTCGAAATACCCTCCGGAAATTGAGTTAACGTTCTGGAGTTTTTGGCTTACGCGCGTCTTTAGACTACCGGAAGATGTTACCGGAGCAATCGGTAACCGTTGCCGATCTTAGTTACCCGACGCTCCCTATCTTATTGAAAATGCAGCATCGTGCGTTTGGCCACCTCCTTGCACTCTTAGGCGGCGGAGGCAGTACAATGAATACCGAACGCCCTTTCAACGAAGCTAACAACCCCGAAACTTATGTCGCTGTGCAGCGCAGCCGGTCCCCGTGGGTGCCCGCGCTTGTTGTCGGCGCAGCGGTCTCCGCATTTTCTTTCGTGCAGTATTCGCACGTCGGCGATCTGCAGCGCGAACTGAACGCGACTAAGGCCGAAACATCCGCCATTCAGAATCAACTCGCCGCGCAGAGCAGCGCACTGGCGGGGACCGCGAACGACCTTCAGGCTAAGCTGGAGACCACCGAGCAGCAGACGTCGCAATCGATCGCAAAGTCGATGGCCGTAGCGCAGGAAGCCGCGAAGCGCCATGCCGATGTGGTGGCCAATAACGTCGCGAAGACGTTGACCGCGCAAAGCGCCGAGCAGCAGGCCGCCATCAACGCAGAACTGGCGGGCGTGAAGAATTCCGTGTCGGATACGGCGAGCCAGATGTCGACGAAGATCGATGGCGTCGGCACTTCCGTGGATGCCGTAAAGACCGATCTCGCCTCGACAAAGGCGGTTGTGGATAAGACGGCTGCCGATCTGCAGCGCGCGTCCGGCGACTTGGGCGTGATGTCGGGCCTGATTGCAACCAATGGCAAAGAGATCCAGGCGTTGCGCGCGATGGGCGACCGCAACATCTATGAATTCGCCATCACGAAGAAGGCAGGGCTGCAGAAGGTTGGCGACGTGCAGATTCGCCTGACGAAGGTGGATGAGAAGCACAATCGCTACACGATGGTGGTGATGGCCGACGACAAGATGGTGGAGAAGAAAGACAAGACCACCAATGAGCCCGTGCAGTTCTACGCGGCGGCCGGCAGCCGGACGCCGTATGAAGTGGTGGTCAACGAAGTAGGCAAGGACACCATCAAGGGCTACATGGCAACCCCGAAATTGCTGGCAACGGCCAGGAAGTAGTCGCAGCTGACATACGGGGCGGGACTTGTGTGTATCGTCGCCGGCTGCGACTACGCCGCCTCCTTGACAACCTGGCCGCAGTAGAACTGGCTGACGCCCTCTTAACGGAGAGCGCTGGCCAGTTCCTGCGTTAAGACGCGGGCGCGGCGGGCGAGTTCGGCGGCGGTGGTGAGGTCGCGATCGTGAAACTCGGCGGCCTGTTTGAGGGAGGCACGGGCCCGGTTGACGGTGTCGGTCTGTGCGGGCGTCAGGGCGCGACCGTTCAGGCTATTCAGCACGGTGTTGGCTTTGGCCAGGTCGGCCTGGTAGGCGGTGTCGAGTTGTTTGCGCTGGTCGGCGCTGAGAATCGCACCGAGGGTGGGTGCGACCGGCACGGGACGTGGAGTTGCCGCCGCAGGCTTGGGCGGGTTTGTGGCCGGAATTGAGGCCGGGAAAGGCGACGGTTTCGATGTTTCCACGGGCTGAGGGGCTGGTGAAACCGGTTGTGGTGCGGGAGTGACGGTGGGCGGTGCGATGGGCGCGGTCGCGACCGGTATCGGCGCGGCGGGAACGGGCGCTACGGTCTTCTTCTGGAGGAAGCAGCCGGTGGAAGAGAATGCCAGCAGCAAACACAAGGATATGCGGCGATGACCGGTTGTCGTGCGCACAGGGCAGAACGCGGCTATGGCCGTGCGTCCCGTTTGTCCCTCAGGGTTTGCGGCGCGGTGGCAAAACGTCATCCTCGTCTCCGTGTTGCAGGGAAAGACAGTGTCATCGTTGTTCCCGCGTCCGGCGCGCTCTCCACCGAGATGCCGCCGCCATGGAGGTCCATTGCACGCTTCGTCACGGCCAAGCCTATGCCCGACCCACCCGTCTTCGTCGTGAAGTACGGCTCGAAAATCCTGTCACGCACGTTGGCTGGCATCCCTGGACCATTATCGGCCACCGCAATCTCGCAGTCGCCGTTCGCGAGTTGCACCGAAGCCTGCACCAGACCGTTAACGCCGGTCGCCTGGATGGCATTCTTTACGATGTTCAGCACGCCCTGCTCGACCAGGCCGCGATCCGCCTGCACCGTGAAGGGCGTCGCAGGCCCGTGGAACCCAAGCGTTACGCCCGCCTCCGTTGCGGCAGGACGCAGAGTTTCCAACACGCCCGCTACGAGGTCCGCGGGATCGAACGCATGGAAATCCAGTTCCATCGGCTGGTTGAGATCGAGGAAGGTGCGGACCACGCGATCCAGCCGGTCCACTTCGTTGCGCACGAGATCAATCTCGGGTTCCGCTTCAGGCACTTCGTCGGTAATGCGCATCCGCAGCGTTTCGAGACGCAGCGAGAGCGCGTTCAAAGGATTTCGGATCTCGTGCGCGACGGTGCGGACGAGCGTACCGATGGCATCGCGGCGCGCGCCCTGCATTTTCTCGCCGAGCAGGCTGAGTTTGTATTCAACGGCGGCGACTTCGCGATCTTCGCTGGTGCCTTTCCGCCAATCCGGCCAGTTGAGTCCCAGAGGATTGCCGGTCGCAAGCGTGTCGATGGCTTTACCGATGCGCCGGACCGGGCGCAGTGCGAGATGCGAGGAAACGCCAGCCAGCCCCGCGGCCGCGAATAGCGCCAGCAGCGACACCAGCGCGGTGTTCACAAGATCCGGCTTGATCTTGTCCTGGAGCAGAATGGGCGATACCAGCAACTGAACTTCAAAGACAGGCTTTGTCTGATCCGGGATGCCCAGCGGGATACGCGTTTCGTAGTCGGTCGTCGATGTGGTGATCGCCGACAGTCGCGCGAACGGACCCGCATCGCGCACGTCCGACAGGCTTTCACGCGCAAAGGACGCCTGGCCCACGCGGGCGGGAATGGTGGAGAGCAGCACCTTGCCGTCTTCGCCGATTACATTGATTTCGACAATCGTACCGTCAGGAACGGCACCTTGTTTCACCAGCATGGTGGCGAGGTCCTGATCGGCAGCCAGAGCGCGGCTCCAGTTGTGTTTGGTTTGCGCGAGGTTTACGCCTGGTGGCACGGCCTTGATGCGCAGTTCGATCAGCGACCGAATCTCTTCACCGGCTATGTCGCTGCGGTCGACGGCGGTATCGAGCCAGATTCGCGTGAGGCTGTCGAGATCCAGCGCGAACAACACGATCACGATCGCGGCGACCGTGGAGACGGAGAGCACGAGGAGGCGCGTGCGCAGTCTCATTCTTCGGTTTCACCGTTCCATTGCCGGAGTTTGTTGAAGAGCGTCTTGACGCTGATGCCGAGCAGTTCGGCGGCGCGCGAGCGATTGTCGCCGGTGTGTTTCAGGGTGAGCTGGATGAGTTGGCGCTCGGCTTCGTCGACCGTGGTGCCGGGCCGAAGAATGAACTCGCCGCCTGTGGCTTGCGGCGCGCGTTCAGGCAAGCCCGCGAAGCCGGGCGGGAGATGTTCGGGCCGGACGACGCCGGAGCCGGCGAGGATCACGGCGCGTTCGAGGACGTTGCGCAGTTCGCGGACATTGCCGGGCCAGGCATAGGCGGCGAACACGGCCGCCACCTCCGGCGCCAGTCCGGTGACGCGGCATTCGTGGCGCTTGTTGTGGCCTTCGAGCAGAGCCTGGGCGATGAGCGGAATATCGTCGCGCCGTTCCCGCAGCGGCGGCAGGCGGAATTCGAAAACATTCAGGCGGAAGTAAAGGTCTTCGCGGAAGGTGCCTTTTGCGATGGCGTCGCGGAGGTCGCGATTGGTGGCCGCAAGGACGCGCACATCGACCTCGATTTCCCGCGTTCCCCCGAGGCGACGGACTTTGCGATCTTCGAGTACCCGTAGCAGCTTGGCCTGGGTGGCGATGGGCATTTCGCCGATTTCGTCGAGCAGGAGCGTACCGCCGCTCGCAAGTTCAAAATATCCGGCTCGCCGCTCCGCCGCTCCGGTGAAGGCGCCTCTTTCGTGGCCGAAGAGCTCGCTTTCGATCAGTGTCTCGGGTAGCGCGGCGCAGTTCATGGCGAGGAACGGACCGGCGCGGCGCGGACTCATTTCGTGGATCGCGCGCGCGGCCACTTCCTTGCCGGTGCCTGTCTCGCCGCCGATCAGGATGGTCGCTTTTGTAGGCGCCGCCTGGCTGAGGAGGGCGAAGATCTGTCGCATGGCGGCAGAGTTCGCCACCATGCCGCCGAATACGCCCTGCACGGAAAGCTGGCGTTCGAGTAGTTGGGAATGTCGTGCGAGCCTCGACTGCGCGACGGCTCGTTCCACAATCGCGCGCAACACCCGGGGCTGCGCGGGCTTTTCCAGATACCAGAAAGCGCCTGACTGACGCACCATTTCGACGGCCTTGTCCACGCTGCCGAAGGCTGTCAAGACGATAGCGGGCGGCGGCGCGGGCATCTTCTGAAGTTCGGCAAGCAGACCGGCGCCGTCGAGATTCGGCATGTTGAGATCGGTGACGACGACGTCGGCGGGGAAATCGGTAAGGGTTTCGAGGGCGTTGCGGCCGTCGAAGGCGGTTGCGGTTTCGTAGCCCCAGTCGGCGAGCAACTGAGAGAGCGCGGTGCGTTGCGCTTCGTCGTCGTCGACGACGAGGATGCGGGGCTTGTCGATGGCGGTCACATACATTACTTTAGCGGGACAGGAAGGTGCGGGCGTTGGCGATGCGGGTGACACCCCAGGTCTCGGGGTAATGCCGAAGGTTGCCGGTGATCAGATAATCCGCCGCGGCCGCTTCGGCGCATTCAAGGAAGCGGTTGTCGTCGTCGTCGATCGATGCGTTGACTTGATTGCCTGTTTCGACGAAGATCGCAGCGCGTTCCAGATTGATGAGGAGTTCTGCCGCGCGACTGCTGAGGGCGGCAAGTTTCCTGCGGGATAACACGTCGCGATACTCCGCGAGAATTTCCGCCGAAACGCAGGCCGTGATCGTGCCCGCAATGGCGTCGTTCACCACCTGAGATTCGAGGCCATCTGGCTTCCAGCAGGCGGAGACCAGAATGTTCGTGTCGAGGACGACCCGCATGAATTGATGGTGCCACATGCGGGCGCGGTCGATTATCGCTTCCGAAGCCCAATTGTAATTGTGCTGTCATTTCAGGCTGGTACGATTTTGCGATGAAGATGAGATTCATTCGTTTCGTATTGCTTCTGCTGGCGGCAAGTGCCATTCAGGCCCCGATGGTATTGGCCCAGAGTTCCACGCCCGCTTGCGAAGGCAACATCGCCACCGTTCGGGTTTCGGCGATCAAGCCTAACGCCATCGATCTGTTTCTGAAGGCTGTTGCCGCGCACAAAGCGTGGTACCTGAACCACGGTTCGAAAGACGTGATTGTCGCCGCCCGCGTCCTGGTTCGCGATCCTCAAAGTGGCGCCTCGAAGTATTCGGACGTGGAAGCGATGACGTACCACGTTTATCCCGAAGGGCCGCGGCAGCAGGAAGCGACCCACGATGCGGCCTATTCGGATTTCGTCAAGATGTACAACGACAGCTCAGAGATCAAGAGCGAATATCGGGTGTGTCTGCCGAAGCTGGTGCCGTAGTCGGCGCGGCTGCGGTCACTTTTGAGCGGGCGTGGCTTTATCGGCCGGCGCCTTTTCCGCCGAACCCTTTTTATACGTGATCTTTTTCTTGCCGCCTTCGCAGGTGCCGACCACCGTCTGGTCCTTCACCGCGTCTGCGGCGACGATTTCCATCTGATAATCCTTAACGCCTTTGGCGTCGATTTTCGCGGCGATTTCGGTTTTCAATTCTTCGCACGGTT
>Ga0302319_10013135_pt1 | contig 15550 bp, 8 predicted proteins | sample Bog_T0_2_FD_203319 | JGI IMG/M metagenome (GOLD analysis project Ga0302319, IMG submission 203319) | Peat permafrost microbial communities from Stordalen Mire near Abisko, Sweden - Bog_T0_2 | ecosystem: Environmental > Terrestrial > Soil > Wetlands > Peat | place: Sweden: Abisko, Stordalen Mire... | reverse complement strand
GGATTCTCGTAGCGCGCGAACCAGTCGAGGACCGTGCGCGTGCCGGGGAGCTTGGAGCGGACGAAGGCGGAGTCGGGGCGGTAGAGCCAGTAGTCGTGGAGCATACCGACGTAAAGCAGCGAAAAGGTGGGAATGGATTGCGGCAGGGAACTGGGATAGCGGCTGCGGGTGATGCCGTCGGGAATGCGGGAGGCGTCGAAGGCTTCGATGGCCTGGCGGGCGAGGCGGTCGTCGCCGGCTACCGTGTAGGAGATGAGGGCCTGGATGCGGGTATCGCCCACGTACTGGAGCTGCTCGTAGTAGGGCGTGTCCATGTAGGTTTCATGGGCGTCGTCGCGGGCGGTGCGCCAGCTTATGTCCCAGATTTTTGCGAGGTCCGGGTCGGGAGAATTGAACGTGGCTAGCTCTTTGAAGGGATAGGCGGTGAAGTTGGCGGTCAGGGATTCGAGCGTGAGGGGTTGGTCGCCCGTGGTGATGTCGAGGTCGAGATAGCGCCAGGTGCGCCACCAGAGGGGCTCGAAGGTGCGATGCTGCCCGCCGTCGGGGAGGAAGCTGTCGGTCAGGCCAAGGGCTTTGCGGTCGGCGACTTCGTCGCGGTCGCCTTTTTGTTGGTCCTTGTCGTAAAGGGCTTCGGCGTAGGTGAGTACGATTTTGGAGCCTTTGCCACCGGAGACGGTGAGCTGGGGGTAGGCGGTGGTCAGGGTTTTGCGGTCGAAGACTAGCCGGTAATGGTGATTTGCCATCAGCCCGATGGGTTTCGCGGGAAACTCAAGGAGCCTCATACGAGGCTCGTAGGACGCCGTCGTTTCCGTCGACAGAACGCCTTTGCCTGCGTCAGTTGCCGTGTACTCCATATGCGGGAGTTCATCGGGGACGAGGTCCCAGAAATTGTCACCTTGCGTGTCAGCGGAGTGAGCGTGGCTGACGTGCGGGAAAATGCTGTCGCGCATGGGCGAGGCAGCGGAGACCCAGTTTCCTATGCTGGCGGTAGGTGATTGCCAATCCCAGTCATAGCGCGACGCGTCGATTTGTTCGCCGGGGCCAGCGGCAAAGTAGGTCTTGAATGTTACTGTGTCGCGGTCGAGAGCCGTATGGCCGGGCTCGACTTCAACCTGCCAGCCATCCGATTTGCCGGCGCCCGTGCTGATGGACGTTTCTCCCGTGGCTTCACTTTCAAGCAGGAAAGCAGTGCGGTCGGAGATTTGGGCGACAGCGGCGTACACGCCCCAATTCCATACGGTTGCAGTGATGAGGTTGTCGCCCTGCTGAAGGAGCGAGGCAAGATCGAAACGTTCGTAGCGCCAGTGGGTCAGATCGCCGCGGGCAGGCCCGTCGCCGACGCGATGACCGTTGACGTAGAGGATGAATCGGTTGTCGGCACTGACGCGAACGGGATAGCTGGCCGGCACTGCTGCAAGCGTGAGAGCGCGGCGAAAGTGCAGAACGATGGGCTCGCGGAGGGGCGCGGTGGGATGAGTGATCCACCCGGCATGCCAGTCACGACTGGGCGGGTCGGGTTGGCCAGACTTACCCAGGGTGGTTTGAGCGTGGAGCGTCAGCGTGACGCAAACCAGGAAGATGAGGACATAAATCCGGCGCATGAAGTTGGGCCTTCCGTTGGACAGACACCAGCTTAGAACAGCCGGGCGAGCAGCTACTATGGGCCAGACCGGTTTCAGGAACTCAAGGGGCATCCGATTCCGGCGAAGATCGCGCCCGTCGCTCTGGATGAGGGCCTGGCTAAGCTCCTGTGGAGGGAACCCGGGCGCATTAGCGGGGAAATTTTCGATCCAGCGAAGGTAAGATTGCGCACAAGCGTCCACATTCTCCTGATTCAGGCAACGAAGCATGGTTCAGAATAAGGCAATGCTGGAATTCTTGGGTTGTATGCGCTTGATTTCGCAGCGTTGTAACCTGCCATTCACATTGGCCCGGTAGCCTACTCTAGGTGAATGTAAACGTGTCCGAGCCGCGCAACTCCCAAACTCAAATTCACTCTGAGCCGCATTTCCCAAACGGGAAGGCCCCGGCGGGGACTGTTGCGCTGGCGGTTTCGCCGATTCGAGGGTACCTGCTGTCGCGTGGCAACTCGGCCATTGCCGATCGCGCGTTCTCCTGGCTCATGGTCCTGTGCGCATTAAGCATCTTCGGCATTGTGCTGCTGATTGCGACCGAGCTCGTGTTGGGATCGCAATTGACCTGGCACCAGTTCGGGATGAGCTTCTTCAGCTGGGGCGAAACCAGTTTAAGCGACATTCTGAAGGCATTTTCTGACCCAACAGCGATGCAGCCGAACTACTGGGATCCGGTGAATGGGCATTTCAGCGCGCTGCCATTTATTTACGGGACGCTGGTTTCATCGATTCTGGCGTTGCTGATGGCGGTTCCGCTGGCGATTGGACTGGCGGTCTTTTTAACAGAGATGTCTCCGGGCGTGCTGCGCGGACCGCTGGCTTTTGTGACTGAGCTGCTGGCTGCGATTCCCAGCGTAATTTACGGACTGTGGGCGGTTTTTGTCCTGGTGCCGTTGATGCGCGAGTACGTGAACCCGTTTCTGATCAAGACGCTGGGCTGGACAGGATTTTTCAACGATGCGAACCCCACGGGACTGGGCTTTCTTTCCGCGGGCGTAATTCTTGCCATCATGATTCTCCCCATCATCTCTTCGCTGACACGCGAGGTGATGTCGGCGGTTCCGCACTCGCAGCGCGAGGCGGTGCTGGCACTGGGCGCCACGCGTTGGGAGATGATCCGGATGGGTGTATTGCGCAATGCGCGCATCGGCATTGTGGGCGCGGTGATTCTGGGACTCGGGCGTGCGTTGGGCGAGACCATGGCAGTGACGATGGTGGTCGGCAATACGGCGGAGATCCATCGCTCGCTGCTTTCGAATGGCGCATCGATGGCTTCGGTGATTGCGAATGAGTACGGAGAAGCATCGAGCAATTTGCACTTCAGCGCGCTGACTGAGATTGGGCTGGCGCTGTTTGTGGTGACGATTATTGTGAATGCTCTTGCGCGGTTGCTGGTGTGGGCAGTGACGCGCGGAGCTCCGGCGAGGGTGACGTAAAGCAGCTAACGGCAGACAGCTAACAGCTGACAGTAAGTGCTGGGTGCTGAGCACAAATGACACGTTACAGATTGCAGTAAGAGTTGGGAGACGAAGACCAGGTGGCGACGAAGAACAACATGCGGGGACGGATGCGGACCATGACGGATCATGCCGCCACCGGGCTTGCCGTACTTTCCACGTTGCTGGTGGTGGCGCCGCTGGTGGCCATCTTTGTCTACCTGGTGTACAAGGGTGCGAGTTCGCTGAACCTGGCGTTTTTCACCGAGCTTCCCAAGCCGGAAGGGGAAACCGGTGGGGGCATGGCGAACGGGATTCTGGGCTCTGGAGTTCTGCTGGGAGTTGCCAGTTGTATCGGCATTCCAATCGGCATCGGCGGGGGCATCTTCCTGGCTGAATTCGGGCGTGGCACCAAGCTGGCCAATGCGATTCGCTTTACCGCGGACGTGCTGAACGGGGTTCCGTCGATTGTGATGGGCGTGGCTGCGTATGCGCTGATTGTGAAGCCGCAGAACCATATCATCCCGTTCTCAGGGCACTTTTCGGCTTTCAGCGGCGGTGTTGCGCTGGGCATCATGATGATTCCGACGGTATGCCGGACAACGGAAGAAATGCTGTTGATGGTGCCGCACGCCGTGCGCGAAGCCGCGCTGGCATTGGGCGTTCCCAACTGGCGTTCGGTGTTGTCAATTACAGTGAAGACAGCCTCGCCGGGCATCATTACAGGCTGCATGCTGGCGTTTGCGCGCGTGGCGGGAGAAACGGCGCCGCTCATCTTTACGGCGCTCGGCAACCAGTTCTGGAGCACAAGCCTGGACCGTCCAATTGCTGCATTGCCACTACAGATTTACATCTACGCGCTTTCGCCCTACGATGACTTGCACCGGCTGGCGTGGGGTGGGGCGCTGGTGCTGATTGTGTTGATTGTTCTTGCGGTTTCGCTGGTGCGGTATGTGACCAGCCGCGGCGTGTTGAAGGGAGCTAGCTAGACGGCATTTCTCCTTCAAGAGATGTCGTTTTGGATGAATCCGATGTGGCGATTTTTCGATTAAATCGCCACTGAAATGTGGTCGCTTCGGTATAGGGCAGAAGGAGAAATGCGCAAGTGGGTGTCGGCATTGAGGTCACCAACCTGAACGCGTGGTATGGGTCCAATCACACGCTGCAGGACATTAATCTGAACATACCGGCCAACCATGCAACGGCGCTGATCGGCCCTTCGGGTTGCGGCAAAAGCACCTTTGTGCGCTGCCTGAACCGGATGCACGAGACCAATCCCATTGCCCGCGTGACGGGTACGGTGCGCATTGGCGATCTGGACATTTACGAGGATGCCAAGCCTGTGGAGATTCGGCGGCGCGTTGGTATGGTCTTCCAGCGGCCGAACCCGTTTCCAACCATGTCGATTTACGATAACGTGGCGGCAGGACTGAAACTGAACGGATACAGCAACCGGCGCGTGCTGGATGAGATCGTGGAGAAATCGCTGAAGAATTCGGCGCTGTGGGATGAAGTGAAGGACGACCTGAAGAAGAAGTCGGGCGCCAGCTTGAGCGGCGGCCAGCAACAACGGCTGTGCATTGCGCGGGCGCTGGCGGTCGATCCCGAAGTGCTTTTGATGGATGAGCCTGCTTCAGCGCTTGATCCGGTATCGACCTCTAAGATTGAGGATCTAATTTTTCAATTGAAGACGCAGTACACGATTGTGATTGTGACCCACAACATGCAGCAGGCGGCCCGCGTGGCGGAGAAGACGGGTTTCTTCTTGAATGGGCGTATGGTGGAGTTTGACTCGACGCACAAGATCTTTACGAATCCCAGCGATAAGCGGACTGAGGATTACATTACGGGCAGGTTCGGATGACGCGCATACGGTTTCAGCAAAGCCTGGATGATTTGAAGGAAAATCTCCTGGTCATGGCGGGTTTGGCGGAGCAGGCGATTCAGCGTGCGATTGAGGCGTATCGCGTGCGCGATCTGTCTATCTGCGACCTGGTGAGCCGGAGCGAAATCGCCATCAATCGCCTGGAGCGCGACATTGACCAGGCGGCGTTGGATCTGCTGGCAATGGAGCAGCCGATGGCCAGCGATTTGCGCTTCGTTCTTTCGGTGATCAAGATCAACTCAGATCTGGAACGGGTGGGCGACGCGGCCAAGAGCATTAGTGACCGTGTGCGGAACATGGACCAGATGGCGGTAGCCGACCTGCCGGTGGATATTCCGCGGATGGCCGCGCTGGCCACGGATATGGTGCGCCGTTGCCTGCAGTCGTTTATTGAGGCGGACGCGGAGATGGCACGCACTGTGCTGACGATGGATGACGCAGTGGATGCGATGAATCGCGCGGCCTACAAGGCGCTGACGAAGGTGATGGCGGAACAAGGCCATATTGCTCCGCAGGCTCTGAACGCGCTGATGATTTGCCGCAGCCTGGAGCGGGTGGCGGACCATGCGACCAACATTGCCGAGGATGTGATTTTCTGGGTGCAGGGCGCCGATGTGCGGCACCATAAGGTTGCGGGCGGGGGCCGGGATCCGCAGGCTGCGCGATAAGCGACTCTCCCCCTCTTCACATTTCTAAGAATCGAAACTTTTCAATTCTTATCGATAGACTTTAGGGCATCCTTCGCACGCCCGCTTTCGGGCAGTGCGAAGGATGTGGGATTTGTCGCTGTCTATTGAGAGACGACGACCATCTTGTAAGGCGCGCCGATAGACCATGCAGTGTCGTGAGTTACGGACGTAGGAGTCACGGTATAGACGTACAGCATGCTGCTTTGCCAGGAGATGGCATAGACATGATTGCTCTTGTCCCATGCCACCTGGTTGATGGAAGTACCCGTAAGAAGCTTCGTGTTAAGTGTAAGCGGCGCCGCGCCGTTGAAGTTGTAGATCTCGATTCCCCCGGGCACTTGCTGTCCATTGTTGTAATTCCCGTTTTGAGCATAGAGCACGTACATATTGCCGGAGGGAGAAAAAGTTGAGCTGGCGCCAGCAAGCGCAGTGGTCGGCATGTTACTCGAAGTATTCGTGGTGGTCAGATTTCCCTCTAAGTCCACCGTGTAACTGCCCAGTTGAATTGTGTCCTGCACAGTGTTAATTAGTTGAAGAACCGCGTAATTACCGGTGGGCGAAGCATTGGGGAAGACTGGCAAGTAAGAACCTCCGCTCAGCGTCGGGTCGGTCTCGTGGAACTGCAAGGGTTCCAGCGCTCCCGAGCTTTCCCGGGTAAAGCCGATCGTACCGCTGTTGCTGTCTTCGGCATAAGCAAAAGTCTCATTCCCCAGGATCGAAGGAAGGGTCACACTTCCCCCGTTCAGCACTGTCTCCCCAACCGAGTTAAAAACTCCCGCGCTGGTGATATTGAACGACTGAACCGCAGCACAACCTGAAATGGCATTCGAGGTCTGAAGCAGGATATAGACGTATTTCCCTGTGTGATCCAGCACCGCGGTATTGTCTTCGGTTGAACCTGTGCCGCAGTTACCGCCGGGATAATCCGTGTAGGGGTTCTGCTCCAACGCAGACCCAATCGCGCCATTCGGCTCCACGGCGTAGGAGTGGATATTGTCCTGTCCCAGCGTAATGAACTGGCTCTTGTTGCTGCCGATGATTTGCCCGGCAGGCTTCCATGGCGCGCCGGAAATAGCACTTAGTTTCCCGGTTGAGGAAGCGTGGAAGCCGTAGACCGATCCGGCTAATCCCTGTATCTGAACATAAACATTTGCTGCGGTGGTGGTTTGTGCGCTCGCAAGAGGTGCAAGCGCGACGGTAGAAACAAGCGATAGGGAAACGGCGAGGCCGAGACCCTGGACTGCAATCTTCATAAGATTCTCCTCTAGGTTTTAGTGGCCGGTTCGCCATATCTCGAAATGTGAGCAAATGGGAGCGAGATAACTGGCCCTAGCCTTCCGGCTAACCAACATTCGTACGGTGGCGTTTGGTTAGAGGTGAGTGAGGCGATGAACCGTTGCTCGCACCTTCTGAGATGGTTTAAGCGTCCATCGGTCTCGGCAGGTCAGCTTGCGTCTGCGATGCACGCTATAGTCTTGAATGAAGGGGCAATGTGAGGCATGATGGCAGGCGAGGTGACGGGTGATGGTGCGAGTCCTGCCGAAGTTTACTCCGAGGCGTTGCAAGTGCTTCAGCAGGCCCAGACAATCGAACAGCGTCGCGAGGTGCGGCTGGGATATTCGAAGCTCGTTGTCGCAGCGCTCACGCTGATTTGCGCATTCGTTCTGTTCCGGTTTACTTCATTCATTGAGCTGCTGGCGGTGCCGGTGGTCGTGTTCATTGTGCTTGCCGTGCTGCAGGAAAAGTTGATCCGGCGATTGCGTTTGCGGGCACGGTCAATTCAGTTTTATGAGCGTGGGCTGGCGCGGCTTGAAGACCGTTGGGCCGGCAGCGGCGAGACGGGAGAGCGATTCCTGGATCCTTCGCACCCGTACGCGCGGGACCTCGACCTCTTCGGCGCAGCTTCTCTATTCGAACTGATGTGCACGGCGCGCACGCGGGCGGGTGAAGAGACGCTGGCGGCATGGCTGCTGGCCGCAGCGCCCGTGGATGAAGTTCTGGCGCGGCAGTCCGCTGTCCGCGATTTGACGAATCGCGTGAGCTTCCGCGAAAAGTTGTTTTTGCTGGGCGAGACTGTGCGCGCTGGCCTGCGTCCCGATGCGCTGGCAACCTGGGGCGAAGGCGGAGCGGTGTTTCCCGCACGTCAGACCCGAGTGGTGACCACCGTGCTGGGCCTGCTTTGGATCGCGAGCCTGGTGGTGTGGGCGGCATCGGGGCTGGGATGGCTGGCTGGGGCTGTGTCGCTACTGAACCTTGCATGGGCTCACCGCCTGTACACTCGGCTGGATCGGGCGGCCGACGCGGCAGAGGGCGCCACTGCGGATTTGGAGTTGCTGTCGGGACTTCTTGCGATGCTGGAGCGGAAGCAGTTCTCCGCCACCAAACTTCTCGAGATCCAGGCTGCACTGACACGCGACGGGCTTACGCCTTCCGAGGCGATCCGCAAGCTTGCACGCATTGTGGAGTACCTGAAGCAGCGGCACAACGTAATGATGCGGCCGCTGGATATCTTTACCTTCTGGAGCGCTCACCTGGTTTTTGCGGCAGAACGCTGGCAACAGGAGTTCGGTCCGGCGATCCGCGGCTGGTTGGCTGCGGTGGGTGAGTTCGAAGCGCTCACGGCACTCTCCGCCTACACCTACGAAAATCCCGAAGATGTGTTCCCTGAGCTTGTTGGGGATGGGACCCCTGCTCTGTTTGATGCGGAAGAGATGGGGCATCCGCTGCTGCCATCGGCAAAGGGCGTGCGCAACAACCTGAAGCTTGGCGACGGACTGCAACTGATTATTCTGAGCGGGCCGAACATGGCAGGGAAGAGCACGTTCATCCGTTGCGTCGGCGTGAATGCAGTGTTGGCACAGTGCGGCGCGCCGGTGCGGGCAGCGCGATTGAGGCTCTCGCCACTGGCTGTTGCCGCGTCCATCTGCATTTTGGATTCGCTGTCGGGAGGCATTTCGCGCTTCTATGCGGAGATTCATCGGATCAAACTGGTTTCCGACATGGCGAAAGGGGCGGTTCCGGTTCTGTTTCTGCTGGATGAATTGTTTTCCGGCACAAACTCTCACGACAGGCTGACAGGGACCGAGTTTGTGGTTCGGAGCCTGGTGGAGCGCAACGCCATCGGGATGGTGAGCACGCACGACCTGGCGCTGGCGCGGATTCCGGAGTCGATGGGGGACCGGGCGGCCAACTTCTGCTTCGAGGACCGGTTCGAGGATGGGCAGCTGATCTTCGACTACAAGATGAAGCCGGGGATCGTGAAGGCAAGCAATGCGCTGCAACTGATGCGGTCAATCGGGTTGGGCGTCGACAAGTAGAGGCGATACCTAAATCTCCCACCAGTCGAAAAGCAACATGCGGGGATAGTAAAGACCGGCGCGGATAACTGCGTCGCTTCCATGGAGGTTTCGGAGGAAGCGAGCGTAGGTCGCAAGCTGGGGCGCGAAAAGGGTGCGCAGCGCGGGCAAGGCTGCGACGGGGTCGGGAACACCTGCATGCGCGGCTTTATAGTCGACGATCCACCAGGCCTGCTCGCCGTCAGACTCCGGCACGAGTCCCGCTCGGAAGATGCGGTCGACGCGCACGGTGCTGACGGACCCCGAGACGACTCCGGCCCAGCGGACTTCGGCAGCCGCATCGGCGTGCGGCGAGAGAATCCACTGGCCAGTTGGGTGGCGTGCGGCGTTGAGGGCTAGTTGCAGGGCTTCGGAGGCTACGATTGCCGCCTGCGCTGGGTCGATGCCGAGGGCTCGGACGCGAGCAGCGGTACGCGGTTCGAATTTGAGCAGGGCAGCGCGGGCTTCGGGCCAGTTGTTCGAAAGGCGCAGCCGGGCCAGTTCTTCGAGAAGGGCGTGAACCGCGGTGCCCAGCGCCCGGGAGAGTAGGCCCCCTTCGTGGCGGGCGTAGAGTTTGCTTTCCGCGGCTCCGGAGACGGGATCCTTCGACAAGCTCTGGATCAGCTCCGGGCCAACCGACTGATCCGGCGTACCCAGTTGATAGTCCGGGGGCAAGCGGCGCAGGGCTGTCGGCTTCGGGGGGGGAGGCATTACGACCAGGTTTCTCTCGTTGGAAGCCGCGATTGTTTCGATGTCTTGCGGGGCGGCCTCGCGGGTTTCCTTCCAGTCGTCAAAGGCGGTACGAATCTCGGTTTCCAGGGCCGGCCAAGCGGTGGCCAGAAGGCTATTCGCCGGCTCGCACAGGGTCAGGCTGCCATCCTTTTCCACCTTGTAAGCTGGCCGGGCAAACAGGTGGAGCTGGTCCCGGGCACGCGTGGAGGCTACGTAAAGAATGCGGCGGTCTTCCTGCGACTCGCGCTCGCGGTAAACTCGATCGACCCAGGCCTTCGACCCGCCCTTGTCCTCCCCCTTGGACTGCTGCGGAGCGATGAGAAATTCGGTGATCTCGCCGGAGTCGTCCGGATCGGCCAGCCCGCGTTCGAGCCAGGAGAGCATAGTCTGTTTGCCACTGCGCGTTCCGGCCTGCAGGTCAGGAACGATGACAACCTCAAACTCCAAGCCCTTGGATTTGTGAATGGTCATCAGTTGGACGCCGCAGTCGCTGGAGGCGGCGGGGTCAGGCAGGGCGGTAAGTTTATCCAGGGCACCATCGAGGGCCGGCCCCAGCAGATCCTGCTCACCACCGGGCAGACGGTCGAGGCAGTTCCACAGCAGATCGAGATTGGCGCTCGCCGTCGCGTCCACGCACGCTGCTCCGCCGAGTTGGTGCCAGACTCGCTGAAGGCGCGTTCCCAGAGAAGCGATGGGTTGGCTTGAGCATAGCGCTGGAATTGAATCCAGCACTTGAAGAACGCGATCTGCGGCCTGCTGGCCTTCTACGCTAAGGAGCGTTCGGCGCTCGGCGAGAAGATCGGGGATCGGACGGGCGAGCAGAGCAGGATCATCTGCACTGGTTACAAGGTGCAGGTCGGCCAGCGTGAGCCCGCACCAGGGGGCACGCAGAACGCCGAGCCAGGCGATCCGGTCGAGGGGATTGAGGAGAGCGTGGGCCAGGGCGAGCGCGTCCAGAACTTCAGGGCGTGCCGCCAGCTTTTCGAGCTCGACGGCGCGGAAGGGAATCTGCGCCTCCCGCAGCGCCAGGGCGATGGGGGTAAGTGACTTTCTCGCGCGCGCCAGGACGGCGATGCGAAACTTGCCGTGAATCTTTCTCGCGTTTTCCACAGCCTCTTTAAAGCTGTGGATAAGGTCGACTATCTCACCGGATAGTGATTCTTTTTGATCGGGATCATGAGAATCCAATACAGCAGTAACTGTTTTTTTATAAGCAGTTTGCTCCCCAAAGCCAAGGTGTAACTTGAAGAATGGTTCAACGCTGTGGAAATCGTCGCGAAAAGGGCTGGCGGATGTGAACGTTACTCCGCTTCCGTCGTCGGTGGAAAAGACCTGGGTGAAGACGTTGTTGAGTTCGTGGACAAGAGGAGGTGTGGTCCGGAAGTTGGCCGTCAGGGGGACAAATTCGAGAGCGAGCGGCTCGGAATTCGGGATCTCCAGACCGCTTGATTTCGTGCGCGTAAAGAGCTCGGTGTCCGCGTCGCGGAAGAAATAGATAGACTGCATGGGGTCGCCGACAGCAAACAGGGTGCGGCCGGTGCGATCTGGCCAGGCTGCGATGAGCGAGGCAAGCAACTCGTATTGCCGGCGGCTGGTGTCCTGGAACTCGTCCACCAGGAGATGGCGGATGCCCTCGGCAACGGAAAGCGCAGCGTCCGAGGGGAAGCCGTCTTCGGATTTGAGGGTGGCGAGGGCGACCTGCGCGACTTCAATGAAGTCGACTTTGGCGGCCTCGGCGAAGACGACTTTGAGTTGCGCCGCGGCGTAGCGGAGCACGGTAAAGCAGGCGCGCACGATCAGCCAATCGTCCTCCGGGTAACGGGCCGGGGGCAGGGTGCGAACGCCGGCGAGGGCGGATTCGAGACCGGGAACGGCGTCGATGTCGGCGATCAGTTTCGCAATCCGGGCCTTCTCGAACTTGCGCTCGGCGGGAAACCCCTGAGTCTTGTCGAAGCGCTTGCGGAACGCCCCGTCAAGGGTCAGCAGCATTCCGGCGAGACAATTGAGGGCTTGGTGAGCCTCCTCCAACTCTTCATGGGTCGGAAAGGGAGGGATGGGAAAATCGACGAGTTCGGCCAGTTCGCGATGTCGTTCCCCGCCCGATTGGGTGCATGCGAATCGAGCAAGTTCAAGAGCCTCCTCCCGTGCGCCCGGAACCCGATCGAGGAGCTGGCTGACCTGCGTGAGGCCTTCGCGGACGGCGTTGGCGAAGGGCCGCTCGAGACGCTGCCGTAGTTCGTCCCAGTCCGGGTCGCGCTCGATGAGGAAGTCGTGCATCCATTTGTCGCGCTTGCCGAGCATTGCGACGAGCTGGTTTTCGACCTCCTGCCAGTTGTTGTCGCGCCAGGCGAGCAGAGCTTCGATGGCAGAAGTGAGCGCCGGGTCGCTGGCGCTGCCGATCGCCTCCAGTGTGAGGCGGGCGGCGCGGCGGTAGAGATCCTCCGGCTGCTCGGCGACGTTGAGGCCGCCGCCGAGGCCAGAAAGAAGCGGTTGCTGAAGCGCAAGTTCGCGGCAGAATCCATCAATGGTGGCGATGCGGAGCTGGGCGGGCAGATCCAGGAGTTTCCAGCCGAGGGTATTGGAGCGTGCGAGGGCGCGGAGAGCCAGCGGACCGGGCTCAGGCATGCGGAGCTCATCGAGGACACGGTTGCGCATTTCAGCGGCGGCGGCGTTGGTAAACGTGATGGCGACCACCTGCCCTGGATCGTCTACTTCCGCAAGCAAGGCGAGAAAGCGCTCGGTGAGCAGGGTGGTCTTTCCGGAGCCGGCTGGAGCCTGAACGAGAATGGACCGGGTAGGATCTAGAGCCAGTTCCCGCTGGCGCTGATCGGGCGGGGCCGCTTTACTCATCGGCCACCTCCACGTCATCCGGCTCGTCTTCTGCTTCGAATGTGGCCCGGTTTTCCTGGATCCGGCAGAGAGTTTGCAAGCCGCAGCGGTCGCAGGTATCCGGATAATCGCGGGGATCGACATCCGCGCGACCAGCCAGGAAGTCCCGGGCCAGCTGCTCAATGTAGTCTCGCCAGTCTTCGAGTTGCTCGACCGTGAGCAGGTTTTTTGCCAGCGCAGTGGTGCTTCTCAGGCCGGCAATCAACGTGGCTGACGGATCCCCGACATGACCAGCGAAGCTTTTATCGCCGGGGCGTACCTTGGCGAACACCAGGCCGCCGAGGAGTTCATTTTCACGGTCGAGCGCAAATCCGGCGTAAAGCGGGAGTTGTACGTCGTCGGGGCGGGGGAGTTCCCAGGATTTGTGGGAAACGTCGCCTGTCTTGTAGTCAATTACCAAAAGCGAGTCGTCGTTGAGCCTGTCTATTCGGTCGAGTCGGAGGTCGAAGGTGAGCCCGCCTACGGATACGGAGCGGCCGGCTTCAGTTTCTGCCACCTCAAAAGCAACACGGGCAGCTTCGAATTGGAGCCACTCGACAACATGCCGGGCGAGGCGCTGCTCTTCTAGCTCAAGGTAGCGACGAGGCATGCGGTCGCGAATCGCCGGGCTAAGCTGTTGTTGAACAACTCGCCGAACGTGATTGATAACAAATGGTTTCATGCCGCCGATACCGGGAAGTTCGTGATGAAATCGGATGCCGTCAGGAGGGCCAGCCCAGATGGAGTGAAGGACCGCATGGAGGAGCTTTCCGCGCTGAGAGGGAGTGAGTCCAGCCTCCGCAGGATCCCAGGCTTGCGCGCCCAGTCGCGCCGTGGCGAAAGCTTTGAACGGGCATTGCGATTGGGACGTGAGAACACCCGCGCCGCCAGGAACCCTGGCAAGTGGGTAGGGGATGCGGCTGAAGTCCTCGACGGAAATGGTGGCCGAATTCGGGAGCGCCGGAGTGATCAGCTCAGCAGGCAGCGGTTGAGCGGTGCCCGCCAACTGAACGACGAGACGAGACGGACGTCCTTCTGTTGCTTCACTTTGGCGCGGAAAGCTGATGTGAATTGCAGGGGACGAAACCAGCAGGCGGGTGGTGATAGCTTGCGCCATATCCCAGTCAAGCTGCGGGGTGGCGTGGGGCATTCCTGCCTCGCGCTGCACCGCGACGGGAAGCAAAGGATGGGTGGAACTGCGGGCGGGCCATGCGTCTTCGCTTGCGCCGAGGAACCAGATTCCGTCGGCAGTGAGGCCTGCAGACTCGGCGGGACCGGCGATCTGGATGGGAGCATCGCTCGATTGAGGGGCAAAGAGGGTTGCGTCCAGGGCACGGGCCAGGGCGGCAAGGAACTCCAGCCAGGCCACTCGGCGATTGTCGAAGCCGAGCGAACCGCAGGTTTCCACGGCCTGATGCCAGCGGTCAAAGGCCTGAAACTCGGCACTCGAAAGCTGAGAGGCCCCGGCGAATTTCAACGTTTCAAGAAGCCGGGGAACAAGCTCGGCCCAGGCGAGAGGGCTTTGTGGGCGGCGCGATTGCTCGGCAAGCAGCCGTTGGCACTCCGTGATCCGGCCGATCCAAACCTCAGTTTGGGAAAGGAGCCCGGGAATTCGATCGAGCTGGCGAATTGCTCCGAGGAAGGCTCGGAGAGTCCATTGCGGCTGCTGATTGGATCGGCGGCGGATTTCACGCATGGCCGCCTGCAGCGCGGAGGATTCCGCGGAATTCCCGACAAAGCCGGTCGAAAGCAGCCAGTCGATCTCGTGTTCGGAAATAGCTTGGGTGAGCCAGCGGAGGAGCAGGTGTGCGGCCTTCGGCAGGGCAACCTGGCTGAGCGGAACTCCGAGCGAAAACTCGAATAGGGGAGAATTCGTCGGGCCAGCGCCTATCTGAAGAAAGGCACGCTCAATTTCGCCGCGATGGGCGGCCGCGTCCTGGGTCACAATCAGCAGACGCGCATTCGGGTTGGCGGCAAGCTGGTGTCCGCACCAGAGCCGGCAAGCGGTAAGTTCGGCCTGGGCATCCTCGGCTTCATAGAAGTGCACGTGTTCGGCGGGCGCGCCCGGAGTGGTTTGACGCCACTCGCCCCAGGCATCGAGGACGGAGCGCTGCACGGGCTGGATGCGGTCGAATCCGGCGATCAGAACTCGCGGGCGCTGGGCGGTGCCGGACTCAACTTGCAACAGTGCGACCAGCTCCAAAGGCAGGCGCGCCGGACTGAGCAGATTGCCGGTCCGGCAGGTTTCGTCAAACACAGCGAGCCATGCGCTGAAGGCACCCGCATCCTGCTGCCAGGCACTTCGCGCGGTTTTCGATAGAAGACGAGGGGCATAGTCGGCCAGCAGCTGGTGGGCTTCCGTGGCCAGCGCGGCCAGTCGATGGCGCGGTCCATCCAGAAGCGCGGCTGAGTGGTTTTGGCTACCGGCAATTTGCGCCCAGACTTCCTCCTCCTGGGTGGGGTTGAGAAGAAGGCGCGCATCAGGTTGGTCCCGGGTTAGATCTTCCCAGGCGCTGCGGACGAAGGTTTGCCAGTTCTGAATGTTCGGTGCGGGCCACGCGGTCAGGCCTTCAGCGCGTCGTCTGCCATGGAAGGCGGCAACAACATTGCGGGCGGTCCGGTCGCTGGCAGTAACCACCATGCCGCCGTCGCGCAACCATGCGTCTATTTCGGAAGCAGCTGAGCCCATTCCAGCGTTATACGCCGTCGGGCTGGGGAAATCCTAGCTGGCCAGCACGCTCCTGGAATTCCGTACTCCTGGAGACGCCAATATTCTGATAGGCTGCATCCATGAAAGCGCCAGTCCTGATCGTGATCGATATGTTGAATGACTTTCTGGTCAAGTGGGAACCAGCCAGCAGACGACGATTGGCTGCGGCGATCAACGAACTGGTGAACATCATGCGTGGGGCCTCCCACCCAATCATCTGGGTCCGCCAGGAGTTTGAGCCCGATTTACGGGACGCATTCC
>Ga0302319_10013134_pt1 | contig 15552 bp, 6 predicted proteins | sample Bog_T0_2_FD_203319 | JGI IMG/M metagenome (GOLD analysis project Ga0302319, IMG submission 203319) | Peat permafrost microbial communities from Stordalen Mire near Abisko, Sweden - Bog_T0_2 | ecosystem: Environmental > Terrestrial > Soil > Wetlands > Peat | place: Sweden: Abisko, Stordalen Mire... | reverse complement strand
CGGGCCATGACGGCATACGAGCACGTGCTCTATCGCGAGCCGGGCCACCCCGCGGCGACGCGCGCGCTCGTCGACCACTTCACCGCCCAGGAGAAGTGGGACCACCTCGTCGCGCTCTACGAAGGCCAGCTCGCGAGCCAGAAGTCGCCCGATCCGGGGATGCTCGTCCAGATCGGGATGGTCAACTGGCGGATGCGCAACAAGCTCGACGCGGCGGAGCCGTACTTCGAGAGGCTCCGCAAGGTCGACGCTTGCCACCCCGGGATGCTGCAGTTCTTCCGCGAGTACTGCGTCGCCAAGGGCACGCAGGGGCGGCTCGTCTCGATCCTGGGCGACGCGCAGCGCGTGCTCGGCGACGGCCCCGAGAAGCGCCAGCTCGCGGCGGACCTCGCGAAGCTCGCCGAGGAGGGGGAGAACGCGGCGAAGGCCATCGAGCAGTGGCGCGCCATCCTGCGCCAGGAGCCGGGCAACGCCGGCGCCCGCGACGCGCTGAAGCGGCTCTACCGGCAGACGTCGGGCTGGAACGCCCTCACCGATCTGCTCCGGACGGAGCTCGAGAAGATCGCGCAGGACGACGCCGTGGCGCGCCTGCCGAACCTCCGCGAGATCGCCGAGATCTACCGCCTGCACATCAAGAGCGACTCGGCGCTCGTCACGGTGCTCTCGCAGATCGTCGCGCTCGACAAGAACGACGCGGCCGCCGTGCGGGAGCTCGCGCGCGTCTACGAGGCGCTCGGTCGCTGGCGTGATCTGCTCTCGACGCAGACGCGGCTCGCCGAGCTCGAGACGGATGTGGGAGTGAAGACGGAGCTTTACCGCGCGGTCGCGCGCCGGTGGCTCGAGCAGTTCTCGAACGTACAGAACGCGATCGAGGTCTACGAGAAGGTCTTCGAGTTCGCCCCGGGCGACGGCGAGGCACTCGAGAAGCTGAAGGAGCTCTACGGAAAGCGCCGCGCGTACAAGCCGCTCTTCGAGCTGCTCGAGCGCGAGGCGGCGGGCATGCAGCCGGGCACGCCCCGTCGCGACGTCTGGATCGAGATGGCGAAGCTCGCGTCCGAGCGCCTCGACCGCGGCGCCGACGCGATGAAGCTCTACAAGAAGGTCCTCGAGGAGGACCCCTCGGCCAACGGCGCGCTCGACGCGCTCGAGAAGCAGGCCGAGCGCGAGAAGGACTTCGCCACCGTGGCCGAGGTGCTCGAGCACCGCGCGAAGGTCGCGCCGGACGAGGCGCAGAAGCTCGTCATCCTGCAGAAGCTCGGCGCCATCTACGCCGAGCGGCTCCACGATCACAAAGGGTCGCTCAGCGCGTGGCGCCGCGTCCTCGACCTCTCGCCCGGCCACGCCAAGGCGATGCGCGTCCTCCGCGACAGCTACCTCGCGGTGGGCGACTACGACGGGCTGACGGAGCTCTACGCGAGCCACAAGGACTACGAGGGTCTCGTCGAGGTCCTCTCCGCCGCGGCCGATCGCGCGACGGACGCCGACGCAAAGGTGGAGCTCTCGTTCCGCTCGGCGGACATCTACGCGGGCGATCTCAAGAGCCCCGAGCGCGCGTTCCGCGCCTACGAGCGCGTCCTCAGCGTGCGTCCGAGCGACGAGCGCGCCGCCACTGCCCTCGTCCCCATCTACGAGAAGGACGAGCGATGGGCGCGTCTGCCCGCGCTCTACGAGGTCCTCCTCGGCCACGCGAAGGACGACGACGCGAAGCTCGCGCTCCTTCAGAAGCTCGTCCAGGTCACAGGTCAGCACCTCCAGGACAAGGCGGCGTCGTTCGGCTACGCGCGCCGCGCCTACGAGCTCGACCCGGAGCACGACGGGGCGCTCGCCGCGTTCGAGAAGACCGCGCGCGTGAGCGGCGAGTGGAGCGAGTTCGTCGCGACCCTCGATCGCCGCATCAAGGCCAAGAAGGTCAAGAAGGACGAGAAGCGCACGCTGCGCGCGAAGCTCGCCGAGGTCTGCGCGACGGAGCTCGGCAGGGTCGACGAGTCGGTCACGACCTACAAGACTCTCGTCGAGGAAGACGACTCGGACGACGTGGCCGTCCAGACGCTCGACCGCATCCTCCGAGGGGCGGATCGAAGGGACGATCTGCGCTGGCTCTTCGACCTCCGGATCGGCCGCGCGAGCAGCGCCCAGAAGCTGGAGCTCCTCGGCGAGTGGGCCGTCCTCGAGGAGGAGGCCTTCGGCGCGCCGGAGCGCGCGGTGGTCATCTACCGCCGGATGCTCGACGTCAGCCACGAGAACGGCGTGGCGCTGAAGGCGCTCGCACGCCTCTTGAAGGCCTCGGGCGACGCTGCGGGAGCCGCCGCCGTGCTCGAGCAGGATCGCGATCTTCACGAGGGCGCAGAGCGCGCCGCGCGGGAGGTGGAGCTGGCGCACCTGTACATGGGGCCGCTCGCGAAGCCGAAGGAGGCACTGGCCGCGGGCCAGCGCGCCCTGACGCTCGTGCCGGGCGCGAAGGACGCGCTCGTCGTCGTCGAGGAGCTGCTCAAGGTAGGGGAGACGCGCGCCCAGGCCGCCGTCATCCTCGAGGCGAGCTACGCCGAGTCGGGGAACCTCGCGCGGCAAGCGGAGATCCTCGAGGTCATCATCGCGACGGCGGCTTCGAAGAACGATCGCATCCAGCTCTTCGCGCGCCTCGCCGACGTGCAGGAGCAGCTCGGCGCCTATGACCGCGCGTTACGTGGTCGTCCGCGTGGCGACCGAGTTCCCGAGCGAGCTCGAGTTCTGGGACAGGCTCGCCGTCCTCGCGAACCGTACGCAGCGCGCGCAGCAGTTCGTCGACGCCATCGCCCAGGTCGTGCCTCCCACGGGGGAGACGGGCCTGCCCGAGAAGGTCGAGCTCGACCTCGCCGAGCGCGCGGCGACGATCTACGACGAGAAGCTCGGCGAGATCGATCGCGCTCAGCCGTACCTCGAGCGCATCTTGACGACGGAGCCGAGCAACGAGCGGGCGTTCGCGCGCTTGAAGCAGATCCTGACGACCCGCGAGAAGTGGCCGGCCCTCGAGGCCCTCTACGAGCGCACGGTCGCCGCCATGACGGAGCCCGCGCGCCGCGCGGAGCTGTTGACCGAGGTGGCCCTCATCGCCGAGGAGATCACGGCGGATCGCCCGAAGGCGACGCACTACTACGAGCGCATCCTCGAGATCGATCCCGTGCACGAGCACGCGATGCGCGCCCTCGACGCGCTCTACGTGGCCGAGGGCCACTGGAACAAGCTGGCCGAGCTCCTGAAGCGGCAGCTCTCCACCGCGACGATGGAGGAGACGGTGGCCCTGCGGCTCCGCCTCGGCACCATCTACTTCTCGCGCCTCGGCGATCCGGCGACGGCGCTGGACGACCTCGAGAAGGTCCTCGAAGCGGACGTGGGCAACCGCGACGCGCGAGAGCTCGTGGAGCGTTGCCTCGAGGTTCCCGAGCTCCGCGCGCGCGCCGCCGGCGTGCTCGAGATCGTCTACACCGCACGCGACGAGGTGCGCGATCTCGTCCGCGTGCTCGAGATCCGCCTCGAGTTCGCCAAGGTCGCCGCCGAGCAGCGCGAGCTGCTCGCGCGCGTATCGGAGCTCCGCGACGAGCGGCTCAAGGACGACGCGGGAGCCTTCGAGGCCTTCGCGAAGCTCGTCCCGGTCGACCCGGACGACGTCAACGCCCGCTCGCGGCTCCTCGAGATCGGGCGCCGCCTGGGCGCCCACGACCGCGCGGCAGACGTGATGACCGCCGCCGCCCAGCAGGCCCGGTCGCCGCAGCCCAAGGCGGAGATCCTCTCCGAGGTCGCCAAGATCTACGAGGACCAGCTCCACGACGCCGCACGCGCCGAGGCGGTCTACCGGCAGGTCCTCGACATCGCCCCCGACGACGCCTTGATTGCGCTCCCCGCAGCCCGCTCGCTCGAGCGGCTCTACGCGTCGAGCGGAAAGAGCGCCGAGCTCGCGAAGATCCTCAAGGTCGAGGTCCGTCTCGAGGACGCCGCGGACGCGCGGCGCGATCTCTACGGCCGCCTGGGCGAGCTGTGCGAGACCGTGCTCGACGACCCCAAGGGGGCCATCGAGGCGTACAAGGCCCGCCTCGCGGACGACCCGGCGGACGAGCGTGCGCTCGTCGCGCTCGATCGGCTCTACGTGCGGACCGAGGACTGGCGTGCCCTCGTCGACGTGCTGCGCGCCCGCGAGAAGCTCGCGACGGACGGCGTGCAGCGGAAGGCGCTCCTCCTTCGCATCGCGACGACCCTCGGCGACAAGCTGACGGACGTGACGGAGGCCATCCTGGCCTACCGCGCCATCGTCGACGACTTCGGTCCCGAGAGGCCGGTCCTGTCGGCGCTCGCGACCCTGTACGAGGTCGCCGACCGGTGGACGGATCTCGCCGAGACGCTCGAGGCCGAGCTGTCGCTCGCAGACGCCCCCGAGGACAAGCTCGCCATCCTGGCGCGCCTCGGTCAGGTGCGGCAGGTCCGCCTCTCGAACATCGATGGCGCCATCGAGGCGTACCGCCAGGCGCTGGCGATTCAGCCCGCGCACCCGCCGAGCCGCGCCGCCCTCGAGGAGCTGCTCGCCAACGCCGACGCCCGCCGCGAGGCCGCGTCGATCCTTCGCCCGCTCTACGAGATCGACGGAGAGCACACGCGACTCTTGCGCGTGCTCGACATCGAGGCGGAGTACGCCGACTCCACGGCCGACAAGCTCGCGCTCTACGCGCAGGCAGCGTCCGTCGCGGAGGGCCCCCTCGCCGACGGCGCGCGGGCGTTCGCGTACGCCTCGCGCGGCCTTCGCGAGGCAGTGCAGGACCCGGAGCTCCCGAGCTGGCTTGCCCGCGCGGAGCGGCTCGCCCTCGTCACGGGCAGCTTCGCGGAGCTCGTGGAGCTCCTGCGCGCGGTCATTCCCGACATCCTCGGGGACGAGGTGCAGCTCGACGTCACGTTGAAGGTCGCCGTGCTCGCCCGCACGCAGCTCGGTGATCGGGAGCTCGCGAAGAGCTACTTCGTACGCGCCCTCGACATCCGCGCCGACGATCGGCGCGCCCTCGAGGCGCTCGAGTCCCTCTACGAGGGGGCGGGCGACCACGCCGCGCTGCTCGACATCGTCAAGCGCAGGGCCGAGGTCGCCGAGAACGATGGCGAGCGGCTCACGCTGCTCTTCAAGGAAGCGCGCCTCTGCGATGAGACGCTCAAGGATCCGCCGGCGGCGATCACCGTCTACGAGCGCATCCTGGACCTCTTGCCCTCCGAGCCCGACGAGCGGGCCCTCGAGGCGCTGGAGCGGCTCTACACGTCCACCGAGCGGTGGGACGACCTCATCGCGCTCTACGAGCGGCAGATCGGGATGGACAAGGTCCCGGCGACGCGGAAGGCGACGCTCCACCACAAGCTCGGCACCGTGCTCGAGAGGCAGCTGCACGAGGTCGATCGCGCTTTCGACCAGTACGACGCTGCGCTCGGGATCGATCCGCAGCACCCGGCGACGATCGCCTCGCTCGAAGGCCTCATGAAGGAGCGCGAGCACGCGGCGCGTGCCGCCGAGATGCTCGAGCAGGTTTACCTCGCGCGGCTCGATTGGCGCCGCGTGATGGCGACCCTCGAGGCCCGCCTCGAGTCGAGCCAGGACCCCGACGCACGGAGGCTCCTGCTCCGCAGGCTCGCCAAGCTCCACGAGGAGCAGGAGGAGAACTACCGCGCCGCGCTCGAGACCACCGCGAAGCTCCTCAGCCAGGACGTAGCCGACGAGTCGACCTGGGCGGAGCTCGAGCGCCTCGCGCGCGTCGCCAACGCCGAGGGGCGTCTCGCGGAGATCTACGCGAGCGAGCTCGAGAAGGTTCAGCACGACGAGGCCGCGACCGCGCGGCTGGCGAAGCGCACCGGCGAGCTCTTCGAGGGTCAGAAGGACGTCGACAGCGCCCTCAAGTTCTACCGCCGCGCCTACGCCTTCGCGCCCGAGGACAACGACGGGTCCTTCGAGGCGATCGACCGGCTCCTGCGGGACACCAAGCGTCCGGCCGAGCGTGTCGCGCTCTACCGTGAAGCTCTCGATCACCGGACGGACCCCAAGGATCGGCTGACGACGCTCCACACGATCGCGCTCCTCGAGGAGACCGAGCTCAAGGACGACGACAAGGCGATCGAGACCTACCGCGCCGCGATCGACATCGACGACTCCGACTCGCACTCGCTCGAGGTCCTCTCGCGCCTGTACGCCCGTCGTGAGCGTTACCGCGACCTCGCGGATCTGACCCGTCGTCGCGCCGAACAGAGCGCGCTACCGGAGGATGAGGCGAAGTTCCGCCTCGAGCTCGGGAAGCTCCTCGAGACTCGTCTCTCCGAGACGTCGGGCGCCATCGACGAGTACCAGTCCGTCGTCGAGCTCGTTCCCGACGGACGCAGCGGTCCGGCCGCCCAGGCGATCGCATCGCTCGAAGCCCTCGTGCAGTCCGCCGACCACAAGGCGCGGGTCGTCGAGCTTCTCCGCCCGATCTACGAGCGCGCCGACGACTGGAGGCATCTCATCCAGGTCAACGGCGAGCGCCTGACGCTCACGACCGACACGAGCGAGCGGGTCACCATCCTCCGGGAGACGGCGCGTCTCTGGGAGGAGCGGGGGGCCGACAAGGGGCGCGCGTTCGAGGCCGTTCGCGACGCCTTCGTTGCGGACCCGGAGGACGGCGACACGCGCGGTGAGCTCGATCGCCTCGGCGCTGCGACCAAGCGCTGGGACGATCTGGCGAGCGCGTACGAGCAGGGCATCGAGAAGGCGGAGGGTCTCAGCCGCCGCGAGCTGCTCCAGGCCATCGCGAAGATCCATGACAGCAAGCGCGACGACCCTCGACGCGCCCTCGACGCGTGGCAAAGGGTCTACAAGCTCGACGAGACGGATCTCGATTCTCTCGAGGAGATGGACGCCCTCGCGTCGCTCCTCAGCGACTGGGAAGCGCTCGTATGGGTGCTCGTCAAGAAGGCCGAGCTCATCGCGGCCGACGAGGACCGCGCCCGCACCTGGCGTCGCATCGGCGAGGCGCGCCGTGACATGCTGGACGACGCTCCGGGCGCCATCGACGCCTACGAGCGCGCGCTCGAGCTCGAGCCGCAGAGCGCCATCACGATCGACAACCTCCTCGACCTCTACGAGGCGAAGAACGACTCTGCGCGGCTGGTGGATCTCTACCGCCGCCGCGTCGAGCTCTGCGAGCCCGACGAGAGCGACCGGCGCTTCGAGCTGCTCGTGCAGGCGGCCAACCGGTACGAACAGGGGCTGGACGACCGTCGCGAGGCGATCACCCTCCTGAGCGACGCCCTGGCCGTCCGCCCCGGCGACACCGTCGTGACCAAGCGGCTAGACGAGCTGTTCACGCGCGAGAAGATGTGGCCCGAGCTCCTGGAGAACCTGCGTCTCCAGATCGCCCACGCGACCGACGACACCACCCGCAACGCCATCAAGAAGCGCGTGGGCGCCGTCCTTGCCCGCGAGCTCGAAGATCCGCGCCAGGCGCTCGAATCGTACCGGGAGGTCCTCGGTGCGGGGGCCGACGAGGAGGCAATCAAGGCGATTCGCGAGCTCGGCGAGACTCACGACGAGCTGCGTGCCGAGGCAGCCGACGCGCTCGAGGCGGTGCTCAAGAGCGCGTCGCTGTGGGCGGAGCTGGCGGACGTCTACGAGATGCGTCTCCGTGCGCAGACCGATCCGCACGAGCGGGGAGGCACGCTGCGCTCGATCGCCGAGGTCGCGGAGACGCGGCTCGCGGATACGAAGCGCGCCGAGGATGCCCTCCTCCGCGCCCTGACGGAGCGGCCGGACGATCCCACGCTGCACGCGGAGATCGAGCGGGTGGCCGATCGGCTGGGTGAGCCGGGCTGGCAGAAGTACGCCGAGGCCCTCGGTGAGCGCGCGGCGGCGATCTTCGACGCGAACGTGACGAGCGATCTGTTCGTGCGGCTCGGTCGGGTCGCCGAGGAACGTCTCAAGGACGACGCTCGCGCCGTGAAGGCGTTCGTTCAGGCGGCCGAGCAGTCCGGCGACACGCCGGTCGTCCTCGAGGCGCAGGACCGGCTCCTGTCGCGGCTCGGCGACGCCCACGGCCTCGCCGGGGTGCTCGAGCGGCGGATCGCCATCGAGACCGACACGCGGGTCCAGGCGCAGCTCTACCACCGCCTCGCGAGCCTTCAGATCAAGGAGTTCGGCGAGAAGGCCCAGGGGCTGGCCACGCTCCGCCTCGCGATCGAGTGCGACCCGAACCACGGGCCGAGCCGTGAGTCCATCGAGCAGATGCTCGAGGGCGACAGCCTCCTTTTCGACGAGGCGTTCGAGGCCCTCGAAGGGGTCTACCGACAGCTGAACAAGACCGAGGAGCTGGCGAAGCTCTACGAGCGCCGCGTCGGGCGCGCGAAGGATGCGCGCGAGCGGTCGCGTGCACGGCTGGAGCTCGTGCGCGTGCTCGAGCTCGAGGTGCAGGACGCGGCCCGCGCGCAGCGCGTTGTCGAGCAGGCCGTCCTCGACGATCCGTCGGACGAGGAGGCGCTCCGCGAGCTGGAACGCCTTGCGCCGATCACGTCCGGCTGGAAGGACGCCGCCGACGCGCTCGAGCGAGCGCTCGTCAACGGCCAGGAGCTGCCGGCGGGGACGAAGAGCGAGCTCTGGGTCCGCCTCGCCGGGTGGCGGCGGGACAAGCTCGAGGATGCGCGCGCCGCAGAAGACTCCTTCCTGCATGCGCTCGGCGCCGACCCCGAGAACCTCGAGACGCTCCGCGCCATCGAGACCTTGCGCCGCGCGCCGGGCCGCGAGCGCGAGCTCGTCGAGACGCTCCGGGCCCGCGCGAAGCTCGAGGGAGGGCCGTTCCGCAAGGAAGTCCTGCGCGAGGCCAAGGCGCTCGCGGAGGGCACGGTAGGAGACGCCGCGCTCGCCGAGGCGACGCTCCGCGATCTGCTCGCGGACGACGAGAACGACCAGTGGGCGCTCGAGGAGCTCACGCGGATGCGCGAGCAAGCGGGGGATCACCCGGAGGTGGTGAAGCTCCTCCTAAGGCGCGCCGAGACCGGGAACGACGAGGCGGTGGAGCTGAAGCACCGCGCGGCGAAGACCCTGCTCGAGTCCCTGAACGACAGCAAGGCGGCCATCAAGCTGTTCGAGGAGATCCTCGAGCAGGCACCGGGCGACTCGGTCGCCGCCTCGAAGCTGCGCGAGCTGTACGAGAAGAACGGCCAGGATCGCGAGCTGGCAAAACTCCTCCTGCACCTCATCGACAACGCGGGCACCGCCGAGCAGAGGGCCGCTCTGCGCCTCGATCTCGCGCGGCTCCAGGACGTCAAGTTCTCCTCGCCGAAGGACGCCGCGGACACCCTCCGCGCCATCCTGGACGAGGAGCCGGGGCAGATCGACGCGGTCTCCGCGCTGTCCGTGCTCTTCGAGAAGTCCGGTCAGGACGAGGAGCTCGCGGACCTGCTCCGCGCGCAGATCGATCTCGCCCGTGATCGCGGCGAGACGGCGTCGGAGCTGGCGCTCGAGGTTCGTCTCGGGGAAGTCTTCGAGAAGCGCTTGAAGGATGCCACCCGGGCGCTCGAGGCGTACGAAGGGGTCCTCGAGAAGGATCCCGCCAACAAGGGGGCGCTCGAGGCCGTCGCCCGTCTTGGCGAGGCGCGGTTCGACTGGCCGCGCGTCGCGACGGCGCTCGCCAAGCTTGCCGAGCTCGCGACGGATGCGTCGGGCGTGCCCGTCGCGCTGCGGCTCGGTTTTGCGCGGGCACACCTCGAGGACGGCGAGGGCGTGGAGCAGGCCATCAAGCGCGCTCTCGAGCTCGACCCGAAGAACCTCGACGTCCGAACGCAGCTGCGTGGGCTCTACGAGAAGTCGAAGAAGTGGAACGAGCTCGCCGAGCTGCTCGTCGGGGACGCGGACCTCATCGCCGCCAACGAGAGCGCCGATGCCGGCGCACCCTCGTCGCCCGTCGGCGAGCAAGTAAAGCTTCTCCGGCGCGCGGCCGACATCCACATCGGAGAGCGGAAGACTCCGGTGGACGCCGTGCCGCTCCTGGAGCGCGCCTCGGGTCTATCTCCGAACGACAAGGAGCTCTTGCTCCAGCTGTGCGACGCCTACAGCGCGGCGGGCAGGGAGCGGGACGCGACCAAGGTGCTCGAGCGGGTCATCGCCTCCTTCGGGAACAAGCGGTCGAAGGAGCTCTCCCTCTACCACCACCGCCTGGGCCGCGCGCTCGCGTCGCTCGGGGACAAGGACGTGGCCCTCGTCCAGTTCGACATGGCGTTCAAGATCGATCCGGGCAGCGTCAGCGTGCTGAAGGATCTGGGCGTCCTCGCGCTCGAGACGAACGACCTCGACCGTGCGCAGAAGACCTTCCGCGCCCTCTTGCTCCAGCGGCTCGATCCGAACACGGGGATCACGAAGGGCGAGGTCTTCTACTACCTCGGCGAGATCAGCGCGAAGCAGGGAGACAAGGCCAAGGCCGTCCAGATGCTCGAGCGCGCCATCGAGAACGAGCCGTCCCTCGATCGAGCCCGCACGAAGCTTCAAGAGCTGAAGGGCTGACCCGAGAGGATCGCGAGTAGGCTCGGGGACCCGTGCGCGTCGCTCTGCGCGTGGTCCTCGGCGTCCTCCTGGGGCTCGTGGCGTGGGTGTGGCTGCGCACGTTGCGCGTGCGCGTACAGCTCGATGACGAGCTCTTGGCCGTGGGAGGAAAGCCGTGGGTGCTTTCGTTCTGGCACGGCACCCAGTGGCCGCTGCTCGCGTGGAAGCGGCGCAAGCGGACCGTCGTGCTCGTGAGCCTGTCCGCGGACGGGGTGATGCAAGCGAGGGCGCTCGCCGTTCAGGGGCTCCAGGTCGTGCGCGGCTCGAGCTCGAGAGGGGGAGCCCGCGGCCTCGCCGGCATCGTTCGGGCGATGAAGCGCCAGGGCGTCGACGCCGCCTTCGCCGTGGACGGTCCTCGGGGACCGCGCCGGGTGGCAAAGGAGGGAGCTCTCCTCGCAGCGCGCGCCTCTTCGGGCGTGCTCGTTCCGATGGGGGCAGCGGCGCCGCACGGGCTGACGCTCACGCGCGCGTGGGACAGGTTCGTGGTCGCGTGGCCGTTCTCTCGTGTAGCGGTCAAGCTCGGGGCCCCCATCGACCCGAACGCCCCCGACGCTCTGTCTCGCCTCGAGGCCGCCATCGAACAGGCCAACCTCGAAGCGGCGCTCCTCGTCGGATCAGGGAAGCTGGGGCAGGCAGGCGATGGCGTCGATCTCGACGCGCGCGCCGCGGGGTAGTGCGGCGGCCTGGACGGTCGATCGCGCGGGCGGGTTCTGCGGGAACCTCCTGGCGTAGATCTCGTTGACCGCCTGGAAGTCGTTCATGTCCGCGAGGTAGATGGTGGTCTTCACGACGTGGGCGAAGGTGCAGCCGGACGCCTTGAGGACCGCTTCGATGTTCTCGAGGACGCGCTCCGTCTCGCCCTGGATGTCCCCGTGGACCAGCTGTCCGGTACCAGGGTCGAGCGCGATCTGGCCGCTGAGGAAGATGAAGCCTGAAGCCTGAACGGCCTGCGAGTACGGCCCGATCGCGGCCGGCGCGGTCTTGGTAGCGATGACTCTCATGCCCAAACCATTACCCTGGCCCTCCGCCCCGGTCGATACTCTCCGGAGCTCAAAGCTGCTGCCGACCCGCGAGAGCCCGGCCCATCGTTATCGGGTCCGCGAACTCGAGATCACCCCCGTGGGGCACGCCGCTCGCGATGCGTGTGAGCTTCACGCCGAGCGGGAGCAGCTCCCGCTTGAGGAGCAGCGCGGTTGCTTCGCCGTCGACGCTCGGCGGCGTGGCCACGATGAGCTCACGCACCCCGTCGGCCTGGATACGGGCGACGAGGTTGCCGATGGGGAGATCCTCCGGCCCCACGCCCTCGAGCGGCGAGAGGAGCTTGCCGAGGACGAAGTAGCGCCCACGCATCGAGCCGGCGCGCTCGATCGCGAAGAGGTCGTGCACGCGGGCGACCACGCAGAGAAGCGCCGCGTCGCGCTTGGAGTCCCGGCAGATGGCGCACCGAGCATCCGCGGGCACGCCGGACTCGCGCGGACCCTCGATCTCGGCGACGTTGCCGCAGAGCGAGCAGGGGACGAGGTGCTCGCGCAGGCTCGAGAGCTCCCGGCCGAGGTCCCCCGCGACCGACTCGTTGGCCGTCAGGAGGAAGAGGACGTACCGCTGCGCCGTCTTCTCTCCGACGCCCGGCAGGCGCGAGAAGAGCGAGATGAGCCGCTGAAGCCTCGCAGACTGCACGCGCTTCGGTCTCTCAGGTCAACCCGGGGACCTTGACGCCGCCGGTGACCTTCTCGACCTCTGCTTCCATGGCCTTGCTGGCCTGCTCGAGCCCCGTGTTCAGGGCAGCGCAGACGCCGTCCAACGCGAGGTCGATCCCCTCGCTCTTCAGGAACTCGGGATCGATCTCGATGCGCGAGACCTTGCCTCCGTAGGTGACGGTCGCCTTGACCTTGTCGCCCACGGCGGTCGCCGTGATCTCCTTGTCCCGGACTTTGTTCTTTGCCTCTTCGACCTTGCGTTGCATCCGCGCCGCCTGGCGCATCAGCTCGCTCATCCCGCCGCGAAATTGCATCGTCAGCTCCTATAGCACCTGTCAATCGTCGCCGGCGGGCAGTCGCACATCCTTGAGCTCCGCGCCCAGGAGCGCGATCGCTTGCACGACGATGGGGTGCTTCTCGACGGCGGCCCGCGCCTTCGCGGAAGCTTCCTTGCGCTGCTCCGCATCGATGGCGGCGACGCTCGGTCCGGCGGCCTTCATCGAGAGGTCGAGAGCCACCGGGGTCGGCGCCCCGAAGTGGGCGCGGACCTCGCGCGTCAGCACCTCGAGCGCCTCCGCCTCCGCCGCCTGGGCCCCGAGAAACGAGTCCGGCGTGAAGCCCAGGAGCACGTGCGCCCGGCTCATTTCGATGGGCACCCCATGCTCGAAGATGGACGCGAGGGCGGGCCTGGCCGTCCGCACCCGAGCGAGGATCGTGCGCCACGCCGCCAGATCGAGCGCCCCCGGGCCGGCAGCGGGCGCGGCTTCGCGTAGGGCTGGCGCGTGGGAAATGGCCGGGGGAGGGGCGAGGGCGGGCTGGGCTGGAGGGGGCGGGGCAGGCGCAGACACCACGGCAGGTGGCGGCGAAGCAGGCGCCGGCACGTTCGGCGCGGCGCGCAGCGCGGTGACCGATGTGGGCGGTGGGGTCGGCGTGGCCGGGTCCGGCTCGGGCTCGAGGGCGGGCTGCAGCTCCGCGACATCGAGGGCCGCAGGCGCCGCGAGCGCGAGCGCGCCCACGGTTCGCGCGTCCGACTCCGCGCGCGCGGGCGCCGGCGCCGACAAGGCTCCTCCGCCCTTGCCTGCCGGTGACGAGGTAGACCCGGGGCCCGTCGTCGATCCGCGGCCGGGACCCGAGCCGCCCGTCCGAGGCGGCGGGGGCGCTCCCCCGAGGCGCTTCTCGAGCTCACCCAGGCGCGCGAGCAGCTCGTCGAGCGGGAGCAAGGGAGGCCGGCGCGCCAACCGGACGAGCGTCATCTCGAGCGCCGCCCGCGGCTGCCCGCTCCGCACGACGTCGTCGAAGCCGCGCGAGAAGCCCTGGAACAGCCGCGTGAGATCATCGGCCTCCGCGCGCTGCGCGAGCGCCAGCACGTCCCTCGCTTCCTCGTCCGCGAGGTCCAAGAGGTCGCGGCCCGACTCGCCGCAGACCTTCGCCACCACGAGGTCGCGCAGGTGCCTCATGAGATCCTTCGATACGTGCGTCAGGTCGAACCCCTGGTGCGCCAGTCCCTCCACGACGCGCAGGCACGCGCCGGCATCCCCCGCGACGAGCGCCGCCGACAGGTCATGGAGGATCTTCCTGTCGGCGACGCCGAGGACGCGAGCGACGTCGTCGCCGGTCAGGGTGTTGCCGCTGAAGGCGATGACCTGGTCGAGCAGGCTCATCGCGTCCCGCATCGAGCCAGCGGCTTCGCGCGCGAGCGTCGTGATGGCGGCGTCGTCGGCGGTGATCTTCTCGGCCAGGAGCACCTCGCGCAGGCGCTTGCCGATGACCTGCGTGCCGATCAGCTTGAAGTCGTAGCGCTGGCACCGCGACAGGATCGTGACCGGTACCTTGTGAACCTCGGTCGTCGCGAAGATGAACTTCACGTGGGGAGGCGGCTCCTCGAGCGTCTTCAGGAACGCGTTCCACGCCGCGTTCGAGAGCATGTGAACCTCGTCCACGATGTAGATCTTGAAGCGGTCGCGCGCGGGACGGAAGGCGATGCCCTCCTGGAGCCGCCGCACCTCGTCCACGCCGTTGTAGCTCGCTCCGTCGATCTCCTGGACGTCCAGGTCGGAGCCCGCGGCGATCTCCTTGCACGGCGCGCACACCTGGCATGGCGTGGCGGTGGGCCCGGTCTGCTTGCCGTCGGCCCCGACGCAGTTGAGGCACTTGGCGAGGAGCCGCGCGCTCGTCGTCTTGCCTACGCCGCGGACGCCCGTGAAGAGGAACGCGTGCGCCACCCGGCCCGAGGCGATCGCGTTCGCGAGCGTCCGGGCGACGTGCTCCTGACCGACGAGGTCCTCGAACGATTGCGGTCGGTACTTGCGCGCGAGGACGAGGTAGCTCACGCGTAACGAACTAGCTCACCCGCGCGTGGGCCTCAATGGAGAGGCGACGCGCTCGTCCGCGGACGAACCGGAGCCGACTAAGCGTTGACCTTCTTCAGCTCCGTGATGAGCTCGGGGATGGCGACGAAGAGGTCGGCAACGAGGCCGTAGTCGGCCACCTGAAAGATGGGGGCGTCGCCGTCCTTGTTGACCGCAACGATCGTCTTCGAGCCCTTCATGCCGGCCAGGTGCTGGATGGCGCCCGAGATGCCGATGGCGAAGTACAGCTGCGGGGCGACGACGCGCCCCGTCTGACCGACCTGGAGCTCGGGAGGAGCGTAGCCGGCGTCGCACGCCGCGCGACTCGCGCCGACGGCAGCGCCGAGGAGGTTCGCCAGCGGGTCCAGTACCTCCGCGAACTTCTCCTTGAGAGCGCGTCCGCCGGACACGACGACCTTCGCTTCGCCAAGGTCGGGCCGCTCGCTCTTTCCCTGCTCGAGGGAGACGAACTCGACGCGGCTGGCGGCGGGATCCTGCGCGCCGAGCGCCACGTCCTCTACCGGGCTTGCGCCGCCGCTCGGCTCGGCCGGCGGAAACTCGCTCTGCCGGACGGTGACGACGTGGACCGGCGTGGTGATCTCGCAGAGACCGAAGGCGTTGCCTGCGAAGATCGGCCGCTTGTAGGTGCGACCGCCGCCGTCCTTCACGGTGACGGCGCTGATGTCCGTCGCGTACCCTGCGCCGAGCTTCGCCGCCACGCGCGGGGCAACGTCCTTGCCGAACGAGCTCGCGGTCGCGACGACGCAATCGTAGTTGCCGCTCTTCGCCACGGCGGCGATGGTCGGCGCGAATCGCTCGCAGACCTGGTGAGCCAGCGAGGCATCGTCCACGACGAGCACCTTGCTTGCGCCGTAGGTGGTGAGCTCGGCTGCTGCCGCCTTGGCGCCCGCTCCGAGCGCGAGGATGGCGAACGAGCCCCCGGCCT